>Ga0335082_10003913_pt1 | contig 16191 bp, 15 predicted proteins | sample Lox_Sample_41_FD_206718 | JGI IMG/M metagenome (GOLD analysis project Ga0335082, IMG submission 206718) | Soil microbial communities from Loxahatchee National Wildlife Refuge, Florida, United States - Lox_Sample_4.1 | ecosystem: Environmental > Terrestrial > Soil > Wetlands | place: USA...
ACGTCAAGGGTGTTCTTCCTTATCTCCATAGAGCGGTAATATTCCCTGCGTACGTGGCGGACTATGCAAGGCTGTGGCAGACGCGGCGCCGGGTTAGAAAGGAGAGGCCGGATCGCAAATTCATCGTCATCAATCTCATCGAGCACTTCGGCGATATCGTGGCGTGCGAGCCGGTTGCGCGGCATATCAGAAACCTCAACCCGGATGCATACATCGTTTGGACAGTCAGGGAGCCATACCGCGAGCTACTTCTCCATAATCCGGCGATTGACGAGGTGTTTGTCCTTTCCTGCATTACCGAGTGGATATATCTTGCCACATCAGGGTTATTCGACGAGATTATTGGTCTCCATCCGCAGAATCGTGAATGCCCGTTGTGTCGCAAGCCACTGGTAAAGACTGTTGGCAAGACCGAAATCACCATTGCAAATTATTACAATTATGGCAATCTGCTGGCGGCCTACTGCCAGAGTGCCGGGATACCTGTCATTGAGGATCAGCCTAAAGTATATATTCCTCGTGAAACCGTCCAGAGCATTGATCTTCTCGGCCTGCCGGCCAGGTTCCTTGTTGTTCATTGCTCGTCCAATGAGGCGAGCCGGGACTGGGCACGGGACAAATGGCAGCAGCTTGCGCAGCAGATCATACGCGACCTCGATCTTACAGTAGTTGAAATTGGACTGAAGCCGTTGATTGATCTTGATTCAGACCGTTATGTAAATCTGTGTGGTCGATTGTCATTGCTCGAAACTGCGGAGGTTATCAGGCGTGCAGTATTGTTTGTCGGGATCGACAGCGGTCCTGCCCATCTGGCAAATGCAGCAGGTACTTTCGGCATAGTCCTTCTCGGTGAATACAGAATTTTCAAGCGCTACATGCCCTACAGCGGCGGATACAAGACGGGTGAGAATGCACGGATTATCTATGCGGATGGCCCGGCGTCTGTCATTGCCGTTGAAACGGTGTATAACACGATACGACAAAACATAAAGAATTAGTGGTGCAGAATGAGAACAATTGCGTTCTATCTTCCGCAATTCCATCCGACCCCCGAGAATGATCTGTGGTGGGGGAAGGGCTTCACCGAGTGGACGAACGTTGCCAAGGCAAAGCCGCTTTTCAAGGGTCACCATCAACCACAGATTCCGGCTGATCTCGGCTTCTATGACCTGAGACTCGAAGAGGCGCGAATTGCCCAGGCGGAATTGGCGAGGGAATACTGCATCGGGGGTTTCTGTTATTACCATTATTGGTTCAACGGGAAGATGCTGCTGGAGCGACCCTTCAACGAGGTATTGACTGCAGGGAAGCCTGATTTCCCGTTCTGTCTCTGTTGGGCGAACGAAAACTGGACTCGCAGGTGGGATGGCCTTGAGCAGGAAGTCTTAGTGAGCCAGAAATATACTGATTACGATCCGGTCCAACATGCAGATTGGTTGGTAAATGCCTTTCTTGACGAAAGATATATCAAGATTAACAAGAGGCCGTTATTCCTAGTTTATAGAGCGGATCACATTCCTGGTATTGATGATGTCATTCGCACGTGGAGAAAACACGCTGCTGAGAAAGGTCTTCCGAATCTTTATTTGTGTGCGGTTAAAAACAATCAATATAGTCTGAGTGATGATGACACGATAAAAGCAGGTTTTGATGCCTTAGTTGAGTTTATGCCCAATCCAAAGGACTTAAAGGGTACCGAAGTTAACCTGAAACTAGTGACTGTTATAAGGATGTTAAATAATTTTATTGATAAGTTTAAACTTAACAATATCCTGAAAAAAAAGAGTGATTATGTAAAATACGACTATTCAAAAATTGTTGAAAAAGTAATACTGAGAGGTAAATTCAAGCATAAAACATTCCCATGTGTATTCCCTTGCTGGGACAATACTGCAAGAAGGCGATTTGGTATAACTGTGATCCAAAACAATGACTCATCATTGTATGCAAAATGGCTTAATGATGCCTTACATAGGGTTGATGATTATGAAGATGAGGAAAAACTCGTATTTATTAATGCGTGGAATGAGTGGGCAGAAGGCTGTCATCTTGAACCAGACCTCCGGAATGGAAGAAGGTTTTTGGAGGCAACGAGGGATGCAGTGAATAGTTTTGGTGCAAGGCTACAAAATTAATGTCTAGCTCTAAAATTACAAATAAAGTCCTATTTTCAGTTGTCATCCCAAATTGGAATGGTTGCCAGCATCTCCAAGAGTGTCTAACTGCGCTAACACGTCAGACATATAAGAATTTTGAAGTAGTATTTGTCGATAATGCTTCGACTGACGATTCAGTCATTTTTGTACGACAACATTTTCCTCAGGTTAAAATTTTAGAGTTTCAGGAAAATATTGGATTTGCTGGTGGAGTAAACGCGGGTATAGGTGTGTCACATGGCCTATATGTTGTTCTTCTAAACAACGACACAGCAGTGGAATCGACTTGGCTGGAAAACCTCGAAAAGGCAATCAGGGAGAACCCTGATATATCTGTCTTCGCGTCAAAACTTGTCAACTATTATAACAGAAAAATAATTGATTCTGCAGGTGATGGTTTTGATCTTTTTTTAGGTCCATACAAGATTGGAGAATCTGCCCGCTCGGAGATTTTTGATGAGCGTCGCATCGTTTTTGGAGCCTGTGGGGGAGGTGGATGTTACAAGCGTGAGTTGTTCGAGCGGATTGGCCTATTTGATGAGGATTTCTTTGCATATTTCGAGGATGTCGACCTCTCGTTCCGCGCTAACTGGGCCGGTATTCGTACCCTCATGGTTCCTGACGCCATCATCTATCACAAGGTAGGGGCAACTTCCGGAGCCAATCCCAGTATCAGGGACCGCTTCGACATCTTGCGCCGCCGCAACTACGTTTATCTGATAGTCAAAAATTATCCTTTTGCCTTTCTGGTGAGGTATGTGCCGTTTATCTTTGTAACACATTGCCTGAAATTCCTCCTGAATCTCTGTCGCGGCCGCTTCCGGGTAGCATTCATGACACAGTGGGAGATTGTAAAAGGAGTGCCGAGGATGTGTTTAAAACGGCGGGCAATTATGGCGGAACGGCGTATAAGCAATTCCGGTATGAAGTCCTTATGCATCCCCAAGTATGGTGGATGGTGGGGTTTTATCAAGATAAAAGTCAAGTTTGGTTTCAGCGCCTGATGGCTGCCGTCTCGGTCATAATTCTTAACTGGAACGGCAGGAAATTCCTCACCGAATGCCTCGATTCCCTGGCGGCCCAGACGTACCGGGACTTTGAGCCGGTCCTGGTGGACAACGGCTCCATGGGCGGCTTGGTGGACTACGTGCGGAATGCTTACCCCTGGGTCCGGCTGGCGCTGCCGGAGGTTGCGGGCGGTGCTGACGCGCTGTTCGAACCACGGTCGCCCGAGGAGATGGCTAACAGAATATGGAGTGTCTGGGAAAGCGCAACTGAGCAGCAACGGTTGCGAGAAGCCGGCTTTGAGCGGGTGAAATCGTTCGGCTGGGAAGGTGTGGCACGGAAGACCCTGGCGGTTTATGAACGCGCCGGTGAGGGTTTTCGAACAAGACTCTCATAAGCACTAAACCGATCTCTATTCTGTAACATCCCGTATTTAATGATATTTATCAGCATTCTTGCAGATTGTAAATTGAATTGACAATTTGCATGGGCCGGTGAAAATGTCGGCAGAAATCGTTTTGCCGGTCCTATGAGGCTTGTCTATGGCGGCGATGGTTCACAACGCAGAACAGATGTCGAGGTTGTCGCCTGGAAAGAAATTGCAGTCCTGGCTGAGGATGTGTGACATGCTCCGCCTGAAGTGCAAATAACAAGTTGAATTATTTGCGTTTTAATACTAAAGTGCAAATAAGCCAAATTTCAATTTGCGGATTTAGCGAATGCGAAGAACTGACCTGAGCCCTGAGCGTCAAAAATTGCTGGTCCCACTCGCGTCCCATCAAGGCGCCTATGCGCTGGTCCCACCGTCGACGCCTCTTAACCTGGACCTGCCGTTGCTTGAGGTGCGGAGAGCGCATGAGGCGCTGGGGCTTCTCCGGGCTTCCGTCGCCTCTCTTCCGAACCGATATTTGGTGACGAGAACCTTCGATCGCAGGGAAGCCGTCAGGAGTAGCCAGATCGAGGGGACCGGCTCCGACATCGATGATGTCCTTACCTTTGAGGCTACTGGGAGCGACAAAGGGCTGCTACCCGACGTTATTGTTACCCTCAACTACGTTAAGGCACTGGAGTGCGGTCTTCATGAGGTTGCAGGACACGGCGTGAAAGCGCTCACGATCGAACTCATCGAGAAGCTGCACGGGCGCTTGATGGATGGTGTACGTGATTACCAGGACGTGCCTGGGCAGATACGACATCGCCCGAACTGGATAGACGGGGTCCGAATCTATGATGCCAAGTTTGTTCCGCCGCCGCCCGATCGTGTCAGGGCATGTTTGGAAGATCTGTTGCGCGTCCTCCAGTATCAGGCAACAGAAGAGAGTTCCTACGAGGTTTCCCTAGTCATCCGTCTTGCGATTGTGCATGCACAGTTCGAGACCATTCACCCATTTATGGACGGCAATGGCCGCGTGGGAAGGATTCTTCTGCCGCTGATGCTTGCGGCGGAAGGATACCCGCCCGTTTATCTCGCGGGGTTTTTGAAGGCCAATCAGGACATCTACTATCAAACTCTGGAACAAGTGCAGCTGAGAGGGGAATGGACAGATTGGGTTCGGTTCCTCGCAACCGGAGTCGAGATTGCCTGCCGCGAGTCAATCGGAATAGCGCGGGAACTTATCGATATCGCGGCACGATGGAAGGCGGTTCTCGCCACTCTGAACCTTCGTTCCCATTCCGCTGTATACCGACTGCCGGATTATCTCATGGGAACACCGGTGGTTAGCGTGAAGCGGGTGGCGGAGGACCTCGGAGTGAATTTCACGGCGGCCAACAGGGCTCTTGACCATCTCCGGGAACTTGGAATAGTGGAGCTGGCGGGAGACGGCAAGCGTAACCGAATCTTCACGGCCCGAGAGATTATTGAGGTTTTGAGCCGGCCAACCGAGGCGGAGCGTTACTGACGTTGGGCTGATCAGTGAACAGTTATCAGTAATCAGTGGCCAGCTCACTCGTTAATCCGGAAACTCCGGATGAGAAACTATTGGTTTCCAATTCGGAAAGCGGGGATTTTTTGTCCTGGCAAGGAAATCAAGGAATTGCGCGGAGGCGTACGTTGGTACGCCGCACAAGCATGACCGCAGATTGACAACGCCAGGGCGAGAAAGCACCCTTTCCGGATGGAAACTACGTATGAGAGGCTGCAATGCCCCGCGTCTCGGTCATCATCCTCAACTGGAACGGCAGGAAATTCCTCACCAAATGCCTCGACTCCCTGGCGGCCCAGTCGTACCGGGATTTCGAGACGATCCTGGTGGACAACGGCTCCACGGACGGCTCGGTTGACTATGTGCAAGGAGCCTACCCGCAGGTCCGACTGGTGGCCTTGCCGGAGAACACGGGCTTCGCTGAAGGGAACAACCGGGGGCTGGCGGTATGCAACGGCGAGTACATCGTCACCCTCAACAACGATACCCGGCTTGAGCCCGATTTCCTGGGCGAGCTCGTCAGGGCCGTCGATTCGGACCATCGCGCCGGCATGGCGGCGGCGAAGATGCGCAACTACTACCAGACGGAGCGGATCGATGCGGCCGGCCTTAAGATCGCCACGAACGGGCTCGGCTACAACATCGGCGTGGGGGAGAGCGATGCCGGGCAGCACGACGACGCGGCCGTGTTCGGACCCTGCGGCGGGGCGGCCCTCTACCGCCGCACGATGCTCGACGCGGTCGGCTTTTTCGACCCTGATTTCTTCGCGTACTACGAGGACTTCGACCTGGCCTGGCGCGGCCGTCTTGCGGGGTGGGGGTGCGTTGCCGCGCCCCGGGCGGTGGTCTACCACGTCCATTCCGCGACGAGCGGCGAGTGGAGCCGGTTCAAGGTCTACCGGACCCACCGCAACAAGTGGTACGTGATGATCAAGAACTGGCCTCTCGGCCTCCTGCTGCGGCGGCTGCCGGCGATTCTCTTTTTCGATGCGGCCGCGTTCTCCCTGGCGGTGCTTAAAGGACGGGGCGGCACGGCCTTGCGGGCACGGTTCGACGTCGTGAAGAACCTGCACATGCTCCTGGAAAAGAGGCGGGAAGTGCAGGCGCGGAGCAGGCTCTCTGCTGCTGAAGTCGAGAGGCTCTTCTCTCCCCATGAAGGGGCATTTCGCACGTTTTGCAGGAAACTGGGAAAGACAGTAATCAGTAATCGGTTGATCGGTTGATCGGTAAGCGATTACTCATTACTCGTCGCTCGTCACTGGTTTATTCGTCACTGGAAAGGAAAGCTCCGGACCGTGAAAATACTGATCATCGCCAATACCAAGGAGTCCCTTACCGGCGGCGGCACCTACCAGGCGAATGTGCTGCGGGAGCTGGCGAAGCGCCATACGGTCAAGGTCTACGAGTCGGAGGCGGACCTTGCGCAGCAGTGGGACATCGCCCACTGCCTCAACCTGAAGCACCTCTCGCCGGAAGTGGCGAAGAAGCTCCGCTGCCCGCTGGTGGTGGACAGCCACGATTACTACTGGGTCCGCTACTACCATTTCTTCTGTCTCGACTTCCCGATCCGTTTCCTGTTGCAGAAGTACCGGAAAATCAAGTATCATCAGCTGTTCAAACGGATCGACGGCATCATCCTGCACGGCCGGTACGTGTACGACCTCTACGACCACCCCCGCAAGTACCTGAGCTTCTACTACGGCCTCGACTACAGCGGGATCGCGCCGCAGCCGTGGGAGGAGAAGGAGAACCTGATCCTGTTCGTCGGCGGGGACTACTTCCGCAAGGGAATCCACCGGCTGCTGCGGGCCCTGCCCATGGTGCTGGAAAAAGTGCCCGACGCCCGGCTGATGGTGATCGGCAACGACTACGGCTACGTCAAGGCGTTCGCCCGGTTCCTCGCCCGGAGGCTGCCGGTGGAGTTCGTCTACGGCATGCCCCGCGCCGAGCTGTACGCCACTTACGGCCGGGCCAAGGCGTTCGTCATGCCCTCGGAGATCGAGGCGATCCCCCTGGTGTCGTCCGAGGCCACCATGGCCGGCGTCCCCCCCATCCTTTCCGACGCGGGGGGGAACCCGGAGATCGTTCTCGACGGAAAGACCGGCTTCATTGTGCCGCTGGACGATTACGGCCTGCTGGCTGCGCGGATCGTCCAGTGCCTGACCGACCGGGAGCTCTCCGGGCGTCTGGTGCGGCAGGGGCGGGAGTTCCTCGGTCAGTTCACGAGCGAGCGGATGATCGGACGGCTGGAGGAAATCTACCGGGACGTCATAACCAAGGGAAAGGTCAAACTCTGACCCGGTTTTTTGCCACGGATAAAGGCGGATAAGAACGGATAACGGCCAAGAGCAAGAGGTTGAGGTTTATCATCCGCAATCATGATGGCGGGGACACGCATGAACGACTACGGCAATTTTTACAGGGGGCGGAAAGTGCTGGTCACTGGCGGGCTCGGCTTCATCGGGCTCAATACCTGCTCCCGGCTGCTGGATCTCGGGGCGGAAGTGACGGTGCTCGACAATTTCGTGCCGCCGCAGGTCTCCCCCGCGTTCGAGGCGGTCCGGTCGCAGCTCCGCCTCGCCATCGCCGATATCCGCGACGAGGAGAAGGTGGAGCGGATCGTCCGGGACCAGGAGGTGATCTTCAACATGGCGGGGAAGTCCGGTGCCGCGGACAGCAACAAGACCCCCCTGAACGACCTGGACATCAACTGCCGGGGACACCTGACCGTCCTGGAGGCGTGCCGCACCTTCAACCCGGGGGTAACCATCGTCTTTCCCAGCAGCCGCCTGGTCTACGGCAAGCCGCGCTATCTGCCAGTGGACGAGAACCACCCGGTATACCCGGAATCGATCTATGCGGCCCACAAGCTGGCCGTGGAAAATTATCACCTTATCTACAGTCGCCTCTATGGCCTCAAAGCCACGGTGCTCCGCATTTCCAACCCCTATGGCCCCATGCAGGCAGGGGAAGCGCGGGCGTACGGCATGGCCAACCGGTTCATCCAGACGGCTGTGGCCGGGAAAGCGATCACCCTGTTTGGCGACGGCGGGCAGCAGCGGGATTACCTCTACATCGACGACCTGGTGGATGCCTTTCTCCGGGCCGCCCCTGTCGAGGGGGCGCGGGGAAGGATCTACAACATCGGCGACGGGGAGGGGACTAGCATGCTGGAGCTGGCGGAGCTGGCCATCGCCGCCGCCGGGCGGGGGGAGATCGTCCGGATCCCCTGGCCGGAGGAGTACCGGGCCATCGAAACCGGCGACTACCTGTCCGACATCACCCTGGCCCGGAGCGAGCTCGGCTGGAGCCCCGTCACGGACATCCGGGAAGGGGTGGCGCGGACGGTGGCTTTTTACCGGCAGTGAGGAGTAACGAGTGAACAGTAACTGCTCACTACTTACTGCTCACTGCTCACTGCCTTCAAGGAGAACCAATGACCGAGACAAAACCGGGTCTGCTGCAGCGGGACTCGTTTGCCGTCGTCCTGCTGGTGCTGCTGACCATCGGCTTCTGCAGCCGGATCCTGTTCACCGACCAGATCATCCGGGCCTCCGACGTGGTCACCCAGTTCTTCTGGGGGGCCAAGGGGGTGAAGGAACAGTCGCTCCTCCAGTTCATCGGGAGTATCCCCGGCATCTTCCAGGCCGGCTGGGACCCGCTGAGCGACGGCGGCCGGACCCTGGAGGGGGGGTGGAACGCCATCGGCCTCCTGTTCCACCGCTACCTGATCCAGCACTTCTTCCCCTTCCCGGCGAGCATTGCCTGGCTGGCGGTCCTGGCCATGTGCTGGGGGAGCGTCGGGACGTTCGCCTTTTGCCGCCTGATCGGCGTCGGCCGTTTCGGCGCCTTCGCGGCCGGCATGCTCTACGTTCTCTGCCCGGAAAACGCCTCCCTGATCAACGCCGGCCATATCCAGAAACTGGAGGCGATCTGCTGGTTCCCCTGGGTGTTCTTCTTCCTGGAGAAGGCGCTCCGGAGCGGCCGCCTTTTCCCCTATGCCATGACGGCCCTGATGCTGGCCCTCCAGTTCTTCCACATGCACTGGCAGATCTCGTTCTATTCCTGCATGGCGGTGGGGCTCTACTGGTGCTGGCATGCGGCCGGGAGGTTCCTGGCGGAAAGGGGAGGGTACGCCAAGGCCTTCGGCCGGGACGTGCTGCTGGCGGCGGCGCTGGTGACGCTGTTCTTCGGCACCATCGCCATGTCGTTCGCTCCGCTGTATAGCTGGTCCCAGCAGTCGGAACGGGGAGACGCCGTGGCCGGCGGCGCGGCGGGCACGCCCGGCGCGAGCTCCGGAGAGAAGGGGATCGGCTATGAGGAGGGGATGAGCTGGTCCATGCCCCCCGAGGAGATCCTGACCTTCTTCGTCCCCGGCCTGTTCGGCTATTCCCGCCAGGAAGGGGGGGATGTGCCCGCCCCGGGCCAGGTCTACTACTGGGGGAGGATGCGCTTCACTCAGACCAGCGACTACCTCGGGCTCCTCCCCTGGTTCCTGCTGCCGCTGCCGCTCATCTTCCGCCGGGACCGCCACACCTGGTTCTTCACCTTCTTCCTGGCCCTGACCCTGGTCATGGCCCTGGGGAAGTACACCTTCGTCTACCGCTTCATGTTCGACCATCTCCCCGCCTTCTCCAAGTTCCGGGTACCGAAGATGATTCTCTTTCTCTTCGCCTTCGGGGCGGCCGTCCTGGCGGGTCGGGGCCTGGACATACTGGCTGGCGGGACGGAGGAGCGGAAGCGGCTCGGCCGTTGGCTCTGGTGCTGCGGCGGGGTGGCGGCCCTGATCGGGTTGATCCTGCTCGGCGTCAGGCTGGGAGGGGGGGCGATCGCCGATGCCATGGGAGAGTTCCTCACCGCTCCGACCCGCTACCAGTCGGGACCTCAGCTGGCCGATGAGCGGTACGGCAATATGCTCCGGGAAGGGGTCGTGGCGGTGGCCTTCGCCTCTCTCTACCTGGCCCTGTTCGTGGCCTGGTTCAGACAGTGGCTGCCGGCCAAGGCGGTCCTGCCGCTGCTTGTCGTCCTGACCATCGGCGATCTCTGGCGGGTCGACAGCCGCTTCTTCGTGGTGACGTCGCCGCCGGAGGCGAAAGGGGGGACGGCGGCCAGGAACGACATCGTCGCCTATCTCCAGCCCCGGATCGATCATTACCGGATGCAGCCGCTGAACGACGAAAACGCCCACTATTACGCCGACAACGGCTTCGCCAACGTTTCGGCCTACGTCACCATCAGCGAACGGCGGTACAAGCAGTTTCTGGATGCATTCTCCTTGATGAGCCCGATGCCGGACATCATGAACCTGAAATACCTGGTAATGAAGGCCGGCGACTATGAGTCGCAGAAAGGGGCACTCGCGGCCAAATATTCACAGGTGTTCTCCTCGGCCACCGGTTCCGTCGTCCTGGAAAACAGGACCGTCCTCCCCAAGGCATGGCTGGTCCCGGCTGTCGCAGTTGTGAGCGACCCACAGCAGCGGCTCGGCATCCTGGCGAGCGCGCCGGATTTCAAGCCGGAAATGGTCGCCATGGTGGAGACGCCGCCGCCGCTGCAACTGGAGCCCTATCCGTCCCCGTCGATCGCTCCGGCGGGGAGGGGGCAGGTGCGAGTCTACGAGGCGAACCGGATCGTGGTGGAGGCCGAGGCGACGAAAAACTCCCTGCTGGTCCTGGGGGAGAAGTACTACCGCTGGTGGCGGGCCAGGGTGGACGGCACGGCCGCCAAGGTCTACCCGGTGGATCACATCCTGCGGGGGGTTTACCTGACGCCGGGGAGGCACACGGTGGAGTTCGTCTTCGATCCTCTCCCATTCAAGGTGGGGAAGTGGCTGACTCTGGCGTCCTTTGCCTTCTATGCCTGCCTGCTCGGCCGGGAGGCGTGGCGGCGGACCCGTGAGGGGTGAGGAGACCACGGATAATCTGCGCGGCTACGGCCTGAGCATCGTTCAACCGCGAGACGGTTACCGCTTTTCCCTCGATCCGCTCCTTCTCTGCGATTTCGCGGAGGTCCTGGGAGGGGGGAGTGTGATCGACCTGGGGACGGGATGTGGCGTCATCCCCCTTGTGCTGGCCCGCAGGTGCGCCACTGCAACCGTCGTCGGGGTGGAGTTCCAGGAGGAGATGGCAGCCCTGGCGGAGCGGAATGTGAATCTGAACGGGCTCTCCGACCGGATCGGCATTATCGGGGCTGATGTCCTGGCGCTTCGCAAACACTTCCCCGTTTCGTCCTTCGATCTGGTCATGGCCAATCCGCCGTACCGCAGACATGGCACCGGCAAAATCAGCCCCAAAGCCGGACGGGATCTGGCGCGGCATGAAACGACGGCCGCTTTGACGGATTTCCTCCACATGGCGAAATACCTGGTGAAACCGTCAGGAAAGATCTGTTTTATCTACCATCCGTCACGACTTGCCGAATTTTGCGCCGAGGCGGTTGCGATGAAGCTGGCCCCGGCGCGGATGCGGCTGGTGCACGGGAGCAGCGCTGCTGCCGCGCGAATGGTCATGCTGGAACTGTCCAAAGGAAGAAGAAACGGACTGGAAGTGCTGCCACCTCTTCTCGTCTACGGTCCGGATGGGAAGTACAGCGAAGAAATGAAACGGATACTGGGGGAAGAAAATGCTTAACGGGAAGAAAATAATAGTGGTGCTTCCTGCCTACAACGCGGAAAAGACACTGGAGATGACCTACCGGGAAATACCGTTTGAATTCGTGGACGATGTGGTGCTTGTGGACGACGCCAGCCGGGATAACACGGCGGAGATGGCCCGCCGGCTCGGGATCCGGACCGTCGTCCACGAGGAAAACCGGGGATACGGCGGTAACCAGAAAACCTGCTACCGGACTGCGCTCGGCCTGGGGGGGGACATCGTCATCATGCTCCATCCCGACTACCAGTACACCCCCCACTTGCTCGCCGCCATGGCGGCCATGATCGCCTACGGCGAGTTCGATGCGGTGCTGGCATCCAGGATCCTCGGCGTCGGCGCCCTCAAGGGGGGGATGCCGCTCTACAAATACATAGCCAACCGCGTCCTCACCCTGGTGGAGAACCTGCTCCTGGGACACAAGCTGTCGGAGTACCACACCGGCTACCGGGCCTTCTCCCGGGAGATCCTGGAGAAGCTCCCCCTGGACGAGAACTCGGACGATTTCGTCTTCGACAACCAGATGCTGGCCCAGATCGTCTGGTACGGGTACCGGATCGGGGAAATATCCTGCCCGACCAAATATTTCAAAGAGGCATCGTCCATCAATTTCCGGCGGAGCGTCGTGTACGGGTTCGGGGTTCTGAAAACCGCGCTCCAGTTCCGGCTGCAAAAGTGGGGTATTGGTTCAGTCCCCTTTTTGCAGGGAAGGTCCGGGAAATAATGGCGCCCGAGCGCAACGCAGTTTACTCTGAAACCCTGCGGCGGCTGTCCGTGCTGATCCCGGTCGTTCTGTCCCTGATCGTCATCTGCGCCAATTACCATGTGCCGGGAATAACGGCGGACGGGGTGACCTACCTCCAGATCGCGCGGAACATCCTTCTGGGAAAGGGGCTGGGGTGGCAGGCGCTCTGGGCGCCCCCCCTCCACTCGGTCCTCATCGCCGGAGTTTCATACCTGGCCGGCATGAAGGACCTCCTGGCCGTCGCCGGCATCGTCTCGCCCTTCATGTTCTTCTGTCTGGTCCTGACCGTCTATGGCCTGGCCATCGAGCTGTTCGACCTGAGGACCGCCCTCGTTGCTTCCCTCTTTGCCGCGCTCTTCCCCCATCTTGTTTTTATCGCGTTCTATCCGGAGGGGGAGATTACCTACGCCTTTTTTCTCACGCTTTCCCTTTTTCTGTGCGTCCGAACCGTTACGAGAGAGAGCGCCGCGGCAGCTGCCGCCGCGGGTGTTGCCTTCGCCTTCGCCTGGATGGCCCGATCCGAAGGGTTCATCGTGATGGCCTTCGTCTTCGCCTGCGTCACGGCCTTGCAAGGTCGCCGGTTTTACCGGACGGCCGTTTTCAGGTGCTGTCTCCTCTCAGCCCTTTTTTTCTTCCTGACCGCTTCTCCCTACCTCGTCTTTCTGAAACACCATTATGGCAGTTGGGTCATCAGCCCCAAGTCGACCTACGTCATGATCTGGATGAAGAGCAGGGTCTATCACGACAACGACAAGGGAGAGATGGGGAACGACGAGCTCTGGGGGCTCACCTCCGACGGGAAGAAGCTCCGCTGGCAGGAGCCGAAGGGATTGACGGACCTGGCCGGGTACCTTCTGTCAAATCCGGGGAAGAGCCTGTCGGTTTATCTCCACAATCTGGGAATGGAGGTGCCGGGGAGGATCCCCAACAACAGCGGGATGGAGCGATATCCGCAACTCTATCCCGTCTACCTGGTATTGGCGGCCCTGCTCGCCGTTTTCCTGCCGTGGGGCGATTGTGCCCGGGAAAAGAGAGGGGTGCTGTTGGCCCCGCTCCTGATCCTGCTGGTCCTGCCGGTATTCACCGAAGGGTGGTGGAAGTACATGGTCCCCTATCTGCCGGTGGTCATCATCCTGGCGGCCAGGGGGTTCTCGGCCGGGGCGGAAATCGTTGCGGGAAAGCTGTCTGCCCGCTCCGCCGGTTGGCTGGGCAGCGCCCTTCTGGCCGGGACGACACTGCTCATCGGCGCCCGCCTTCTCTTTGCCGTGCATCCCCTTTCGATGGGGCCTGCGGCTCCGCAGCCGCCGCCGTCGGCCGAAATCTCGTTGCGGCGGGACCTGGCAGATGAAGCCCGGAAGGCCGGTCAATGGGGTGCGCAGCGTTTCGGCCCCGGAAAAAATTACATGGTCGGGTGGAGCAAGATCGTCTATTATCTCGACGGGCTCTGGACGGCGCTCCCTGTTGCCGAATATCAGCAGGTGCTGGACTATGCGCGGCGAAACGGGGTCGACTATCTCGTTGTCGAATTGCTGGGGGAAGGGAGCCGGACCGAGCCTGAGAAAACCCCGTACGGGCTCGAACTTGCCGGGGTTTACCGGTCGGACAGCTCTCCTTACATGGCGGTTTTTTACCGGGTGGTACCCTGAGGGGGACGTTTCAAGAATCCCTTTCGGGCTGCGTTGCCAGCGCCCTCGACAGGACCCGGACGAAGGCCTCGCGTAGCTCCGGGTCGCTGATGGCTGCCGTTTGAGCTGCGATCAGGCGGGTTTCCCGCTCGGTCAGGCGCCGTTCCGCGCTTTCGGCGGGTTCGGCCTGGCGGGAGAGAGGCGTGGGGGGGCCGGCCTTGAGGTAAATATCGCGAATCAGGGGGCGGCCGAGCTGTTCGTTGAGCTTGTCCACCATGTTCCGTTTGAGGAACGTCAGTTGCTGCATCCAGGGGGCGCTGGAAACTGCGACGGTCAAGATGCCGTCCCGGAAGCTCACTGGACGGGCTGTGGCGGCGACCTGCCGCCCTACCGCTGCATCCCAGACGAGCCAGATTTTCCCTTCTTCGAGGCGTTTCCCCGCCGGTTTGCCGTGGAAAGCGGCGGTCAGGATATCAGCAACGGCCAGGGGGCGCGGCATTTTATCTCTGGTGTCAGCCATTTCCCTTTCTTTGCCGGTTGATGTAGCCACCGATGTACTGGCCGGCAAAAGCCCCCAGCAGGGTGAGGGGGATGAACCGCCAGCTGTATCCCCCTTTCATCCGCAGGTAGACGATGACCGGAATGGATATGTGGACGTACAGATACCAGGCGAGGGAGAATTTCCGGCAGCCCTGCCTCAGATAGCCGAGCGGCACGTTGATGGCGGTGGCCAGGAGAATGAGCCCGATGACGGACAGAATGTAGCGCGTCGTTTCCACCCCCGCATAGTATGGTTTTATCGGGTATTTGTCAATGCGCATCTTGGTGCGACCATAACCGCGGAAGGGACGTACAGGGCCTTCGTGGGAACGGTAGGGGGAAGATACGATGGTCAAAGAGGGCGATTGTGTGGCGATATTCAACTCCATCCACCGGGTGATGCAGGCGGAAAAGCTCCTGAAGGGGCGGCATCTGCCGATTCTTCTCATCCCGGCGCCCCGCGCCCTGACGGCGGAGTGCGGCCTGGCCATCAGGTACGCGCCGGATGCCCGGGAGTTGGTGGAGGATGCCTTGCGCGCGGAGGGGCTCATGCCGGAAGAGGTGTATGCGAAAAATGGCGAGGAATACGTTAAAATCGGGTGAGGGGCCGGCCGCGACCCCCGGACAGCCCCGGCCCGAAACCGCTCCCCCCCCTTTCAAGGAGGCATAATGAATACCATAGACTGCAGGGACATGGCCTGCCCGCTGCCGGTTGTGACGGTCAGGCGCGCGCTGGCAGAAGCGGCGGGGAAACCCCTTCGGGTACTGGTCGATGACGGTCCCCCCCGGGAGAACGTCAGCCGCTACTGCGTCAACCATGGACACACTGTTACGGAGGAACGGCTCGACAGCGGCTATGCCCTTGTCATTGCCGGTGTGGCAGCGGAGACCGCCGCTTCCGTTTCGCCGACGGGGCCGACCGTCCTCCTCGTTACGTCGGACCGGCTGGGGGATGGTCCGGAGGAGTTGGGCCGGCTTCTCATGAAGAACTTCCTCATGACCCTCCTCGATATGACCGAAGTCCCCGACAGGCTCTTCTTCGTCAACACCGGTGTACTCCTCGCCACGGAGGGGTCCGAGCTGGTCGAGGCACTGGTGCAACTCGGCAACCGCGGCACGGAGGTGTCTTCCTGCGGTATCTGCCTCGATTTCTTCAACCGTCGGGACAAACTCCGGGCCGGGACAGTGACCAATATGTTCACCATTGCCGAGACGCTCCTCACGGCAGGGTCGGTCGTGCGATTGTAGAGGAAAGGTCCCGTATTTTTGTCTTGACAACGGCTGAAACGGTCATCTATTATTAACCTCTTTCGACGTGGAGTAGTGCGCGTTATCGTTGGCGCCCTGGTCAACTTACCTAACATATTGAAATCTGAGTTGTAATGTTCGAAAGTTTGTCCGACAAGCTCGACCTCCTGTTCAAGAAAATCCGTGGCCAGGGGGTAATGACCGAGGAGAATATCAAGGATGCCCTCCGTGAAGTGCGGATGGTGCTCCTCGAGGCCGACGTCAACTTCAAGGTCGTCAAGGATTTCGTGGAACGGG
>Ga0335082_10003915_pt1 | contig 16189 bp, 13 predicted proteins | sample Lox_Sample_41_FD_206718 | JGI IMG/M metagenome (GOLD analysis project Ga0335082, IMG submission 206718) | Soil microbial communities from Loxahatchee National Wildlife Refuge, Florida, United States - Lox_Sample_4.1 | ecosystem: Environmental > Terrestrial > Soil > Wetlands | place: USA...
GACACGACGGAGATCGGTGATGAAATCCTGAATGCCTTCGCACGGTTCGCTCAGCAGCAGCATGGACCCGCAGTGTGACGCTGCAGAGCTGTGACGCCTGGGTGGCAAAGCAAGCCAAGGGCGCGAGCCCGGGCCCGTCTGAGGGTGTCCGATAACGCTGTGGTGCCGACGGGGAGATTCGAACTCCCACACCTTGCGGCGCTAGCCCCTCAAGCTAGTGTGTCTACCAATTCCACCACGTCGGCATGTTCGAAGGATCTCGCGACCCGCGCTACTTCGGCGCGGGCGCCGGCGCTGGCGCCGGTGCAGGCACGGGCGGCGCAGGGGCACCGGTGGATGCTGCGGGCGCAGTCGTCGCGGGAGCGGCCGCCGGCGGGCTGCCGCCGAGCCCGGGCCCGCTCTTCGGCTTCTCCGCGGCCTCGTCGAGGATCGAGCGCTGCGGCTCGGCGCTGGTGCGCGTGCCGAGATAGGCGAGCGCCAGGCTGTTCACCATGAAGATGAGGGCGAAGATCGCGGTCGCGCGCGACAGCGCGGTCGTCGCGCCACGCGCACCGAAGACGGTGCCCGAGGCCCCGGCGCCGAAGCCGGCCCCGGCATCCGCACCCTTGCCCCGCTGCAGCAGCACGAGCCCGACGATGGCCACGGCCGAGAGCAGCTGGACGAACGTCAGAATGTTACGCACCCACATGGGAAACACCCACTCGTCCCGGTCCGGCGGCGGCCAGGATCGTCAGGAACTCATCAGCCTTGAGGGACGCGCCGCCGATCAGGCCGCCATCGACGTCGGGCATCGCGAACAGCTCGGCGGCGTTGCCCGCCTTCACGCTGCCGCCATAGAGAATGCGCGTCGCGGCCGCGATTCTAGCATCCCGGGCCCCGATCCGGGCGCGGATGAAGGCGTGCACCTCCTGGGCCTGCTCGGGGGTGGCGTTGCGACCGGTGCCGATCGCCCACACCGGCTCGTAGGCGACGACGCCCTGCTCGAGCGCGCCGGCGCCGCACAGTTCGAGCACCACGTCGAGCTGGCGAGCCACCACCTCGCGCGTGCGCCCGGCCTCGCGGTCCGCGAGCTGCTCGCCCACGCACAGGATCGGGATCAGCCCCTTCGCCTGCGCCGCGCCGAACTTGCGCGCGATCAGCTGGTCGCTCTCGCGGTAGAGCAGCCGGCGCTCCGAGTGCCCGACGATCACGTACTCGCAGCCGACGTCACGCAGCTGCGCCGCGGAGACTTCCCCGGTGAAGGCGCCCTGCCCGTCCGCGCACACATCCTGGCCGCCGAGGCTGAAGGCCGAGTCGCGCAGCAGCCGGCCGACCTCCTGCAGGTACACGTACGGGGGACAGATGACGCAGGTGGCCGGCGGCTGGGCCGGGGCTCCGGCGAGCAGCTCCTCGATCAGCCGCGCGTTCTCGGCGCGCGAGCCGTGCATCTTCCAGTTACCGGCGACTATGGGGCGGCGCATCAACCGACCTCGGAAAGCGCGCCAGGCGCGCCATGGGGTAATTCAAGGGCGCGCGATGATAGCGATGCGGACAGGGTGACGCAACGGTACCCCGAAGTGCAGCTAAGGCACTGCCCTACCTTGGTTTTTGGCCCTTCCGGGGCAGCGCTCAGGGCCCGTGGTGGCGCACGGCCTCGGCGAGCTCCGCCGCCAGTGCGCGCGTCGTGGGCTCATCGCGCCCCTCGACCATGACGCGGATCACCGGCTCGGTGCCCGAGGCGCGCAGCACGACTCGCCCCTCGGCCCCGAGGACTCCCTCGATCCGTTCCACGGCCTCGCGCACCTCGGGCACCGCGGTCGGGTCAAAGCGCGTGGCCACCTTCACGTTCAGCAGCACCTGCGGGAACTTGCGCATGCCGCTGGCGAGCTCGGCGAGCTCGCGCCCGGTGCGCTTGATCACCGCGAGCACCTGCAGCGCGCTCACCAGCCCATCGCCCGTCGTGGTCTTGTCCAGGCACAGGATGTGCCCCGAGGTCTCCCCGCCCAGGACTCCACCGCACTCGCGCAGCATCGCGAGCACGTAGCGATCGCCCACCGCGGTGCGGCGGAACTCGATGCCCGCGGCGCGCAGCGCGAGCTCGAGTCCGAGGTTGCTCATCACCGTGCCCACGACCGGCCCGCGCAGGCGTCCGTCCTCCTTGAGGGCGCGGGCGATGACATAGAGGATCTGGTCGCCATCGACGATGCGGCCGAGGTGATCGACCATGACCAGTCGATCGCCGTCGCCATCGAGCGCAAGGCCCACGTGCGCGCGCACGCCCGGCACGGTCAGCTGCAGCAGATCGGGGGCGAGGGAGCCGCAGCCGTCGTTGATGTTGCGGCCGTTCGGCGAGCAGCCGATCGGCACGATCTCGGCGCCGAGGTCGGCGAGGATGCGCGGCGCGACCTTGTAGGCGGCACCGTTGGCGCAGTCGACCACGATCTTCAGTCCCGCGAGGTCCACGCCCGCAGGCAGCGTCTGCGCGCAGAACTCCTGGTACAGGGTGCGCGAGCGGTCGGCGCGCGTGGCGCGCCCGAGGTTACGCGAGGCGCGTGTCAGCGGCGGCTGCGCCAGCTCCGCCTCGATGCGCTCCTCGAGCTCATCGGAGAGCTTGCCGCCGGAACCGTCGAAGAACTTGATGCCGTTGTCGTCGTAGAGGTTGTGCGAGGCGCTGATGACGACGCCGAAGTCGCAGTTGAAGCGGCGCGTCATGTAGGCGATGCCCGGGGTCGGCAGCGGGCCGATGAGCATGACGTTCACGCCGGCGGCGACGAAGCCGGCCTCGAGGGCCGCCTCGAACATGTAGCCCGAGAGGCGCGTGTCCTTGCCGATGAGCACCGTGCCGCCCTCGGGGGCGAGCACGCGTGCCGCCGCGCTCGCCAGCTGCAGGGCGAAATCCACCGTCATCGGGTGCTCGCCCACCCGCCCACGCACGCCATCGGTGCCGAAGTATCGACGACCCACTGTTCCTCACCCCTCCCCTGGTCCGAGCGCGGCGACCACCTTCAGGGCATCGACCGTGGCGGCGACATCGTGCGCGCGGATGATGCGCGCGCCGCCAAGCGCCGCGACCACCGCCAGCGCCACGCTGCCGTGCAGCCGCTCCTGCGGGCCGCGCCCGGTGAGTCTGCCGAGCAGTGCCTTGCGCGACAAGCCGGCCAGCAGCGGCACGTCCGGGCGCGTCAGCTCGCGCAGGTGTCGCAGCAGGGTGAGATTGTGCTCGAAAGTCTTGCCGAAGCCGAATCCCGGATCGATGAGCAGCTGGCTCGCCGCGAACCCGGCGGCGCGGGCCGCGGCCACGCGCTCGGCGAGGAAGGCACGCACCTCGGCCACCACGTCCTGGTAGACGGGTGAGTCCTGCATGGTGCGCGGCTCGCCCTGCATGTGCATCAGGCACACCGCGCAGCCGGACTCACGCGCGGCCGCGAGCGCCCCGGGCGCGCGCAGCGCGCGCACGTCGTTGATGAGCCCGGCGCCGGCGGCGGCGGCGGCCCGCATGACCTCGGGCCGGCTGGTGTCGACGGAGATGATGGCGGCGCACTCGCGGCGCAGGCCCTCGATGACCGGCAGCACGCGCTCGAGCTCCTCCTCGAGGCTCACGGCGGCAGCCCCGGGGCGCGTCGACTCCCCGCCCACGTCGATGATGCCGGCGCCCTCGGAGGCGAGGCGCACCCCGTGGGCGATGGCCTCCGCGGCGGAGCCGAAGCGCCCGCCATCGGAGAAGGAGTCGGGGGTGACGTTCAGCACGCCCATGATCTGCGGCCGCTCGAGGCTCAGGGTCGCGTGCGCGCAGCGCAGCTCGAGGCCCGGCGCTTTCACGGGAGGCAGGAGCCCCGGCCGCGCATCAGGCGGCGGCTCGTGAAGCTAGTGCTGGCCGGCGGGGATCGGCGGCCCGCCCGCGGCCGGGCTCTCGGGGCCGGGCTTGGGCGGCTTGTTCGAGAGCGTGTCGTCCCAGCCGGCGGGGGGCTTGGGAGTCTTGCCCGCCATGATGTCCTTCAGCTGGTCCTCATCGATGGTCTCGTACTTGATGAGGGCCTCGGCCATCGTGTGCAGCTTCTCGAGGTTGCTCTCGAGGATGCCGCGCGCGCGGCGGTAGTTGCTCTCGATGACGCGCCGCACTTCCTCGTCGATGGCGTGCGCGGTGACGTCCGAGACCTGCTTGTGCTGGGTCACGGTGCGCCCGAGGAACACCTCCCCGGTCTCCTCGGAGTAGGTGAGCGGGCCGAGCTTGTCCGACAGGCCCCACTTGGTGACCATGTTGCGGGCGAGCTCGGTGGCGCGCTCGATGTCATTCGCCGCCCCCGTGGTGACCCCGTCGACGCCGAAGATCAGCTCCTCGGCGCAGCGCCCGCCGAAGAGCGAGGTGATGCGGCTCTCGAGCTCGCGGCGGCTGGTGCTGTAGCGATCACCCTCCGGCAGGTACCAGGTGAGCCCGAGCGCGCGGCCGCGCGGGATGATCGTCACCTTGTAGACCGGGTCGTGTTCGGGGACGATGAAGCCGACGATGGCATGCCCCGCCTCGTGGTAGGCGGTCATCTTCTTTTCCTGGTCGGACATCACCATCGAGCGCCGCTCGGCGCCCATGTAGATCTTGTCCTTGGCGCGCTCGAACTCGTCCATGCCCACGATGCGCTTGTTGGCGCGCGCGGCGAACAGCGCCGCCTCGTTCACGAGGTTGGCGAGGTCGGCGCCGGAGAAGCCCGGCGTGCCGCGCGCGATCAGCGCCGGCTTGACGTCATCGGCGAGCGGCACGCGCCGCATGTGCACGCGCAGGATCTGCTCGCGGCCGCGCACGTCCGGCAGCGGCACCACCACCTGGCGGTCGAAGCGGCCCGGGCGCAGCAGCGCGGGGTCGAGCACGTCGGGACGATTGGTGGCGGCGATGACGATGATGCCCTCGTTGCCCTCGAAGCCGTCCATCTCCACCAGCAGCTGGTTGAGCGTCTGCTCGCGCTCGTCGTGGCCGCCGCCCAGGCCCGCGCCGCGGTGACGCCCGACGGCGTCGATCTCGTCGATGAAGATGATGCAGGGCGCGTGCTTCTTCGCCTGCTCGAACATGTCGCGCACACGCGAGGCGCCGACGCCCACGAACATCTCGACGAAGTCGGAGCCGGAGATGGTGAAGAAGGGCACCTTGGCTTCGCCGGCGATGGCGCGCGCCAGCAGCGTCTTGCCGGTGCCGGGCGAGCCGACCATGAGCACGCCCTTGGGAATCTTGCCGCCGAGCTTCTGAAACTTGCCCGGGTCCTTGAGGAAGTCGACGATCTCGGCCACTTCCTGCTTGGCCTCATCCACCCCGGCGACGTCGGCGAAGGTGACGTTCACCTGGTCCTCGCCGAGCAGCCGCGCGCGGCTCTTGCCGAAGGACATGGCGCCGCGGCCGCCGGAGGCCCCCTGCATCTGCCGCAGCATGTAAAGGAAGACCACGATCAGCAGCAGCGCCGGGGCCATGTTCATCAGCAGCTGGCCGATGAAGTTCGGCTGCTTCGGCTCGCGGGCCTCGATCACCACGTGGGCCTTGGAGAGGGTGCCGATGAGGGCCGTGTAATCGGTCTCGGGGTTGCGCGTCTTGAAGGTCGACTTGTCCTTGCGCGTGCCGTAGATCATCTCCGCCTGCATCACCACGGACTCGACCCGCTCGCCCTTCACGTCATCGAGGAACGTCGAGTACGGGATCTCCTGGGGCTGCCCGACGGCGGGCATGTAGCGGGAGAACACCAGCAGCAGGACGAATACGATAACGACCCACAGCAGGATGTTCTTTGTCAAGTCATTCAAGGGGTTACGTCCTTTTGGCGCACGGCGTCCTGAAGGCGGCCTTCGTTGAACCTACACCAAGCGATACTGCATGGCCAGTAAATACATCTCCGGGCTGCGCGAGCGGGAAGCCTGCGGTTTTACCAGCTTTACCCGAGCAAAACGCCCGCGCGCAAGGCGCACCAGCTCCTGAAAGCCGGCACCCTGAAAGACCTTGATCAGGGCACTCCCGCCCTCCTTCAAGACGCGCGCGGACATATCCAGGGCGAGCTCGGCCAAGTACATCGCGCGCGGCTGGTCGATGACGTCCATCCCGGAGAGGTTCGGGGCCATGTCCGAGAGCAGCACGTCGACCGCCCGCTCGCCGCTGAGGCCGAGGAGCTGATCGAACACCGCCGGCTCGCGGAAGTCGCCCTGCACGAACTCGACCCCCGGCAGCTGCGGCATCGGCAGGATGTCGCTCGCGATGACCCGCCCGGAGCGCCCGACGCGCCGCCGTGCGTACTGGCTCCAGGCCCCGGGCGCGGCCCCGAGGTCGAGGCACACCTGCCCGGCCTTCAAGAGGTGCTCGCGGCGGTCGATCTCCTCGAGCTTGAAGACCGCCCGCGAGCGCCAGCCCTCCGCCTGCGCACGCTGCACGTAGGGGTCGGCAAAGTGCTCCTTCAGCCAGCGCTCGCTGCTCTTGGAGCGGCGGCTCATGGATTTAGGGACCCGCCGTGCGCCATAAGTTCCTCGCTCCTACAATGCGCCCATGCCAGGCACCGAATCTCCCGCGGCCCCGATGCCCGATCTCACCGAGCGCCAGAAGCGCCACCTGCGTGGCCTCGCCCACGCCCTGAAGCCCGTCGTGCGCCTCGGCAACGCCGGGCTCACCGCCGCGGTGCTGCGCGAGATGGCGCGCGCGCTCGAGGATCACGAGCTCATCAAGGTCAAGGCGCCGGGCGCCGACCGTGAGGCACGCGAGGCGCTGTTCGCCGCGCTCGCCCGCGAGAGCGGCAGCGCGCTCGTACAGCGCATCGGCCACGTGGCGGTGTACTACCGGCCGCGCGCCGAGGCGCCGCGCCTGGTGATCCCCGACCCCTGAAGGCCCTTAGGGCTGCTCCAGCACCAGGGTGACGGTGAGGATCTCGTAGGAGCGCGTACCGGCCGGGGCGGACACGTCGACCACCTCGCCCACCGCCTTGCCGACCAGCGCGCGCGCGATCGGCGAAGTCACCGAGATGCGCCCGGCGCGGATGTCGGCCTCGTCCTCGCCCACCACCTGGTAGCGCACGCGCTCGCCGTTGTCCTGGTCCTCGAGCTCCACCAGCGCCCCGAAGATCACCCTGCCGGTGTTGGGGAGCTTGCCCGGGTCGATGATCTCGGCATTGGCGAGCTTGCTCTCGATCTCGCTGATGCGCCCCTCGATGAAGCCCTGCTGCTCGCGCGCCGCGTGGTACTCGGCGTTCTCGGACAGATCGCCGTGGCCGCGCGCCTCGGCGATCGCCTTGATGATGTTGGGGCGGTCCTGGGTCTTCAGGCGCTTGAGCTCGGCGCGCAGCGCCGCGGCGCCGCGGGCCGTCATCGGGGTGCGCTTCATGTGGCGGCCGCCTCGGCGTGCAGGTCCTGCAGGCGGTTCACCTCCACCTCATCGAGGTGATCGAGCGCCTCGCAGGTCGCAAGCCCCGCGGCGAGCGTCGTGTAGTAGGTGACGCGCCGGTGCACCGCCTCGCGGCGGATGGAGTTCGACTCGCGGATCGCCTGCTTGCCCTCGGTGGTGTTCACCACCAGGTCGATCTCGTCGTTCTTGATCATGTCGACGATGTGCGGGCGGCCCTCGCGCACCTTGTTGACGCGTCGCGCCGCCACCCCGGCCTCGTTGAGCGCGCGCGCCGTGCCCTCGGTGGCCACCACCTCGAAGCCGCGCTCGATGAGCTTCTTGGCGAGCACCACGGCGCCGCCCTTGTCGCGGTCGCGCACGCTGATGAAGCACACGCCCTGGCGCGGCAGCGTGACGCCGGAGGCCGCCTGCGCCTTGGCGTAGGCCTCGCCGAAGGTCTTGCCGGTGCCCATGACCTCCCCGGTGGACTTCATCTCCGGTCCGAGGATCGGGTCGGCCTCGGGGAACTTCATGAACGGGAACACCGCTTCCTTGACCGAGAAGTAGCCCGGCACGCGCTCGACCGCGCCCACCAGCTGCTTGAGCTTGCGCCCGGTCATGACGCGCGCGGCGATCTTGGCGAGCGGCAGCCCGGTGGCCTTGGAGACGAACGGCACGGTGCGCGAGGCGCGCGGGTTCACTTCCAGCACGTAGATGACCCCGGCCTGGATGGCGAACTGGATGTTCATGAGGCCGACCACGTTCAAGGCGCGCGCGAGCTTGCGGGTCTGCTCGCGCAGCTCCTTCTGCGTCTCGCGCGAGAGGCTGTTGGGCGGCAGCGAGCAGGAGGAGTCCCCCGAGTGCACGCCGGCCTGCTCGATGTGCTCCATGATGCCGCCGATCAGCACGTCCTCGCCGTCGCACACCGCGTCCACGTCCACCTCGATGGCGACGTCGAGGAAGCGGTCGAGCAGCACCGGGGAGTCGTTGGAGACCTGCACGGCGTGGGTCATGTAGGTGCGCAGGTCGTCCTCGGTGAACACCACTTCCATGGCGCGCCCGCCGAGCACGTAGGAGGGGCGCACCACGAGCGGAAAGCCCACCTCGCGGGCGAGCTTCACGCCCTGCTCCTCGGTGCGCGCGGTGGCGTTGGCCGGCTGCTTGAGGGCGAGCTTGCGCACCAGTGCCTGGAAGCGCTCGCGGTCCTCGGCGATGTCGATCGAGTCGGGCGAGGTGCCGATGATCGGGGCGCCGGCCGCCTCGAGGGCGCGCGACAGCTTGAGCGGCGTCTGGCCACCGAACTGCACGATCACCCCTTCGGGCTTCTCGACCGCGAGCACCTCGAGCACGTCCTCGAGCGTGAGCGGCTCGAAGTACAGCCGGTCGGAGGTGTCGTAGTCGGTCGAGACGGTCTCCGGGTTGCAGTTGACCATGATGGTCTCGAAGCCGTCCTCGCGCAGCTGCAGTGCGGCGTGCACGCAGCAGTAGTCGAACTCGATCCCCTGGCCGATGCGGTTGGGGCCGCCGCCGAGAATCATGATCTTGCGCTTATCGGTCGGCTGCGCCTCGCACTCCTCCTCGTAGGTCGAGTAGAGGTAGGCCGTGGAGGTGGCGAACTCGGCCGCGCAGGTATCCACGCGCTTGTACACCGGGCGCACCTTGAGCTCGTGGCGCTTGTCGCGGATCGCCTTCTCGGGCATGTCGACGAGGCCGGCGAGGCGCGCGTCCGAGAAGCCCTTGCGCTTGAGCACGCGCAGCCGCTCGGCCGAGAGCGCCCCGAGCCCCTCGGCGCGCACCTGCCTCTCCTGCGCGATCAGCTCCTCGAGCTGTGCGAGGAACCACGGGTCGATGCGGGTGAGCTCGTGCACGCGCTCGCGCGACCAGCCGGCGCGGAAGGCATCCGCGACGTACAGCAGGCGGTTCGCCCCGGGGGCGCGCAGCTCGTAGGCGAGCTTGTCGGCGGCCTCATCGGTGAGCGGCAGGGTGAGCTGCGGGGTGAGCCCGTCGAGCCCGGTCTCAAGTCCGCGCAGCGCTTTCTGCAGCGACTCCTGGAAGGTGCGCCCGATGGCCATCACCTCCCCGACCGATTTCATCTGCGTCGTCAGCCGGTCGTTCGCCGCCGGAAACTTCTCGAACGTGAAGCGCGGCACCTTGGTGACGACGTAATCGATCGAGGGCTCGAAGGAGGCCGGGGTCGCCCCGCCGGTGATGTCGTTCTTGAGCTCATCCAAGGTGTAGCCGACGGCGAGCTTGGCGGCGATCTTGGCGATCGGGAAGCCGGTCGCCTTGGAGGCGAGCGCCGAGGAGCGCGAGACACGCGGGTTCATCTCGATGACGAGGAGGCGCCCGTCCGTCGGGCTGACGGCGAACTGCACGTTCGAGCCGCCGGTGTCGACGCCGATCTTGCGCAGCACCGCGATGGAGGCATCGCGCATGCGCTGGTATTCCTTGTCGGTGAGGGTGAGCGCCGGGGCGATGGTGATCGAGTCGCCGGTGTGCACCCCCATGGGGTCGAGGTTCTCGATGGAGCAGACGATGATGCAGTTGTCCTTGTGGTCGCGCACCACCTCCATCTCGAACTCTTTCCAGCCGATCACCGACTCTTCCAGCAGCACCTCGCCGGTGGGGGAAGCGTCGAGGCCGCGCGCCACGATCTCCTCCAGCTCCTCGCGGTTGTAGGCGATGCCGCCGCCGCTGCCGCCGAGGGTGAAGGACGGGCGGATGACCAGCGGGTAGCCGATCTCGCCGGCGATGGCGAGCGCCTCATCGAGGCTGCGGGCGATCTGCGACTGCGGGGTCTCGAGTCCGATCTCGCGCATGGCGTTGCGGAACAGCTCGCGGTCCTCGGCCATGTCGATGGCGGCGCGCGAGGCGGCGATCATCTCGACGCCGAACTTCTCGAGCACGCCCTCGCGCACCAGGTCGAGCGCGGTGTTGAGCGCGGTCTGCCCGCCCATGGTCGGCAGCAGCGCATCCGGGCGCTCCTTCTCGATGATGCGCGCCACGCTCTTGGCGTTCACCGGCTCGATGTAGATGGCATCGGCCATCTCCGGGTCGGTCATGATGGTCGCGGGGTTGGAGTTCACCAGGATCACCCGGTAGCCCTCCTCGCGCAGCGCCTTGCACGCCTGGGCACCGGAGTAGTCGAACTCGCACGCCTGGCCGATGACGATCGGGCCGGCGCCGATGATGAGGATGCTGTGGATGTCGGTGCGCTTGCCCATCAGCGTCCGCCGGCTCTCTGGCGCAGCGTCTCCTCGGCGATCTTCAGCTGCGCCTGCAGGCGCCGCAGCATCAGGTGGTTGAAGCGCTCGAAGAGGGGCTTCATGTCGTGCGGGCCGGGGCTGGCTTCGGGGTGACCCTGGAAGCTGAAGGCCGGCCTGTCGGTGAAGGCAAGTCCCTGCAGCGAGCCATCGAAGAGCGAGCGGTGCGTGGCCTTGACGCTCTTCGGCAGCGTCGCCTCATCCACCGCGAAGCCGTGGTTCTGGCTGGTGATGAAGACGCGGCCGCTCTCGAGGTCCTGCACCGGGTGGTTGGCGCCGTGGTGGCCGAACTTCATCTTCACGGTCTTCGCCCCGGCGGCGAGCCCCATGATCTGGTGGCCGAGGCAGATGCCGAACACCGGCAGGTCGGTCTCGAGGAACTGCCGCGTCGCCTTGATGGCGTACTCGCACGGCTCGGGGTCGCCGGGCCCGTTGGAGAGGAACACGCCGTCGGGCTCCAGAGCCAGCACTTCCTCGGCCGGGGTCTGCGCCGGCACCACGGTCATGCGGCAGCCGCCGTCGGCCAGCAGCCGCAGGATGTTGCGCTTGATGCCGAAGTCGTAGGCCACGACGTGCAGGCGCTGGTTGGCACGGATCGGGGCGCGCGTCGGCTCCGGCCAGATCGTGCCCTCGTTCCACTGGTAGTGCTTCTTGGTGGAGACGACCTTGGCGAGGTCCATGCCCTTCAGGCCCGGGAACTTGCGCGCCAGCTTCACGGCCGCGGCCTCGTCGGCCTGCTCGCCGGTCATGATGCAGCCGGCCTGCGCGCCCTTTTCGCGCAGGATGCGCGTGAGGCGGCGGGTGTCGATGCCGGCGATGGCGACCACGCGTCCGCGCTCGAGGAACTCCGGCAGCGTCTCGTTGGCGCGCCAGTTGGAGGCGAGCAGCGGCAGGTCGCGGATGATGAGCCCGGCGCAGTAGATCTGCTGTGACTCGAGGTCCTCGGGAGTCGTGCCGGTGTTACCGATGTGCGGGCAGGTGAGGGTCACGATCTGCCGCGCGTAGGAGGGATCGGTGAGAATCTCCTGGTAACCCGTGAGGGCGGTATTGAAAACGACTTCGCCTGTGGTGTTGCCTTTGGCTCCGATCGACTGGCCGCGGAAGATCGTTCCGTCGGCCAGCGCGAGCACCGCAGGTACGCTCACGTGATCCCTTCTCCCTGACGCAGATATACAAAGCGGGAGGAGTTCTTACGAACATCCTCCCGCCTTGCATGGACTAACCCGTACACGGATTAGGCAGAAATTTTACGGGCCGGACGGCTTCTGTGTCCATGGAAAATTCCCCCCTCGGACGGCAGAGACACAGCTGATCCACGCTGGTAGAGATCCTCCTAAGTGGCTGTTTTACCGGCAAGCACGTCCCGCATGGCATAACGGCCCGGAGGCCTCGGCGCAAGCCAGAGCGCGGCCGCAACGGCCCCCCGGGCAAAGACCCGCCGATCAAGCGCCCGATGGCCCAGAAACAGCTCCTCCCCGGGACCGTGAAGGAGCGCCGTGTGATCGCCGATCACATCGCCCTCGCGGCGCGATTCGATGGGGATTTCCACCCCCGCCGCACCCGCGCCGCGGCCCGAGCGCAGCGCCTGCGCCAGCGCGAGCGCGGTGCCCGAGGGGGTGTCGCGCTTGTGCACGTGGTGGCGCTCACTCACCCGCATGGCGAACTGCGGCAGGGCGTGGGCCGCCTGGCGGGCGAGCTCGGTGAGGAGCGTCACGCCGAGGCTGGTGTTCGCGGCCACGAGCAATGGGATCTCGCGCGCAGCGGCCTCGAACTCACGCTCGAGGGAGGCCTGATAGCCGGTGGTGCCGATGAGGAGCGCCTTGCGGGCGGCGCGGCAGGCGGCGAGCGTGGCCGGCAGCGCCTCGGCGCGGCTGAAGTCGATGACCACCTGAGCGGCCGGCAGCAGTGCGGCGAGGGAAGCGGTGAGCGGCACGCCGTTGGCGGTAGCGCCCGCGAGCTCGCCCGAGTCGCGCCCGAGCGCGGCGCTGCCCGCGGCAGCGAGCGCGCCGGCGAGCCTCAGCTGCGGGAACTCGGCGAGCACACCGATGATCGCGCGCCCCATGCGTCCGCCGGCGCCGATGAGCACGGCGGCCGTGGCGGCCTGCGCGGGGGCACTCATCGGGAGTGCTTGGGAGGCTCTTCGGCGCCCGCGGAGAAGAAGCGGCGCACGCCCTCGAGGAAGCCCCTCTCGCGCGGGGTGTGCTTGCCGGCGTGGGCCTTCAGGGATTCCTCGAGCTTCTTGATGAGCTCGCGCTGCTCGGCCGACAGATGCACCGGCGTCTCGATGACGACGCGGCAGAAGAGATCACCGCGCGCACCGCCGCGCACCGGGCGCACGCCCTTGTCGCGCAGCCGGAACACCCGGCCTGACTGGGTCTCGCTGGGGATCTTGAGCGTCACGTCGCCCTCGAGCGTCGGCACGTTGACGCTGCCACCCAAGGCGGCGGTGGCGAAGCTCACGGGCACCTCGCAGGAGAGGTGCTCGCCGTCGCGCTCGAAGATCGCGTGCTCGCGCACGTGGATCTCGACGTAGAGGTCCCCGGGGGGACCGCCGTTGCGCCCGGCCTCGCCTTCGCCCGAGAGACGCACGCGATCGCCGGTGTCGACGCCCGCGGGCACTTTGACCGAGAGCTTGCGGGTGCGGCGCACCCGCCCCTGCCCGAGGCAGGTGTCGCAGGGGCTGCGCACGATGGTGCCGGTGCCACGGCAGCGCGGGCAGGTCTGCTGCAGCTGGAAGAAGCCCTGACTCACCCGCACCTGGCCAGCGCCGCCGCAGGTCTCGCAGGTGGAGGGGCTGGTGCCCTTGGCCGCGCCCGTGCCGTGGCAGGTCTCGCACTCGTTCAGCCGCGGCACCTCGATCTCGACCTGGTGGCCGAAGACCGCCTGGGGGAGTTCGAGCTCGAGCTCGTAGCGCAGGTCGGCGCCGCGGTACACCTGGCTGCGCCCGCCACGGCGGCCGCCGCCGAAGATGTCGCCGAAGACATCCCCGAAGATGTCGCTGAAGGTGTCCGCGCCGAAGCCGCCGCGGCCACCGCCGCGCGCGGCCTCCAGGCCCGCGTGCCCGTACTGGTCGTAGGCGGCGCGCTTGTGCGCGTCGGTGAGAATTTCACAGGCCTCCTTGGCCTCCTTGAAGTTCTCCTCCGCCTCCCGATCGCCCGGATTGCGATCGGGGTGGTATTTCATCGCCAGGCGCCGGTAGGCCTTCTTGATCTCGGCTTCGGTCGCGGTCTTCGGGACGTCGAGGACCTTGTAGTAATCGCGCTTCGACATCTAGAGCTTAGGAAGCCTTGCGATTCGGGTCCTTGACCTCCTCGAACTCGGCGTCGACGACGTCCTCGCCCTTCGGGCCCGCGCCCGGGCTCGGCCCGGCGCCGCCAGCCGCCTGCGGCCCGGCGCCGGCAGCGCCGCCCTGCTCGGCCTGGTAGGCGCGCTGGGCGATCGCCGCGGAGGCCTGGGCGAGCGCCTCGGCCTTCTTGTCGATCTGGCCCTTGTCCTCGCCCTTGAGCGCCGTGCGCAGGTCGGAGACCGCGCTCTCGACGCGGGCGCGCTCGGCGCCGTCGACCTTGTCCCCGAGGGACTGCAGCGACTTCTCCACCGCGTGGATCAGCCCGTCGGCCTTGTTGCGCGAGTCGACCAGCTCGCGGAAGCGCTTGTCCTCCTCCGCGTGTGCCTCGGCGTCGCGCACCATGCGCTTGATCTCGTCCTCGTTGAGCCCGCTCGAGGCCTTGATGACGATCTTCTGCTCCTTGCCGGTCGCCTTGTCCTTGGCGGACACGTTGAGGATGCCGTTGGCGTCGATGTCGAAGGACACCTCGACCTGGGGCATGCCGCGCGGGGCCGGCGGGATGTCGGTGAGGTCGAACTTGCCGAGGGACTTGTTGTCCGCGGCGCGGTCGCGCTCACCCTGCAGCACGTGGATGGTCACGGCCGTCTGGTTGTCGTCCGCCGTCGAGAAGGTGTTCGAGGCCTTGGTCGGGATCGTGGTGTTCTTCTCGATCAGCTTGGTCATGATGCCGCCGAGGGTCTCGATGCCGAGCGACAGCGGGGTCACGTCCAGGAGCAGCACGTCCTTGACCTCACCGGCCAGCACGCCGGCCTGAATGGCCGCGCCCACCGCGACCGCCTCATCCGGATTCACGTCCTTGCGCGGCTCCTTGCCGAAGAAGTCCTTCACGTACTTCTGCACCAGCGGCATGCGCGTCTGGCCGCCGACCAGGATCACCTCGGCGACGTCGCTCGCCGCGAGCCCCGCGTCCTTGAGCGCGGTCTTGCAGGGACCGACGGTCTTCTGCACCAGGTCCTCCACCAGCGACTCGAGCTTGGCGCGCGTCAGCTTGATGTTGAGGTGCTTGGGCCCCGAGGCATCGGCGGTGATGTAGGGCAGGTTGATGTCGGTCTGCTGGGTCGAGGAGAGCTCGATCTTCGCCTTCTCCGCGGCCTCCTTGAGGCGCTGCATGGCGAGCGGGTCCTGGCGCACGTCGACGCCGGACTCCTTCAGGAACTGCTCGGCCAGGAAATTGATGATGCGCAGGTCGAAGTCCTCGCCACCCAGGAAGGTGTCGCCGTTGGTGGAGAGCACCTCGAACTGCCGCTCGCCGTCGACCTCCGCGATCTCGATGATCGAGACGTCGAAGGTGCCGCCGCCCAGGTCATAGACCGCGATCTTGCGGTCACCGCCGGACTTATCGAGCCCGTAGGCGAGCGCGGCCGCGGTCGGCTCGTTGATGATGCGCTTGACGGTGAGGCCCGCGATGCGGCCGGCGTCCTTGGTCGCCTGGCGCTGCGAGTCGTTGAAGTAGGCGGGCACGGTGATCACGGCCTCGCTGACCGCTTCCCCGAGGTAATCCTCGGCGGTCTTCTTCATCTTCATGAGCACGCGCGCGGAGACCTCCGGCGGGGCCATCTTCTTGCCCTGCACGTCGACCCAGGCATCGCCGTTGTCGGCCTTGACGATCTTGTAGGGCACCATCTTGATGTCGCGCTGCACCACCTCGTCGTCGAACTTGCGTCCGATGAGGCGCTTGATCGCGAACAGGGTGTTCTGCGGGTTGGTGACCGCCTGGCGCTTGGCCGGCTGCCCGACCAGCACCTCGCCGTCCTTGGTGAAGGCGACGATCGAGGGTGTGGTGCGGTCGCCCTCGCTGTTCTCGATCACCCGGGGCTTGCCGCCCTCCATGATGGCCACGCACGAATTGGTCGTGCCGAGGTCGATGCCGATTACCTTTGCCATGAGTGCACTCCGCGCCGATTCTTTTAAGGGGGGTCTGTCAAATGAGAGACATTCTAGGGCTACTTCCTAGGGGTGGCTCTGCGGGCTTTCAAGTCCGAAATCACGGCTCCTTGGCGACAATCACGCGCGCCGGGCGCAGCAGCCGCCCGTTGAGCTCGTACCCCGGCTGCACCACCTGCAGGACCGAACCGGGCTCGGCCGTCTGCGAGGGCTGGGCCATCATGGCCTCGTGCCGGGCAGGATCAAAGGGCTCTCCCGCCGGGTCGATGACCTTGACCCCGAACTTCTCCAGGGCCCTGGCCAGAAGCTGCAGCGTGGCCTCCGAGCCGGCCTTGAGGCTCGCCGCGTCCGCCTTGCCGGCGTTCTGCACCGCGAGCTCCA
>Ga0335082_10003916_pt1 | contig 16189 bp, 14 predicted proteins | sample Lox_Sample_41_FD_206718 | JGI IMG/M metagenome (GOLD analysis project Ga0335082, IMG submission 206718) | Soil microbial communities from Loxahatchee National Wildlife Refuge, Florida, United States - Lox_Sample_4.1 | ecosystem: Environmental > Terrestrial > Soil > Wetlands | place: USA...
TGCACGGCCTGACCCGGGCCCGCGGCTTCACCCAGGACGACTCGCACATCTTCTGCACCCCGGACCAGCTGCAGGACGAGCTGGCCTCGCTGCTGGCCTTCGTGGTCGGGCTGCTGCGCGACTTCGGCCTCACCGAGTTCGAGGCGGAGCTGTCCACCCGGCCCGACAAGTACGTCGGCGACCCCGGGGAGTGGGCCGTCGCCGAGGCGGCGCTCAAGCACGCGCTCGATGAGTCGGGCCTGAAGTACGTGATCGCCGAGGGCGAGGGCGCCTTCTACGCGCCCAAGATCGACGTGCACGTCAAGGATGCGATCGGCCGCCGCTGGCAGCTGTCCACCCTGCAGGTCGACCTGCAGGAGCCGGGCCGGTTCGGCATCGAGTACCAGGCCGCGGACGGCTCCCGGCAGCGTCCGTACATGATCCACCGGGCCCTGTTCGGCTCGATCGAGCGGTTCTTCGGCATCCTGGTCGAGCACTACGCCGGCGCGTTCCCGCCCTGGCTCGCCCCGGTCCAGGCGGTCGGCATCCCGATCGCCGACGCCCACGTGCCCTACCTGGAGAAGATCGCGGCCAGCCTGCGCGAGCAGGGCATCCGCGTCGAGGTGGACGCGAGCGACGACCGAATGCAGAAGAAGATCAGGACCGCGCAGCGGCAGAAGGTGCCGTTCATGCTGATAGCCGGGAATGACGACGTGGCCGCGGGGGCGGTGTCGTTCCGGTACCGGGACGGTTCGCAGAAGAACGGCGTCCCGGTGGCGGACGCGGTCGCGGAGATCGTCACCGCGGTGCGCGACCGCGTCCAGGTGTAGGCCCGTGCCCGACCCCGACGACGTCTTCGCGGGAGTCCCCGACGCCTTCGGCAGGCTGTGGACGCCGCACCGCCTGGCCTACATCAAGGGCGAGAACAAGCCCTCGGGCTCGGGCTCGGGCGAGGACGAGGGCTGCCCGTTCGACCGCGCGCCGAAGCTCAGCGACACCGAAGGCCTGATCGTCGCCCGGGGCGAGCTGGTGTACGCGGTGCTCAACCTGTACCCGTACAATCCGGGCCACGTGCTGATCTGCCCGTACCGGCACGTGGCCGACTACACCGACCTGACCCGGACCGAGACCGCCGAGTTCTCCGAGTTCACCAAGCGCGCGGTCGGCGCGCTGCGCCAGGCCTCCGGAGCCCAGGGCTTCAACATCGGCATCAACCTGGGCTCCGTGGCCGGCGCCGGCATCGCCGCCCACCTGCACCAGCACGTGGTGCCCCGGTGGGGCGGCGATACCAACTTCATGCCGGTCACGGGGCACACCCGGGTCCTGCCCCAGCTCCTGGCCGACACCCGCAAGCTGCTCGCCGACGCCTGGCCCGCCACCTAGCCAGGCTTGGACTCGGCCGCGACCTTGCTCGCCAGGTGCGACGGGAGCGGCTCGTGGCGCAGGTAGGAACGGGTGAACGAGCCCGTGCCGTGCGAGAGCGAACGCAGCTCGATGGCGTACCTGGTGATCTCGAGCTCAGGGATCTCGGCCTTGACCAGTGTGCGGCCCACGCCGATCTGCTCGGTGCCGAGCACCCGGCCGCGGCGGGAGGGCACATCGGACATGATCGCGCCCACGTATTCGTCGGGTACCAGCACGCTCACCTCGTCGACCGGCTCGAGCAGCTTGGGCTGGGCCTTGTCCACGGCGTCTCTGAGAGCCGCCCGGCCGGCCTTCTGAAAGGCCATGTCAGAGGAGTCCACCGAGTGCGCCTTGCCGTCGTACAGCGTGACCCGGATGCCGATCATCGGGTAGCCGGCCACCACGCCCTGCTCCATCTGCCAGCGGACGCCCTTCTCCACCGAGGGGATGAACTGCCGCGGCACCACGCCGCCGACGATCTTGTCGACGAACTCGAACGCGGACGCGTCCGCCAGCGGCTCGATCTCGATGTGGCAGATCCCGTACTCGCCGTGGCCGCCGGACTGCTTGACGTTCCGGCCCAGCCCCTGGGCCTTGCCCGCGACCGTCTCCCGCAGCGGCACCCGCAGGTCGGTCGTTTCCACCGCGACGCCGTACCGGTTCGCGAGCCGGTCCAGCAGCAGGTCGGCGTGCGCCTCGCCCATGCACCACAGCACTAGCTGCCTGGTCTCGGCGTTGTTCTCCAGGCGGAGCGTGGGGTCCTCGGCGACCAGCCGGCTCAGCGCCTGGGACAGCTTGTCCTCATCGGCCTTGGACTTGGCTACGATCGCCACCGGCAGCAGCGGCTCCGGCATCGACCAGGACTCCATCAGCAGCGGCTGTTCCTTATCCGAGAGCGTGTCGCCGGTCTCGGCCGTGCCGAGCTTGGCCACGGCGCAGATGTCGCCGGCCGCGCACTGGGTGACCGGCCGCTGCTGCTTGCCCAGCGGCGAGGTCAGCGCACCGATCCGCTCGTCGTCGTCGTGGTCCTCGTGCCCGCTGGCGGCGCGGCCGTGCCCGGAGACGTGCACGGAAGCGTCCGGGCGCAGCGTGCCGGAGAACACCCGGACCAGGCTGATCCGGCCTACGTAGGAGTCGGACGTGGTCTTGACCACCTCGGCCAGCAGCGGGCCCTTGGGGTCGGAGGCCAGACCGGTGACGGGCTTGCCGTCCGGTGTGGTGACCGAGGGCAGCGGGTGCTCGGCGGGGGAGGGGAACGCCTCGGTCATCACCTCGAGCAGCTCGAGCATGCCGATCTTCTGCGGTGCGGAGGCGACCAGCACCGGATAGAAGCTGCCCCGGGCGACGGCCTTCTCCAGGTCCTCGATCAGCACCTTGGGGTCGATCTCCTCGCCGGACAGGTACCTGTCCATGAGGCTCTCGTCCTCGCTCTCGGTGATGACGCCCTCGATCAGCTCGCCGCGCAGGTCGGTCATGCGCTCCTCGTCGGCGGACGCGGGCGCGCCCTCGGAGCGCTCGCCGCCGGAGTAGCTGTACAGCTTCTGCGACAGCAGCCCGATCAGCCCGGTGACGGGCTCGCCGACCGGCAGGTACAGCGGCGCCACGGCGTCGCCGAAGGCCTCGCGGCACGCGTCCAGCGTCGCCTGGAAATCGGCTCGCTGATGGTCGATCTTGGTGATCACGACCGCGCGCGGCATGCCGACCGCGGCGCACTCCTCCCACAGCATCTGGGTCACGCCGTCGATCCCGTCGGTGGCGGAGACGGCGAACAGCGCTGAGTCAGCCGCGCGGAGCCCGGCCCTGAGATCCCCCGTGAAGTCGGCGTAGCCGGGCGTGTCGAGCAGGTTGACCTTGATGCCGTTGTGGATGATCGGCGCGAGGGTCAGGTTGACCGAACGCTGCTGCCTGACCTCGGTCTCGTCGAAGTCGCTGACCGTGGTGCCCTCTTCGATGCTGCCCGGGCGCTGGATCGTGCCGGTCGCGGCCAGCAGCGCCTCGACCAGGCTCGACTTCCCGGTCCCGGAATGGCCGACCAGCACCACGTTCCGTACCTGATCGGCCGCCGGTGCCCTGCCGGCGGCTGCTCCCGCCCCACTGCTTGTTCCTGCCACTAGGGTTCGCCTCCTTGCGATCGCTTTCCCGCGAGCTGCGCATGACCAGCCTTAACCCGCAGGCACCGTGTCCACAACCCCCACGGAAAGAATCTCCCCGGTTGCCAGAAATGCAAGCCCGCCCCAGCGGAGGAAAACTCAAGCTCAGCCCGGCGGTAGGATCGGACGGCCATGCTGAACGTGCTGCGGCCCGCCATGACACGCCTGTTCACCCCCGCGGGCAAGGTCCTCGCGCGTACCCCGATAACGCCGAACGCCGTCACCGTCATCGGCACGGTCGGCGTCGCCGGGGGAGCGCTGGCCTTTTTCCCCTTGGGTGAGCTGTTCCCCGGCGCCTTCACCTGCACGATCTTCGTGTTCCTCGACATGCTGGACGGCGTGCTGGCCCGGCTGAAGGGCACCAGCGGCACCTGGGGCGCGTTCCTCGACTCGACCATGGACCGGATCGCCGACGCCGGCATCTTCTGCGGCCTGGTCATCTGGTTCTACACCGGCGGGCATAACCCGCTGCTCGGCGCCGTGTCGCTTTTCTGCCTGGTAACCGGGAGCCTGGTCTCCTACGCCAAGTCCCGCGCCGAGGGGCTAGGCCTGCGCTGCGACGTGGGCCTGATCGAGCGGCCCGAGCGGATGCTGATTTCGCTGATCGCCGTCGGCGTCTCCGGCCTCGGCGTGCCGTACATTCTCAACGTGGGGCTCTGGGCGCTCGCGGCCGGCAGCGCCTTCACTTTCTGGCAGCGGGTGCACGCGGTATATAAGGCAGCAAAGGCTCCCGGAGACGAGGCCAGGCCTCCCGGGGATCAGCAGGACTGAGAAAGGTTAGCGGTGGCCGTAGCAGTGAGTGAGCGGCTGACGGGGGTCGCGTACCGGCTGGGCTGGACGCTGATCTGCCGCGTCCCGCAGGCCTGGGCATCGTGGGTCTTCGCCAAGGCGGCCGGCATCGCCTGGCGCCGCCAGGGGCCCGGGGTCCAGGTACTCGAGGCCAACCTGCGCCGGGTGCTGAGCTGGAAGTACGGCACCGACGAGGTAGACGGAAAAGAACTGCGCACCCTGTCCAGGGCCGCGCTGCTCTCCTACGCCAGGTACTGGCTCGAGGTCTTCCGGCTATCGGTAACCCCAACCGAGCGGCTGGTGGCGGGGATGCGTTTCCAGGGCCCGAACGAGGCGACACTGTTCGCCAACCTCAAGGCCGGCCGCGGCGTGATCATCGCGCTGCCGCACATGGGCAACTTCGAGCAGGCCGGCGTCTGGGTCATCGCCCGAGGGGCCGGGAAGTTCACCACGGTGGCCGAGCGGCTGCGGCCCGAGTCGGTTTACGAGAGCTTCCTGCGGTTCCGCCGGAGCCTGGGCTTCGAGGTCCTTCCGCTGACCGGCGGCGGCAGCCCGTTCGGCACCCTGGCCCAGCGGCTGCGCGGCGGCGGCCTGGTCTGCCTGGTCAGCGACCGCGACCTGAAGGAGAGCGGGGTCGAGGTCGAGATGTTCGGGCAGAAGGCGCGGATCTCCGCGGTGGCCGCGCTCGCCGTGCACACCGGCGCGGCGCTGATGCCGACCGCGACCTGGTTCGACGGCGAGGACTGGGGCGCGCGCATCTACGACGAGATCGCGGTACCGGACACCGGTACCCGCGCCGAGAAGATCGCGGCGATGAGCCAGGCGCTGGCCGACCGGTTCACCGAGGCGATCGCCGAGCACCCGCAGGACTGGCACATGCTGCAGCGGGTCTTCACCGAGGACCTGGATCCGGCCCGCTTGCCGCAGATCCAGGTGCCGGCCCCCCGGAGCGCAGCCATGAAGGTCGGGATCACGTGCCCGTACTCGTGGGACGTGCCGGGCGGCGTGCAATCGCACATCAGGGACCTGGCCGAGGCGCTGCTCGACGCGGGCCACGAAGTATCGGTCATCTCGCCGGCCGACGACGACACGCCGCTCCCGCCCTATGTGACCGGGGCCGGCCGGGCGGTGCCCGTGCCCTACAACGGCTCGGTGGCGCGGCTGTCCTTCGGGTTTCTGTCGGTGAGCCGGGTGCGGCGCTGGATCAAGGACGGCGGCTTCGACGTGCTGCACGTGCACGAGCCCGAGATCCCGAGCCTGTCCCTGCTGGCTTGCTGGGTGGCCTCAGGCCCTATCGTCGCGACGTTCCATACCGCCATCCCGCGCTCGCGCGTGCTGCTGGTCACCTACCCGGTGGTGCGCACCGGGCTCGAGAAGATCAACGGCCGGATAGCAGTGTCCGAAGCCGCGCGTAACACGCTGGTCGAACATATCGGCGGCGACGCTGTCGTAATCCCGAACGGCGTGGCAACCAGCCGGTTCCGCAAGGCCGAACCGCTGCCTGGCTGGCCTGGTCCCGGCGGCGCGATCGGCTTTCTCGGCCGCATGGACGAACCCCGTAAGGGATTGTCCGTGCTGCTCAAGGCGTTCACAACCCTCGGCTCCGAACGGCCCGGGCTCCGTCTCCTCATCGCAGGACGGGCTGCCGATCCAGAGGAGGTGTTGCAACGGGTGCCCGCTGAACTACGGGACCGGGTGGTTCTGCTCGGGCAGATCAACGACGAGGAGAAAGTGCGCGCGCTGCATTCGGTCGACGTGTTCTGTTCGCCGAACACCGGCGGCGAGTCGTTCGGCATCGTGACCGCCGAGGCGATGGCGGCCGGGGTACCCATCGTGGCCAGCGACATCGACGCCTTCCGCCAGGTCCTGCGCGGCGGCGAGGCGGGGGAACTGTTCAGCACGGGAGACGCCGGCGACCTGGCCCGCGCGGCCGGGCGGCTGCTGGACGACCCGGCCCGGCGGGCCGCGCTTTCCGCCGCGGCGCTGGTCGCGGTGGCCGACTACGACTGGTCGGTCGTCGCCCGCTCCGTGCTCAGCGTGTACGAGACCGTCGTCCTCGGCAGCACGCAGGTCGCCGTCACCGCGTCAGGAGGTGAGTTCCCGTGATCGCTGACATTGTCATCGTGATCGCGGCCGCGCTGTTCATCGGCGTGTACGTGTCCTGGCGGGCCGGCCGGATCGACCGGCTGCACGCCCGGGTGGACATGGCCCAAGCCGCCCTGGACGCGACCCTGCTGCGGCGCAGCTCGGTGGCCTTGGAGCTGGCCACCTCCGGGCTGCTCGACCCGGCCACCAGCCTGCTCCTGGCCAGCGCGGTGCATGGCACTCGTGGCGGGGACCGGCCGCGTGACCTGGCCGAGAGCGACCTGACCCGGGCGCTGCGCGCCGCGTTCAGCCAGCCCGACTTCCGGGCCTCGATCAACGGCAAGGAAGGCGCCGACGAATTGCTCGCCGAGGTCGAGGCGGCCGCGCACCAGGTCTTCCTGGCCCGCAAGTTCTACAACGACGTGGTCGCGGCGACCCGGGAGGCCCGGCACCGCCCGCTCGCCCGGGTCCTGCGGCTGTCCGGCCGGGCCAAAGCCCCCGAGTTCTTCGAGATGGACGATTCCCTGGTCGCCGAGAACACCGGCGCCCCGCTCGGCCGCTAGCTACCTGGCCATACGATGATGGTAAGCAGTGACTAGTGATCAAGTGAGGTTCCGAGTGTCCACCGACAACACCGGCCAGCCCGCCACCGGCACCGCGCGGGTGAAGCGCGGCATGGCCGAGATGCTCAAGGGCGGCGTGATCATGGACGTGGTCACGCCCGATCAGGCCAAGATCGCCGAGGACGCCGGCGCGGTCGCCGTGATGGCGCTCGAGCGCGTGCCCGCCGACATCCGCTCCGAGGGCGGCGTCGCCCGGATGAGCGACCCCGACATGGTCGACGGCATCATCGCCGCGGTTTCCGTTCCCGTGATGGCCAAGTGCCGGATCGGCCACTTCGCCGAGGCGCAGGTGCTGCAGGCCATCGGGGTCGACTATATCGACGAGTCCGAGGTGCTCACCCCGGCCGACGAGGCGCACCACGTGGACAAGTGGAAGTTCACCGTGCCGTTCGTGTGCGGCGCCACCAACCTGGGCGAGGCGCTGCGCCGGATCGCCGAGGGCGCCGCGATGATCAGGTCGAAGGGCGAGGCGGGCACCGGCAACGTCGTCGAGGCGACCAGGCACATGCGCTCGATCCGGTCCGAGATCGCCCGGCTGTCCGGGCTGCCGTCCGAGGAGCTGTTCACCGCGGCCAAGGAGCTCGGCGCACCCTACGAGCTGGTCGCCGAGGTGGCCAGGCTGGGCAGGCTGCCGGTCGTGCTGTTCACCGCGGGCGGCATCGCAACCCCCGCCGACGCCGCCCTGATGATGCAGCTCGGCGCCGAGGGCGTGTTCGTCGGCTCGGGCATCTTCAAGTCCGGTGACCCCGCCAAGCGCGCCGCCGCGATCGTGAAGGCCACCACCTTCCACGACGACCCGGACGTGGTGGCCAAGGTCTCCCGCGGCCTCGGCGAGGCCATGGTCGGCATCAACCTGGACACCCTCCCCGCCGACCAGCACTACGCCTCCCGCGGCTGGTAACCCGCCACACCCCGGTTCCGCCAACCGGGCGCCGCCGCAGCGTCGCGGGAAGAACAGGCCGCTGCCTCAGCGTTTTAACATAGGAATCCCATCTGCCTGCGCCGCGCGGCCCTAGGGCCGCGCCGCTCAGGCTTGCGCTGTATCCACCAGAGCCGGAGGAAGCATGAAGCCCGTCGTCGGCGTGCTCGCCCTGCAGGGCGACGTGCCCGAGCACCTGCGTGCGCTCGAGGCCGCCGGGGCGCGGCCAGCGGCGGTCCGCCGTCCGGAGGAACTCGACCGCGTGGACGGGCTGGTGATCCCCGGCGGCGAGTCGACCACGCTGTGGCGGCTCTCCGTCGCCTTCGACGTCCTCGAGCCGCTGCGCAAGCTCATCGGCGAAGGACTGCCCGCGTTCGGTTCCTGTGCTGGCATGATCATGCTGGCCGACCGGCTGGCCGATGGCGTCGAAGGCCAGCAGACCTACGGCGGCATCGACATGACCGTCCGCCGGAACGCGTTCGGCCGCCAGGTCGACTCGTTCGAGCGCGACATCACCCTGGCCGGGGGCGTAACAGAAGGCCCGTTCCGCGCCGTCTTTATCAGGGCACCGTGGGTAGAGCAGACCGGTCCGGGCGTCGCCATACTGGGAACCGACCTGGGCACCGGTAGGATCGTCGCCGTCCGGCAAGGGCAACTGCTTGCCACGGCCTTCCACCCCGAGCTGACCCCGGACCGGCGCATTCATCGGCTATTCGTAGACATCGTGAAGGACTACACATGAGCGGCCACTCCAAGTGGGCCACCACCAAGCACAAGAAGGCGGTGGTCGACGCCAAGCGCGGCAAGCTATTCGCCAAGCTGATCAAGAACGTCGAGGTCGCCGCGCGTACCGGCGGCGGAGACCCGGCGGGCAACCCGACGCTGTACGACGCGATCCAGAAGGCCAAGAAGAGCTCGGTACCGAACGACAACATCGACCGGGCCGTCCGCCGCGGCAGCGGCGCTGAGGCCGGCGGCGCCCAGTACGAGAACATCACCTACGAGGGCTATGCCCCCGGCGGTGTCGCGGTGCTGGTGCAGTGCCTGACCGACAACAGGAACCGGGCCGCCTCGGACGTGCGCACCGCGTTCAGCCGTAACGGCGGCTCGATGGCCGACCCTGGCTCGGTGTCCTACCTGTTCCACCGCAAGGGCGTGATCGTGGTGGACAAGAGGGGGGGAGGGGAGGTGGGCGGGGTGACCGAGGACGACGTGCTGACCGCGGTGCTCGACGCGGGCGCCGAGGAGGTCAACGATCTCGGTGAGTCCTTCGAGGTAGTGTCCGAGCCGACCGACCTGGTCACGGCGCGCAAGGCGCTGCAGGACGCCGGGATCGACTATGACTCGGCGGACACGGCGTTCCTGCCGACCGTCGAGGTCGACCTCGACGAAGAGCAGGCCAAGCGGGTCTTCCGGCTGATTGAGGCGCTCGAGGATTCCGACGACGTGCAGGACGTGTACGCCAACTACTCGGTGCCCGACGAGATCATGGAGAAGCTCGGCTGACTCCCCCCGACCTGCAGATCCGGCTGCTGCGACCCGACAACGATCCCGATGGCCAGCTCGACCTGTCCGAACGGGCCTTCGGTCCCGGGTCCGCCGACGATCGCGACCGGCGGGTCCGGTCGCTGTCCCGCCTCATCGCCGCCGGGCGGTACCTGGGCGCCTTCGCCGGCGGCCGCGCGGCCGCCGGGGCCGCGATCCAGGACATGCGGCAGTGGTGGCTCAGCCGCCCGGTGCCGATGGCCGGGGTGTCCAGCGTCACGGTGGCGCCGGAGTACCGGGGCCGGGGCATCGGCCGGATGCTGATGACCGCCCTGCTCGACGAGATCGCGGCGCAGGGCTATCCGCTGTCGGCGCTGTTCCCGGCGACGATGCCGCTATACCGGTCGCTGGGCTGGGAACTGGCCGGGGCCAGGGACACGGTGGTCATCCCGGCCAGGTCGCTGCTCCGCCTGGTCCCGCCCGACTCCCAGCCCCCGGAGGCCGGAACGGTCCCGGCCGCGGGCCTGCGCCGGGCCGGGCCCGGCGACGCGGAGGCGGTCGTCGCGGTGCTCGGCCGGGTGCACGAGGCCGCCCGTGACTGCGGCCCGATCACCTGGGACACAGGCTCCGCGGCCGACTGGCTGGCCGATCCGGGCCTGTACGCGTACCTCGCCGAGGACGGCTTCCTCGCCTACCGGTGGCAGCGCGGGAACAAGGACCTGTACGCGGAGCGCGCCGAGGCGATCTCCGCCCGGACCGCCCGGGCGCTCTGGACCCAGCTCGGCTCGCATGCCTCGATAGCCGAGAAGGTCTACGCCAGGACCGGCCCGGCCAGCGCGTTCTGGTGGCTCACCCGGGAGCGCGACGCGGACATCGCGCACCGGTCCCGGTGGATGCTCCGGGTGGTCGACGCGCCCGCGGCCATCGCCGCCCGCGGCTTCCCCGCCGCGACCTCGCTCACCGTCCCGCTGCGCATCACCGACGAGACCCGCCCGGCCAACTCCGGCCGCTGGCGGCTGACCGTGGCCGGCGGCGCGGGCACGCTTGACCCGCTGGTCCCCGCCGGCCCCGCCGGCCCCGCCGTCACGCTGGGCGCGCGCGGGCTGGCCGCCTTGTACGCCGGAACCCCTCTGGTCACGCTGCGCCAGGCGGGCCTGGCCGCCGGCGGCACGGCGGCCGACGATGCCGCGCTGGATGCCGCCTTCGCCGCTACCCCTTACATGCTCGACGCCTTTTGACGGACACGCCGCCGGTGTTCCGCCCCGCAGCGCCTGCGGGCCGGTAAGTTCGACACGAACAGATGTTCGCGGACCCAGACCGGCAGACGGAGAGCACCTGGTGGGCTTGTCATATGCGCGGCACCCGATCCGGGTGCTGGGGGTCGATCCCGGCCTGACCAGGTGCGGCGTCGGCGTGGTCGAGGGCGCACCGGGCCGGGCGCTGACCATGATCCGGGTCGGGGTCATCAGGACGTCGGCCGACGAGGGCATCGCGGCCCGGCTACTCGCGATCGAGACCGAGATCGGGGCCTGGCTGGACACGTGCCGGCCCGACGCGGTGGCCGTGGAGCGGGTGTTCAGCCAGCAGAACGTGCGCACGGTGATGGGCACCGCGCAGGCCGGCGCGGTCGCGATCGTCTGCGCCGCGCGGCGCGGGCTGCCGGTGGCCCTGCACACCCCCAGCGAGGTCAAGGCGGCCGTGACCGGCAACGGGCGGGCAGACAAGGCTCAGGTCACGGCGATGGTGACCCGGCTGCTCCAGGTCACCGACCCGCCGCGCCCGGCCGATGCCGCCGACGCGCTGGCGCTGGCCATCTGTCATATCTGGCGTGGCGGCGGCGCGGGGCTGCGCCTGGCCGCCCTGACTGGCCGAGGAGGGAGCGCGTCATGATCGCGCATCTGCGCGGCACGGTGGCCGGCGTCGCGCCGGACGGTGCCGTCATCGAGGTCGGCGGGGTCGGGATGCGCGTGCAGTGCACCCCCGGCACGCTGGCCACGCTCAGACCGGGGGAGTCCGCGCAGGTGGCTACCTCGCTGGTGGTGAGGGAGGACTCGCTGACCCTGTTCGGCTTCGCCTCCGACGACGAGCGGAACGTCTTCGAGTTGCTGCAGACGGCCAGCGGCGTGGGGCCCAGGCTGGCGCTGGCCATGCTGGCCGTGCACACGCCCGACGCGCTGCGCCGCGCCGTCTCGACCGAGGATCTGAACGCGCTGACCATGGTCCCCGGGATCGGCAAGAAGGGCGCGCAGCGGATCGTGCTCGAGATGAAGGACCGGCTCGGCCCGCCCGGAGATTACGGCGCGGGGCTCCCGGGCAAGGCGGCGCCGCGGGCCCCCTCCTGGCGCGACCAGGTGCAGTCCGGCCTGGTCAACCTGGGCTGGCCGGCCAGGGACGCCGACCAGGCCATCGCGGCGCTTGAGGACGAGGGCGTGATCGGCGGCTCCGGCGGCGACGCGGTGGACGTGGCCACGGTGCTGCGGGCCGCCCTGCGCAAGCTGAGCAGGCAGTAGCGCGATGACCGGGGACGAGACCCTGCGCCAGGCCGAGGAAGCCGAGCTCGCCCGGCGCGCCCAGGACGGCGGCGACATCGTGTCGCCGCTCGCGGACGCGGATGAGCGGGCCATCGAGACCGCGCTGCGGCCCAAGCGGCTCACCGAGTTCACCGGCCAGGCGCGGGTGCGTGAGCAATTGTCGCTGATCCTGACCAGCGCCCTGCGGCGCGGCCGGCCGCCGGACCACGTGCTGCTGGCCGGGCCGCCCGGCCTGGGCAAAACCACGATCGCGATGATCGTGGCGGCCGAGCTCGGCGCACCGCTGCGCATCACCAGCGGCCCGGCCATCGAGAGGTCCGGTGACCTGGCCGCGGTGCTGTCCACCCTCAGCGAGGGCGAGGTGATCTTCATCGACGAGATCCACCGCCTGGCCCGGCCCGCCGAGGAGATGCTCTACCTGGCGATGGAGGACTTCCGCGTCGACGTGGTGATCGGCAAGGGCCCCGGCGCGACCGCGATCCCGCTCGACATCGCGCCGTTCACGCTGGTCGGGGCGACTACGAGGGCTGGCCTGCTGCCGGCCCCGCTGCGGGACAGGTTCGGCTTCACCGCGCACCTGGACTTCTACCAGCCGGACGAGCTCGAGGTCATCATCCGCCGGTCGGCCGGCCTGCTCGGGGTGACGCTCACCGACGAGGGCGCAGCCGAGCTCTCGACTCGTTCACGCGGCACGCCCAGGATCGCCAACCGGCTGCTGCGCCGGGTCCGCGACTACGCCGAGGTGCGCGCCGACGGCGTCGTCACCCGGGAGATCGCCCGGACCGCGCTGGAGATCTACGAGGTAGACGAGCACGGCCTGGACCGGCTCGACCGGGGGGTGCTCGACGCGGTGGTACGCCGGTTCGGCGGCGGCCCGGTCGGCCTGTCCACGCTGGCGGTGGCGCTGGGGGAGGAGGCGGAGACCGTCGAGGTGGTCGCCGAGCCGTTCCTGGTCCGCTGCGGGCTGCTGGCGCGGACTCCGCGCGGCCGGGTGGCCACCGCGGCCGGCTGGGCTCATCTGGGACTCGAGCCTCCCCCGTCACTCAGCGAACTGCCTACCTTGTTTGACTGAACGGTGTTTGACTGAGCTGGGCCGGCAGAGCAAGATCGCACCGAGGTCACGATCGCTCGCAAAAACTCGTAGCCTGGTTGGTGCGCGGTCAAAGCGCGGCTAAACTTCGGCAGTTGGTCGTCGGCCTCCGTCACGACCATGCATGCAGAACCAACTGGAAGGATCCCCGGTCATGGGGTTTATCGCAGCCGCAGATGCGGCAAGCAAGTCATCAGGCAGCTCGCTGACGTTCCCGATCCTGATCGTTCTGGTCTTCGTCGGCTTCTACTTCCTGATGATCAGGCCGCAGCGCCGCCGCCAGCAGGCAGTCCAGCAGCAGCAGCGGACGGTTGGGCCCGGCGCGCGGGTCCGCACCACGGCCGGAATGTACGCCACGGTGACCGAGGTGGACGGCGACGACGTCGTGCTCGAGGTCGCTCCCGGCGTCGAGGTCCGCTACCTCCGGCGCGCCATCATGGAGGTCGTCCAGCCCGCCGAGGAGACCGAGACCTACGAGGACGGCGAGCCCTCCGACTACCACGAGGACGACCAGGACGAGCCGGCGGATGGAACCGCCGAGGACTCCGGCGACGTTAAGTCAGCTGAAGATGGTCTCACGGACTCTCACGACGATCTGGCCAAGTCCGACAAGGACAACGTGCACTGAGCCGCCGTCCGGCATGAGGGTTTAAGCGAAACGGCGGATCTAAGACAGGCGGAGAAGTGGCAGCCCCATCTAGAACCGTCCCGCATCCGGGACGGGCCCTCGTGCTTTTGCTGGTCCTCATCGTGGCCATGCTGCTGGGCGTACTCGGCCCGAAGCTGTTCGCCCCGGGCCAGTGGGAGCACAGGTTCAAGGTAGGACTCGGCCTTGACCTGTCCAGCGGGACCCAGGTGACCCTGCGGGCGCAGACCCTGACCGGGAAGGCGCCGTCGACCGATGAGATGAACGCCGCGGTCGGCGTCATCGAGTCGCGGGTCAACGGCACCGGCAACTCCGGCGCGCAGGTCCAGCCGCAAGGCCAGAACCTGCTCGTGGTGACGGTCCCCGGCAAGGGCTCGCAGCAGACGATCCAGCTGGTGAGCTCGACGGCGCTGCTCATGTTCCGCCAGGTGCTGCTGTACGAGCCCTCCGGGGCGACCAACACGCCGGTTCCCGCGGCGAGCGCCTCGCCCAGCGCCACGCCGTCGGCGTCCGGGAGTCCCTCGGCGACGGCGACCCCGTCCGCCAGTTCCACCAGCACGGCGAAGACCTCGGCCAAGATCCTCCCGGCGGCCAGTGCCAGCGCCTCGCCGAGCGCGTCCGCGGGCGGGACCGCGTCGCCGGGCGGCTCGGCCACCGCCAGCCCCTCGGCCAGCGCCAGTGCGAGCCCCAGCGCCAGCCCGAGTTCGCCCGCGACCAGCAGCGTGGCAGGCAACCCGAGCCTGGTGCACAAGGACGTGCTCGCGAAGTTCAACAAGCTGGTCTGCAAGCCGGGTGACACGCAGGCCTGGAAGGCGCAGGTCGGCTACGTGACCACCACGCCCTACAACAACCCGGACGTGCAGGTTGTCGCCTGCGGCAGGGCCGGGCAGGGACAGTGGGGCAAGTTCGCGCTGGACGTGGCCAAGGTCCGGGGTACCCAGGTCACCGCGGCGAACGCGGGCCTGTCCGCGACCTCCAACCAGTGGCAGGTCAACCTGACGCTGAACGGCCAGGGCGCCACGGCCTTCAGCGCCCTCACCTCGCGTCTGTACAACGACTACTACGCGGCCGGGCAGTCCGGCGACCAGAACGCGGCGGTGCTGAACCAGGTGGCAATCGCGCTAGACGGCAACGTGGTGTCCGCACCGCAGATCATCGGCGCCATCCCCGGCGGTAACGCCCAGATCACCGGCAACTTCACCCAGGCCGAGGCCACCCAGCTGCAGAACGAGCTGAAGTTCGGCTCGGTGCCGCTGGACCTGAAGACCCTGTTCGTCAGCTCGGTGTCGGCGCAGGTGGGCCGGGACCAGCTGGACGCCGGCCTCATCGCGGCCGCCATCGGGCTGCTTCTGGTGGTGGCGTACGCCTTCCTCTACTACCGCGGCCTCGGCCTCGTCTCCGTCTGCAGCCTGATCATCGCCGGCACCATCACCTACCTGGCGGTGGTGCTGCTTTCCCTGTACCAGAACTTCACCCTCGAGCTGGCCGGCATCGCGGGCCTGATCGTGGCCATCGGCATCACCGCCGACTCGTTCGTCGTCTACTTCGAGCGATTGCGCGACGAGGTGCGCGAGGGCAAACAGCTGCGCCCGGCGGTCGAGTCCGGGTGGAAGCGTGCCAGGCGCACGATCCTCGTGTCCGACACGGTGTCGTTCCTGGCCGCGCTGCTGCTGTACTACTTCGCCATCGGCGAGGTCAAGGGCTTCGCCTACACCCTCGGCCTGACCACGCTGATCGACGTCGTGGTGGTCTTCCTGTTCACCAAGCCGATGGTGACCCTGCTGGCCAGGACGAAGTTCTTCGGCAACGGCCATCCGATGTCCGGCCTGGACCCGGCCCGGCTCGGAGCCAAGACGCCATGGCGGTCCTCGGTCCGCCGCAACCAGGTCAGGCGCCGGCCTGATCCCGCGAGCCGTAGTACGGCGTCCCGAAACCCAGGGGGTTCATGATGTCGGCCCTCGGCCAGCTCGGCGGCCGGCTCTACCGGGGCGAGGTCTCGTTCGACTTCGTCGGCCGGCAGCGCCTGTGGTACGCCATCTCCGGGTTGATCCTGGTCATCAGCATCGTCGCGGTGGTGGTCCGCGGCCTGTCCTTCAGCGTCGACTTCAAGGGCGGGGCGGTCTTCACCTTCCCCTCGTCGTCAACCACGTTGAGCCAGGTGCAGAACGCGGTCGAGTCCGGCGGCGTCAGCGGCGCGATCGTGCAGCAGACCCACGGCCAGCAGAACGGCTGGCAGATCCAGACGAAGTCGCTCACCGGGGCCCAGACCGTCACGCTGGAGAAGACGCTGTCCGGCAAGCTCGGCGTGAACTCCGACGACATCTCGGTCACCACCGTCGGCCCGAGCTGGGGCAGCCAGATCTCGGGCAAGGCGCTCGAAGCCCTGATCGCGTTCCTGATCGTGATCGTGATCTACCTGTCGATCGCCTTCGAGCTGAGAATGGCGATCGCGGCGTTCATCGCGCTGCTGCACGACCTGGTGATCACC
>Ga0335082_10003921_pt1 | contig 16179 bp, 13 predicted proteins | sample Lox_Sample_41_FD_206718 | JGI IMG/M metagenome (GOLD analysis project Ga0335082, IMG submission 206718) | Soil microbial communities from Loxahatchee National Wildlife Refuge, Florida, United States - Lox_Sample_4.1 | ecosystem: Environmental > Terrestrial > Soil > Wetlands | place: USA...
ATGATCGGAATGACAGACGCGCCTATTCGCAAGCGGCGCCGGTCTAGGCCGCGGATTTCGCTGCGGGCGCTGTTTTCGTCGACTGGGGGATGGCGGGAGCGATTGCGCGGACCGTCGTGCCGGAGGCGGCGGATTGGATCTCGAGGCGACCGCCGATCTGCTGCAATCGCAGCCGCATGCCGGGGATGCCGACGCCGAGTGGGCCCTCCGCCGCTCCCTCGAGATGCTCCGCGGGAATGCCCCGGCCGCTGTCGCTGACCTCGAGGGCGACCGTCTCGACGCCGCAATCGAAGCGGATGCGCGCCTCGCGGCTGCCGGAATGGCGGTGCACGTTCGCCAAGGCCTCCTGCGCGACCCGGAAGAGCGCACCCTCGATTTCCTCGGGGTAGCGCGGCATCTGGTCGGGACCCTCGACCTCGACGCGCAGGCCGGCCCGCTTCTCGAGCCCGCGCGCGTACCACCGCACGGCGGAGGCGAGACCGAGCTCGTCGAGCATCGGCGGGTGGAAAAAATAGGAGAGCGTCCTGAGTTCCTGCAGGGATTGAACGATGAGGTGGCGAGCCTCGACGAGCGCATGGTTCGCCAAAGCTCCCGCGGGAACGATGCCCGCGCGGACTTGGTCGATCTCGATCGCCGCCGCCGCCAGGTTTTGCACGGTCGTGTCGTGGATCTCGCGCGCAATGCGCCGTCGCTCAGCGTCCTGCGCTTTCATGAGCTGCAGCGAGAGCTGACGGAGGCGCTCTTCAGCCTGTTTCAAATCGTCGACGTCGGTCGCGATGCCGATCCAGCGCACGGCCTTCGAGGCGGAATCCGGGATCGTGCGCCAGCGGCTCGCGAACCAGCGATAGGAGCCATCGCGCGCCCTGAGGCGATATTGCACCTCCTCGATCGCGTCGGCCTCGCCCGGCGCGGCGAGCAGTGCCCGGATCCGCTCGCGATCCTCGGGGTGAAGGGCGCCGATCCAGCCGTGGCCAGCCGCCTTCCCCGGCGCGATGCCCGTGAAGTCGCAAAAGCGCTCGCTGACGAAATCGCACTCGCCGTTGCCATGCCCAATGAAGAGGATGCTCGGAAGCGTGTCGGCCACCGCGCCGAAGCGCTCCTCGGTCTCTGCGATCTGTCTTTGCATCGGACGCGAGAAATTGGGAGCCGCCGCAAATCCGAAGGCGACCGCGAAGATGAGTGCCATTACCGCAGCCCCGCCGAGCCGCAGCCAGGCGCGCGCGACCGGCGCGTCGAGCACCGAGGAGGGAACCGCCGTCACTGCTGTCAATCCTGTCGAGCGCGAGCGCGTGTAGCTCACCCGCACGAACTTCCCGCGCTCGGTCACCGCGTCGAGAAATCCCGAGCCTTGCGTCATCGCGCTCAGCAGCTTCGCGTCGACGGCAGGACGGCTCGCTGCGCTGTCGCCGGGGAAGCGGCTGGAGAGAAGCTTGCCCTTGCGGTCGATGACCCCCGTGAACCAGTCCGTCGGTAACGCTGCCCGGTCCGCGGCCGGCACGTCGCCGAGCCCCAGCAGCACCGCGGCGAGGACATAGCCGACACGCCCGCCCTGCGCGACGGGGATGCCGACCACCACGGACTGCGCCCGTGCGACCGGAGCGAAAGCGGATTCCGTCACCGCCGGCTTCTGCGTACGCAGAACCTCTTCGACGAGCCCGCGGAGCGTGTTCTCGGTCTCTATCGGAACCTCCGGCGGGGCCGAGCCGAAGGGACGGGAAGTGCTCACGAGATGGCTCTCGATGCCGCGATAGTTAGAGTCGAGGAGCAGGATCGGGAACTTTGCGTCCGCGGCGACCGCGCTCGCCTCGCGATGGAAGGACGCGAGATCGCCGGAAGCAAGATAGGGCGAAGCCGAGAGCCCGATCAGCAGCGCACGCGCTGCCGCAACCTCCTGGTCGACGGACTGGGCCGCGCCTCGCGCGATCGATTGCGCGCGTTGCTCAATCTCGCGCTGATCCTTCCAGGCTGAGGTGAGGAGATGGGCGGAGACGAGCAGCAGCGCGAAGCCCATGCAAGCGAGCGCGAAGAGGACGAGGCGCAGGCGCAGAATCGATGAGCCCGGCGCCGCCAGGCGCTCGAGTCTCCGAAGCGATCGAACCCCGGCCGCGACCGAGGCGGCACTCGACTTCGCCATCCTACCCCCAGTTCCCGCACCCGCGACCGGTTGTCTCGATCTGCGGCCGCCTTTCGGCGAGGCGGACCCTTCCGAAATCCCGTCGCCCGCTGGCGCGCGCAAATTTGTCGCGCGCTTCCAGGCCCTTTCGGGCGAGCACCCCCTCTCAGAGGGAGTGACGGACGGCGAGCAATGTCCTGCGAATTCGGTAGCAGGTCCTCAATCGCCCAAGCCCACGCTCGGTGAAATGATGTAGATCAATATCCGCGCGCGGCGAGTGGCCGTTGGCGACTGCTCGCGCCGGTGCTGCACTTTGACGCGAGGGCGAGAGCGAACGCCGCCGCAGTCCATCGCCGCAGTGGCCCTAATAGGGATTCGCCGGGATAGAGATGGCCGGCGGCAGTTTCGTAGGCTGAATACGCCCGCGCGGCTGAACCGAGGCTTCGATGGAGGGTTCGAGGTGAGCCACGCATGGGCATCGACGATTGCCAAGCTCGAAGTGGGGCAGGGGCGCAACGTGCGCGTATTGATTGGGGACGATCACGAGGTAATTCGGCGCGGCCTGCGCCAGATGATCGAGCGCCGCGGCGGCTGGGCAGTGTGCGGCGAGGCCGCGAGCGGTGCGGAGGTCGAGCGCCTCGCGGCAGAGCTCGCCCCCGACGTGGTCGTCCTCGATGTGAGCATGCCCGCAACGGACAGCGTCGAGGTCACCCGCCGCCTGCGCAAGGCGCATCCGGCGACGGAGGTCCTGGTCTTCACCATGCATGAGGGAGAGGAGCTGATCCGCGCGCTGATCGGCGCCGGCGCGCGCGGCTACCTGCTCAAATCCGATCCGACGACCCAAGTCTATGCTGCTCTCGAATCGCTCGCGGAGCACAAGCCCTACTTCACGCCCAAGGTTTCCGAGGCGTTGAGAGAAGCCTTTCTCAAGACGATACCCGACGACGGCGGCAAGGCGCCGGCCTCGCTCCTCTCGGGGCGCGAGCGCGAGATCATCCAGCTTTTGGCGGAGAGCAGAAGCAACAAAGAGGTCGCAACAAAGCTCGGGATCAGCGTCAAGACCGTGGAGACGCATCGCGCGACGATCATGCGCAAGCTCGGCGTGAGTTCCGTGGTGGAGCTCGTGCATTACGCCGTTCGCAACAAGATCATCTCCCCTTGAGTCCGTGACGGTCCGCATCCTCATCGCCGACGATCACGCGGTGATCCGCGAGGCGCTCCGCGGCCTCATCTCCCAACACTCGGACTGGCAGCTCTGCGGCGAGGCGCGCAACGGACGCGAGGCCGTTGAGCTCGCCAAGAGCCTGCGCCCGGACGTCGTCGTGCTCGATCTCAGCATGCCCGAGCTCAATGGGCTCGAGGCGACGCGCCAGATCCGAAAGCTCCTGCCAAAGGCGGAGGTGCTGGCCTTCACCATGCACGAGACCGAGGATCTCGTCTCGCAGGTGATCGCGGCGGGCGCGCGCGGATATCTCCTGAAGTCGGACGCGATGGCGCATCTGGCGCACGCAATCGAGGCGCTCGCGCAACACAAGCCCTTCTTCGCGCCCGCGGTCTCTCAGATCATGCTCGACGCTGTCGCCGGGGATGCAAAGGGGGGCGGCTCCGGCACGCTCGAGCGGGAGGCGCTGACCCCGCGCGAGCGCGAGATCCTCCAGCAATTGGCAGAAGGCAAGAACAACAAGACGATCTCGTCCGCACTCGGATTGAGCGTTACGACGGTGCAGACCCACCGCGCGGCCATCATGCGCAAGCTGGACATCAAGTCGATCGCCGAGCTTGTCCGCTACGCCGTGCGGAACAAGATCATCGACGCCTGAAGGCGCCGCGCCCCGTCGGCGCGCCGCGTTATTTGATCCTGGTGATCTTCGAGCCCTCGAGCCCAAACCCGCCCATCAGGCCGCGCTGCCCGAAGATGAAGGCGTAGATGTCCTTGGTGAGGGTCGAGGAGGAGTATTTCTTGGCCATGCCGGAATCGACCGCGACGAAGCTCGGTCCCGAGCCGATCTCGAAGCCCCCGGACTTGTCGAGATATCCGTCGCGGCTGGCGCATGCGACTCTCGTTCCCGGACAGGAGTCCGGTCCTCGGGTCCTCAGCTGCCGCCGAGGGCGAGCACATTCCGTCGGGCGATTCCCCTAGGCGCTATGGAATTTCTGTGTGGGCGTGGGAAGTGCTTCGAGGCACGCCTCGATCGTGCGATGCGCCTCGAGCTGACCCAACTCCTCCTCCGCGCCGACGGCGCGCAGCCTCTGGACGAGCTCGTCGCGCAAGCCCGCTAGCGCAAGGACGACGCCGCGGAGGCGGAGCGCGCGCGCCAGCGAGCGCAGGCTTGAGCCCGCGGTCACGTCGATCGCAGAGACTACGGAGAAATCGAGGATCACGGCCAAGAGTCTCTGCGTACTCCCGTCGACGAGCTCGAGGATCGCGCGGCGAATGTGGTCGGCGTTGAAATAGATCATGCGCTCCGGCACCCGCAGCACGAGGACGCCGGGAGCATCCGTGAGGCCCGGGCGGAGCGCGCGATTGAAGAAGAGGCCGGTCGCGGGATCGCGGCCGAGCACGGCGATCGGTGGGCGCGAGACGATGGCGATGAGGCGCACGAGCGAGCCCACCGCTGCGAGCAGGATGCCGTCGAGAATTCCGAAGCAGAGCACGCCCACGAACGCGAGGAGCGCGATTCCGTACTCACCGCGCGAGACCTTGCGCAGATTGCGGAGATCCTCGATCCGCACAAGATGCTTCGCCGCCATCAGTACGATCGCGCCGAGCACGGGCTCCGGCAGGTCGTGAAAGAAGCCCGCCAGAAAGAGAAGGGTCAGCGCCACCGCGAGCGAGGTCACGAGGAGGGCCGCCGGACTCGATGCGCCGCCCATGTCGTTGACGGCGCTCTGCGACATGCCGCCGGCAACCGGGAAGCCCTGCGCGAGTCCTGCCGCAACGTTGGCGACGCCGAGGGCCGTGAGCTCCTGGTCGGGATCGATCTCGTAACCGTGCTTTTGCGCGAAGCTCCGGGCGGTGGAGATGCCCTCGGCATAGGCGAGGACGAGACAAGCAAAGGCGGTCGGCAGCAGCGCGTTGAGATCGCCGAGATGGAGATCGGGCAGGCTGAGCGCGGGGAGTCCGCTCGGAAGCTCGCCCACCACGGCGACACCCGCGCCGGAGAGGTCGAAGACCTTGGTCACCACGATCGAGAGCGCAACGACGATCAGTGTCGTGGGACGTCCTGGGAATCGGTGCTCGAGCCAGAGGAAGAGCGCGACTGCGGTCACGCCGACGAGAAGTGTCGGCACATGCGTCTGCGGGAGCGAGTGCACAACGTACCAGACGCGCTCGAAGAAGTTTCCGGAGCCGCCATGCAGTCCGAAGAGCTTCGGGAGCTGGGTCGAGGCGATGTAGAGCGCGGCCCCGGATTTGAAGCCGAAGAGCATCGTGTCCGAGATGAAATAGGCGACCGTCGCGAGGCGGAGGAACCGCCCTACGATGCTCATTATGCCTACGAGGAGCGCGATCGCGGCGGCGAGCGCGGCGACGCGGGCGGGATCGCCGCCGCCCAGCGCGGCGATGCTCGCGGCGACGACCACGGCAAGCGAGGAGGTCGGTCCGACCGCGACCTGTCGGCTCGTCCCGAACGCCGCATAAGCGACGCCCGCGACGAGATAGCAATAAAGACCGGAGACCGGCGTCACTCCCGCGAGCGTCGCATAGGCGATCGATTCGGGAATCACGAATGCCGCGAGAGAGAGGCCGGCGATGAAGTCGAGGCCGAGCGAAGCGGTCGTCGTGGCTGGAAGCCAGCCCAGCAGAGGAATCCAGGCCTTGAGCGAGTGGAGCCGGCCGATGGGGTTCATGGTCTCTCCTTCGCAGGGCGCGATCGACGCGCCTCTATATGAGGCGCTTTCCCTGCCGCAGCATCGGGTGCGCGAGGTAGGCGCGGCGCCCATTCACTGTAGGGCTGGAACCGCCCCGCATCGAGGGCTCGCCAAATCTCATGGGGCGACGGTAATCTGATCGCGGCGGGACGAAAGCGGGAATCGCTGCCATGGCGCAAAGACGGGTCGACCTCGCTCGGATCGTGCTCGCGATTCTCTTCCTCGCGGCGTTGATCCTCAGCTCGCTCTGGATATTGAGCCCCTTCCTGCCGGCGGGCATCTGGGCCGTTACGGTCGTGATCGCGACATGGCCGATCATGACCCGACTGCAGGGCTGGCTCTGGGGTCGACGGTCGCTCGCGGTACTCACGATGACGCTGGGGCTGCTGCTGCTGTTCTTCCTTCCCTTCGCGGCGGCGATCGGCGTCATCGTCGGTAATGCCAGTCGGATCGCAGACTGGGCCGACCGCCTCTCGAGCATGGACGTCCCGCCACCGCCGCCCTGGATCGCCGACATCCCCTTGGCCGGCGACCGCATCATGCAATTCTGGGACGAGATCGGCAGTACCGGCATCCACGAGCTGCTGCTCAAGGCGCAGCCCTATGCTGGCCCGCTGACGCGCGAGCTGCTCTCGACGCTCGGCAGCTTCGGCCTCGTCCTGGTGCAGTTCCTGCTCACGGTCGCCTTCGCCGCGATCCTTTACGCGCGCGGCGAGGCCGCCGCCGCCGCCGCCATTCGGTTCGGCCGCCGTCTCGCCGGCGAGCGCGGCGAGGGTTCGCTCAGGCTCGCGGCGCAAGCGATCCGCGGCGTGGCGCTCGGCGTGGTCCTGACCGCGCTGGTGCAGACCGCGGTGAGCGGCATCGGCCTCGCGATCACGAGCGTCCCGTTTGCGTCTATTCTGACCGCCGTCACCTTCATGCTCTGCATCGCGCAGATCGGTCCCGGGCCGGTCATGATCCCCGCGCTCATATGGATGTTCTCGACCCAAAGCCCCGTCTGGGGAAGCGTCCTCCTGGTGTTCACGCTCGTAGCCCTCACCCTCGACAACGTGCTGCGCCCGATCCTCATTCGCAAAGGCGCGGACCTGCCGCTGCTGCTGATCCTCGTCGGCGTCATCGGCGGACTGCTCGCCTTCGGCCTCATCGGCCTCTTCATCGGCCCGACCATCCTCGCCGTCGCCTATACGCTGCTCCGCGAGTGGATCGCCGAAGGCGAGCCCGCGGAGTTCGCGGATTAAGACGCGCCGCCGCGCATGAGTCCGGCGTGGGACAAGATCGCGTCGTTCGCGCGCCGACCCGCGTTCGCCTCGATAGCCGTCGCAACCGTGATCTTCGCGACGGTGGGATCGGTATCGGCGGCGATGCTGGGCGCGCCTCCGCTGCAGGCTGGACTTACGGCGATGTTCGCGGGATTGGGCGTCGGCTTCTTCGAGCAGCTCTACGTGCAGCGCCCTTGGGGGCGCGGTCTCCGCGGCATGCATCCGCTGGGCTCGATCGCGATCTACACGGCCGTCGTCTGCCTGCTGCTGCTCCTGGGCTCGGTGCTCTCGCACCTCGTTCTCGGCACGATCCGGCAGATGCCGGCGGATTTCGACCGGCTGCTGCACGCCGTCCCCGTGGCGATCGGCGGCGCGCTCGCGGGCATTCTCGCGATGCGCGTCATCGGATTTCTCGGTGCCGACACGCTTTTCTATCTGCTGACCGGGAAATACTACCGGCCTGCCTTCGAGGACCGGATCTTCGTCTTCTTGGACATGAGGGATTCGACCGCGATCGCCGAGCGCCTCGGTGCACTGCGCGCCATGCAGCTCATCCGAAAATTCCTCTTCGATCTCTCGAACCCGATCACCGACAATGGCGGCCGCATCTATCTCTACGTCGGCGATGGATTGATAGCGACCTGGTACTGGAGCGGTGGCAAAACGCCCGCGCGCGTCTTTCGCGCGATCGACGCCGTCTTCGCCGTCATCGCACGGGAGGCCGATGCCTATCGCGGGCGTTTCGGGCTGGTGCCGGAATTCCGCATCGGCGTACATGGCGGCCGCGTCGTCGTCGCCGAGGAGGGCGACACCAAGCGGGCAATCGGCGTTTTCGGCGATCCCATCAACGTCGCCGCACGGATGGAGCAGGTGGCGAAGGAGCGCGGTCTCGCCTGCGTTGTCTCTGCGGACGTCGCGGGAGAACACGCCGAGCGCGATCCGCGCTTCCACGCCCTCCCGCCCGCGAGCGTCAGGGGCGTGAAGGAGCCCGTTCAGGTCTACGAGTACCGCCCCTGAGCCGCGCTCAATATTTTTCCGGCAGGAACTTCCGCCCCTTCAGCGACTTCCGATCGTCGTATTTGTGCTTGCCGTCGCGCTTCGGCAGCTTGACCTTCTCCGCCGGCACCTTCTTGTAGGGAATCGTGCCGAGGATGTGGGAGATGATATTGAGGCGCGCCCGTTTCTTGTCGTCGGAGTGGACGAGGTACCAGGGCGCGTGCTTGCTGTCGGTCACGTCCAGCATCTGGTCGCGCGCGCGCGAGTACTCGTACCAGCGCCGATAGGATTCGACGTCCATCGGGCTCAGCTTCCACTGCCGAACCGGATCGTCGATCCGCGCCTTGAACCGAAGCTCCTGCTGCTCTTGCCCGACCTCGAGCCAGATCTTGATAAGCACGATACCGCTGTCGACGACGTATTTCTCGACCTGCGGTGCGAGCTGCAGGAAGCGCTCCACTTGCTCGCGCGTGGCAAATCCCATGACGCGCTCGACACCGGCGCGGTTGTACCAGCTTCGATCGAAGATCACGATCTCGCCCGCCGCGGGGAACTGCTCGATGTAGCGCTGCATAAACATCTGTGACTTCTGGCGATCCGAGGGCGCGGGCAGCGCGATCACCCGGAAGACGCGGGGGCTCACGCGCTCGGTGATCGCCTTGATCGTGCCGCCCTTTCCGGCGGCGTCGCGACCTTCGAAGACGATCATCACGCGGAGGCCCTTGAGCTTCACCCAGGCCTGCAGGTGACAGAGCTCGGCTTGCAGCCGTCGCAGTTCCTTCTCGTAATCCTTCCGCTTCATCTTGGACATGGCGCCGATCCCCGTGTCTGATTCTTGTTCGATTTCCGGCGTGGTGCGCCGTTCCCGCAATTATCGGCCGTCTTCGCGCGCGCGCCATGACCACAAGGAAGCAAGAGCGACCGACGCCGCGTGCGGCCCTCTCTACAGCGTTTTTGGGCGAGCACTCGGGGATGGGATTGATACCGATCCCCGAAGGCGACGCTTACCCTGAACGGCACGGGAACGGGCGCCCGCATTCGGACGCGGGGACGCCCATGGGACCGAGCACCGACAGCGATCGGCGCAGACCGCTCCTTAGGGAGGAGTGCTGCCGTGCCGACCGCATGGAAGCGCCGGGCGCATCCAATTCGACGAGGGCCGGCATGAAGCGGAAATTCGGCATTCATTCCGAGGTCGGGAAGCTCAGGACGGTCATGGTCTGCCATCCCCGCGTCAGGTTCACGCATTGCCTGCCGGCCTTCCAGAATCTCGAAACCAAGGTCGGGCGCGACATTCACGAGAAGTTCGGCCTCGCTGCGATGGAGTTGACGGAGGAGGTGTTCGAAGCCGAGATGAACATCGCTTTCAAGCAGGCAGAGAACCGAACGCACACGATCAAGGCGATCCTGGTCGCGATGCTCGGGGGTTGACGTCATGCGCATCCTCGTGGCGCTCGGAGGCAACGCGCTGCTTCGCCGGGGCGAGCCCATGACAGCGGAGGCGCAGCGCGCCAACGTGGAGATCGCGGCCCGGGCGCTCGCGGCGATCCATCCCGGCAACCAGCTCGTCATCACCCACGGCAACGGGCCGCAAGTGGGCCTGCTGGCGCTGCAGGGCGCCGCCTACAAGCCCGACGAGGCCTATCCGCTCGACGTTCTGGGTGCGCAGACCGAAGGGATGATCGGCTACATGATCGAGCAGGAGCTCGGGAATCTCCTGCCCTTCGAGGTGCCCTTCGCAACCATCCTCACCATGGTCGAAGTCGATCGCGACGATCCCGGCTTCAAGAACCCGACGAAGTTCATAGGCCCAATCTATACCGAGGCCGACGCGCGGCGGCTCGAGAAGGAAAAGGGCTATGTCATGAAGAAGGACGGCGACAAGTGGCGCCGCGTCGTCCCATCGCCGATCCCGAAGCGGATCTTCGAGATCAGGCCGATGAAGTGGCTGCTCGACCACGGAACGGTGGTGATCGCCGCAGGCGGCGGCGGCATCCCGACGGTCTATGAGGCCGGCCGCAAGCTCCGGGGGATCGAGGCCGTGATCGACAAGGACCTTTGCTCCGAGCTCCTGGCGCGCGAGCTCGGCGCGGATTTCTTCATCATGGCGACCGACACCGAGGCCGTCTTCCTCGATTGGGGCACGCCGAGCGCGAAGGCGTTCCGCCGGGCGCATCCGTCGGCGATCCGGGAGTTCTCCTTCCCGGCGGGCTCGATGGGGCCCAAGGTCGATGCTGCCTGCCAGTTCGCGGAGAAGACCGGGAAGCAGGCCGCGATCGGCGCGCTCAAGGATCTGCCCGCGATCCTCCGCGGCGACGCCGGCACGACCGTCAGCGGAAGCGCGCACGGCATCGAGTGGGGGCACGGATGAACGCGCCGTGGCACCGCGAGGCTTGAACCGCACTAGCGGACGATAGCGCCACGGACCCGATCCGAAGCTTGCGCGTACGGCATATCGCGACGGGGCTGCTTCTCGCGCTGGCGCGGCTCGCTGCTCGTGCCTGACCGGGCAGAAGAAGAAGCCGTCGCAGCTCGAGGCGCGCTAACCGCGGCCGCTCAGCGCGGAGAGCGCTTGGGCGTGCCGAGAAGGGCGGGCTCGAAGAGCAGCGTCGTCACGAGCGTCCAGCCCAGGGAGATCATCAGGAGCTTGCCGAGGCTCGCCGTCCCCGGATGCGGCGAGAGCCATAGGCTCCCGAAGGCGGTGCCGGTCGCGAGCGCGCTGAAGAGTACGGCGCGGGTCAGGCTCGATTGCAGGAGCCGCGCCTCTCCGCCGCGCCAGGCGCGCACGAAATAGATGTTGAAGGCGACGCCGAGCCCGAATAGCAGCGGCAGGCCGATGATATTGGCGAAGTTGATGGACTGTCCCACGATGACGCAGCTCGCGAGCGTGAGGAGACCGCCCAGCATTATCGGGATCATCGTATAGGCGACGTCGCGCGAGCGCCGCAGGGTGATCGCGAGGAGACCGGCCACCGCGAGGAACGACAGAACGCCCGCCTCGACGAAGGCGCCTACGATCATGCGCGCGGCCTCCTGGATCGAGACCGGCGCTCCCGTCGGATGCGGGGCGACCTTGCGCACGGCCGCGACGAAGCGCTCGAGCGTGCGGTTGTCGTTGGAATTGCCGCTCGGGAATACCTGCACCTTGGCACGCCCGTCGGGCGTCACCCAGTCGCGCACGAGGTCGGGCGGCAGCGACGCCGCCGTGACCGGTTTCGCCTGCAACGCATTGCGGATGTTCGTCAGCATGACCTTGAGCGGCGGGATGAGCATCTCGGAAGCTCGCGCGCGCAGCTCCGGTGGACCGTTGGCAAGCGCCTCCAGCACCGCCGCGAGCCGCCTGGTATCGGCGGCGACCCTCTGCGAACCCTCTTTCTCCGCCGCCTTGGCGAGGTCGCGCGCGGTGGCGCCGATGCTCTTGGCGATTTCGGCATCGGTCCCCGCGGGCCGTACGGTCGGAGGGTCGAGCGTCGGCCCAAGCAGCAATGCCGCGTCCTCGATGAGCTGGAGCTTCTCCTTCTGCTGGTCCGGGACGAAGCTGTCGAGCGTCGCCGCCCGCGCGACCTCCGGCAGCTTCTTGAGCTCGGCCGCGAGCGCGTTCGCATCGGCGAGCGAGGGCGTCAGTATATCGATGGTGTTGGGCGTCCGATCGGGGTCCTTGAGCAGGTCGAGCAAGGTCGAGACGGACTCCGATCTCGTGCTGCGTAGATTGAGCGGATTGAAGTCGAAACGCAGGAACGGCAGGAGCGCCGCGCAGACGACCGCCGTCGCCGCTGCCAGCGCCAGCACGCGCCACCGGTAGCGCAGGAGATGCCGATTGAGGGGAGCAAGACTGACGAAGCCGATCTCCCTCGCCTCCGCGGACGGCTTCAGGATCTTCAGTAGCGCCGGCAGTAGAAGCACGCTCAGCAGGAAGGCGATCAGCATGCCCGTGCCCGCGATGAGGCCGAGCTCGGCGGCGCCGATGTATTCCGTCGGAAGGAAAGCGAAGAAGCCGGTGCCGATCGCCGCCGCGGCGAGTGCGAGGGTGCCTCCGATACTGGCTCCGGCCGCGCCAAGCGCGGTGTCCAGCCGGCGGTGCTCGAGTCGTTCCGCGCGATAGCGCACGGCGAACTGGATTGAGAAGTCGACGCCGAGGCCGACGAAGAGCGGGATGAATGCAACCGAGATCAGGTTGAATCGACCCACGAGCAAGAGGCCGAGGCTCGCGGTGAGGAGAAGACCCGTGAAGGTCGTAACCAGGATCGCGACGATGATCCGCAGGGAATGCACGGCGAGCCAGAGCATCAGCACGAGCGCCGCCAACATCAAAGCTCCGATGAGGTCGGCGCGCTGCGCGAGCGTCGCGAACTCCTCGTCCGCGAGCACGACCGATCCCGTGAGCCGCACCCGGACACCGTGGTCGGAGTCGAGCTGGAGCTCGCGCGCGGCGGCACGGATCGCCGCCGTCGCCGCCGCCGCAGGCACGAGCTGGCTGTTGTCGAGCTTCGGCTGCGCCAGGACGATGCGACGGAGCTGGCGGAGGCCGGCCGGGTGGTCGGAGACGATGGTCTCCCAGGAGAAGAAGACGGTCCGGCCGCGCACGACGCTTCCGAGCGCGTCGGCGAGCCCCCGCATCGCCGGGTCGATCTCACTGAGCTTCGCGTCGCCGTGCTGCACGCCCAGCAGCACCGTCGAGAGGCTCTCCATCAACCCGCGGAGGCTCGGATCGGCCGCGAGCGCGCCGAGGAATGGCTGCGCGCGGATCAGCGCGCGCGTGGTGTCGCCGACATCGTCGGTCGAGAGGAACAGTAGGCCGTTCCGGGCGAAGAACTCGCCGCCATCCGGCTCCTGCACAAAATTGAAGAGGTCCTGGCGGGCGCTGAGGCGCATCGCGAGTTCCCGCGCCGACTTGCTCGCGAGTTCCGGGGTCGCGCCGTCGATGACGATCGCAATGAGGTCCGCGCGCTGGGGAAAGGCCTCGTTGACCGCCGTCAGGTCCTTTCGCCATTCCAGATCCGGCGAAATCAGCTTCGCGGTATCGGTCGTCATCGCGAAATGTCCTGCCGCGTACCAGGCACCGAGGGCGGTGAGCACCGCCGTGGCGAGCAGCGTCAGCCACGCCCTATGCGAGGCAAAGGCGACGAGCCGTTCGATCAGTGCGAGGCGGGCGCGCAATTCCTCGATCCGCATTCGTGCCAGGGAAGCATCTGCTTCGGCGCCGCCGACTTAACGACGCTTGCTCTCGAGGAGCTGCCAAGTGAGGAGGACTGGAATGCCCAGCAGCAGGTCGCGGCCCCGTTTCAGGAGCGACAGGCCGAGCGCGAGACCGGGCGGCAAGCCGAGCGCAGCCCCTAGGACGACGTAGGCTCCCTCCTGCACGCCGATCGCGTTGGGCACGAGGAAGGCCATGGCGCGCATTGCATAGACGAGGCTTTCGAGCGTCAGCACCACGGTGAAATCGAGATCGGCGCCCATGATCCGGAGCGCGAGCCAGGCCTCGGCCGCCGTCGCGATCCAGGCGAGGAAATGCAGTATGAACGAGAGCCAGATGCGATCGGACCGGTAGATCGCCCGCAGCTCCGTCTGCACCGCAGCGGCGCCCGCGAGCGCCGCGCCGATCGTCGCGGAGGCGACGCGGCGTGCCGCGCGGACGAAGAAATCCGACTCCCGGCGCTGCAGCGAGATCATCGCCGCCGCGGCCGCGAGCGCGATGACGAGCCCGATCAGGACGGGATGCGCGAGCTCGGAGTCGGGTTCGAGCCAGAGCAGCAGCGCCGCGCCCAAGGTCACGAACACGATCTGCGAGCAGAATTCGAGAGTGATGTCGCCGACGACCGAGGCCGCCGCAAGCGCGCTCTCGATCCCATGCAGCATGACGGAGCGCGCGCCGAGCAGCGAGCCGCCGATCTGCGAGAGCGGTAGCACCTCCGAGCCGGCATCGCGGACGAGCCGGCCCCAGATGAAGATCCAGCGCGGTCCTTTGCCACCGAGACGCCACCAGGCGAGGCCCATCAAGGTCGTCGCGATGAGGTGGAACGCCGATACCGCGACGAGCCCACTCCAGCCGGCCGTGCGCAGCGCCTCCGCCACCGCGGGCGCGCCGAAATGGACGATGAGCCAAACCGTCAGCGCTATTCCGCCGACGAGCCAGGCGATCGCGGATGCCCGCGCGCGCCAGCCCCTCCGGACGCCGACTTCCGTTGCCTCTTCGGCAGCACTCACGTCGAGACCCCTTCGCAAACGAACGACGCGAGCATGCACCAGGGCGCAGCCCGTCGTCGCGTCGCGCATATTAGGCTTCGAGGCCGAAGAATTCCATGTACTCGGCAAAGCGCGGCCGCTCGCGCTCTGCATCGAGGCCATAATCCTCGAGCCGCCCGTGGTTACGGCCGTTCCCCCCATTGGGCCTGGCCGCGACGAGCGCTCGCACGCGCGCCGCCGTCTCGGCGCCGAGCCCGATGTCGAAATGGGCGTAGACCGCCTCGACCGCGGCGGCGGGATCCCGCACGAAGCGCCCGAAGGGCAGATGAAATGCTGGCGAGGGTCCGTCCGCGAAGGATGGGGCGCTCGCGACCAGGATCTTTGCTCCCCTTGCCCAGCGCTCGCTCACCTCCGCGCCGATCTGCAGTCGGTCGAGCCGCACCGTGAAGGGGCGGCGCAGCGTCTCCGTGAGGCGCGCGACCGATGGCAGCACCGAGAGCGGATCGCGATGCATGAAGACGAAGCGCGCGTCGGGATAGACCTCGCGCACGGCGTCGAGCGCGAAGACGTGATCCGGGCATTTGAGGATCCACTGCCCTCGGCCCCTGCGGTGCTGCAGGTGCTGCAGGAAGCGCTTATGAAAGCGGTAGGCGGGCGCGAGGCTGCGCCCGTCGAGCCAGCGCCGATAAGAGGGAATGTGGTGCGTGGTGTCGAAGCGCATACCCAGGAACACGTGACCGGTGATCTCCGTGCATTCCTGCGGCGTATCCGCGACCATCGGGTGGAGGCTGCGGATTTCGGGCGCGATGCGCTCGAAGCTCGCGAGCTGGCGGGCAACCTTCCTGCGTCGGCGGTCGATGTCGCGTTCTGCCGGTCCGCTGGAATTGAGCGGCAGGGGATAGATTGCTTCCCAGCACCGCACCGCGAGATTGCCGGGGTCCTCGCAGAGAAGCTCATGCAGGAAGGAGGTGCCGCTCCGCGGCAGGCCCGTGATGAATATCGGGCGCTCGATCTTCTCATCGAGGATCGCGGGATTCCTCCGCTCCTCCTCCCGGAGCTGAAGCAGGTTCGAGAGAAATCGCAGGAGGTCCCAGCGCGCAGCCATGCGCCCGAAAGGACTCAGGCTTGACTCAGTCTCATAGCTCTTAATGAGGACGCCGAGCGGCTCCTCGATATCCCAGTCCCCGAAATCCGCGAGGCCCGTCCGTCTTTGCGCTGCGTTCAGAAGATCGCGCGTCGTAAGCGGCCTTCCAAAAAGGCCGAGCCCGCCCAGCACCAGGTTGAGGAATTGGAAGGTCCATGGCCCGGAGGGCGGTTCGCGGCCGATATCGGGGCGGCTCAGGTGATCGTCGGGGCTGTCCAGTCCGAGCGTGGTCATGCGGTCTATGATAATCCGGGACGAGAGAGTGAGGGGGCGGCGGTCGCGCCTGCGACCGCCCCGCGGGTAATGTAGGGCGCGCTTGGGCGATTTCTCCCCCGCGCGGGCCTCTACCATAATATTTATCCCTGGGCCACCGAGTCGCCGCGGTCGAGGCCGCCGGCCTCGCGGATGAAGGACGCAACCTCGGCGACGCCGAGGTTCTCCTTGAGGTTCGTGAAGAGGAAGGGCCGCTCGCCCCGCATACGCCGGGCGTCGCGGTCCATCACCTCGAGGCTCGCGCCGACCAGCGGTGCCAGATCGATCTTGTTGATGATGAGGAGGTCGGAACGGCAAATGCCGGGCCCGCCCTTGCGCGGGATCTTGTCGCCGGCGGCGAC
>Ga0335082_10003924_pt1 | contig 16174 bp, 14 predicted proteins | sample Lox_Sample_41_FD_206718 | JGI IMG/M metagenome (GOLD analysis project Ga0335082, IMG submission 206718) | Soil microbial communities from Loxahatchee National Wildlife Refuge, Florida, United States - Lox_Sample_4.1 | ecosystem: Environmental > Terrestrial > Soil > Wetlands | place: USA...
GACGGACAGGTAGTGGACGCTTTTGGCCTCAAGAAGGGAAGGAAGGTGAGTGCTCAGAAGGTAATCGAGCAGCCTGAAGTTGTGGTCGCACAGGAGATCAAGAGATCGGGAACCTTGCCGCCGCCCCCGCCTGCACCGCAAGCGGACGTTCCAATTCTGATCGTCTTTGTGCCTGCCGCACCAGCTCCAGTTGAGAAGGCCGCGGCCGAACTTCCGAAGACCGGCAGCTCTTTCCCTCTGTTGGGTTTTGTTGGAACATTGCTGTTCGGCCTAGGCCTAGCGCTGAAGGGAGTAAGAGCACTGTCGCGGTAGGTATGGCACGGAGGAAGCCCATCCCGATTGATGAAAAGCTACTCGCGATTGTGAAGGCGTTTCGTGAGAGGAGGGCATACAGGGCAGATTCCGACTGGGTCTTCGCGAGTCCCGCGAACGATGGTAAGACTCCCTATTGGCCGGATTCAGCGCTGGACAACTTCGTCAAACCGGCGGCTACGGCGGCCGGCATCAGGAAGCAGTTCGGCTGGCACTCTTTCCGACACATGTATTCAACGCGACTGCGAGCCAATGGCACTGACATTAAAGTGCAGCAGGAATTGCTAAGGCACGCGAACCCGGACATGACCCTCTCGGTGTACACACAAGCTGTAAGCGACGCAAAACGCGCCGCACATGCGCAGGTCGTGAGGGAATTGCTACCGGCTTAGAGTGAGTGTGAGCGAATTGTGAGCGGATGGGCTCAGGCCAGAAGGCTGCAACCGATTGAAAAGGTTGGTTGCGGGGGGTGGATTTGAACTCCAATCCCGCATTCATTCCGGGCAAGTTATTGATTCTGCAACACGCGAAAAGGGCACAATCGGCATAAACAGCGATTCTTTCCTACACTTTTCCTACACTTTTTCACGCCAACCGCGTGCGGCTCTCGCGTTCTTCCGTCCGACACACGAGACTACATTACCACACCATCGCAAGTGCGACGCCTTACGTTCCGTTCGCGGCCAGCGTCTGCCTTTTCGAAGCGCAGAGTTGCCGGCTGAGATTGGCGATGAGGTGCATCAGCAAAGTGAGAGTACTTGGCGGTGGCAACCCCGCTTTGAATTGTTGAAGCTGCTGGGGCAGGGAACCGCTCGATGCGGAAGGGCTCGGCATAGTTCGGGTATTGCTGAGGTAGCACGAGTGTCGCGAGGCGATGTGCGAGGCCACCAGCGCATGATCATTGTGAAAGTGAGCGGGCGAATGAGGACGGTTCGCTCAGAACAAGAGTAAAGTCTTTGTTGATGGTCAAGCGCGCAGCAGCCCGGCGGCGTCCTCGCAAGGCCAAGCCAGGCACGAAGGGTCTCTTTCCAGCCGAATGCCGGCTAGATCAAGCGCCTGCGGCAGCTGCGGAAGTCGTAGAAGCGATCGAGAAGGCTGGTGGCTGGTTGGTGGGCTCGTACAAGGAGCCATTCGGCGGACACCCGGTATTGCTTTCGATTTTGCCGATCGATGCCGTCGAGCCGACGCCTTTCCAGCGAGATCTCTCTGACGCTCATCATAAGCGGCTGGCCGATGTCATCAACAAAACTGGCCGGTTTCTCGATCCGATCATTGCTGTTGTGGCGCCAGAGGGAGGCTTCTGGACTCCCAATGGCCGGCACCGGCTGGAAGCCATGCGCCGACTCGGGGCCAAGTCAATCAGTGCCCTGATTGTCGCTGACCGCGAAGTCGCATGGCAGATCCTCGCGCTGAATACGGAGAAGGCACACAACCTCAAAGAACGGTCGCTCGAAGTTATTCGCATCTATCGCGGCCTAGTCGATGAGGACGCCGCTCGACCCGAGTCCGGGTTCGCCTTCTACCTCGATGAACCGGCTCTGGTCACTCTTGGTGTGTGCTACGAACGCGTACCGCGATTTGGAGGTGGTGCTTACCATTCCATCCTGCGGCGGCTTGAAACCTTCACAGACGAGCCGCTCCGCACTGCGCTTAAGGATCATGAGAAACGTGCCACGATGGTGCTGGATCTCGAGGAGAAGGTCGCGGCGGCGGTGAAGAAACTGAAAGAACGAGGCCTGGTAAGCCCCTATCTGCGCTCGTTCGTGGTGGCGCGCATCAATCCTCTGCGCTGGATTGAAGGCGAACCACCTCCACTCGAAGGGGTGCTGAAGACCATGCGCGAGCGCGCGGCAAAATTCAACGTCGAGAAAATCAAGCCGCAGGATCTCGCAGGAGCTGGAGGACCACCCGACGAAGAAACCTAGGAGAGCAGACCACGAATGACGACCTCCATCCGGCAGAAAACATGCCGGGCCTGGAGCTGCGAGTGACCAGCCTCCAGTCCCCGAGCCCACTTTCGCCGAACGTGCGCGCACATTGCTGTATCTGGGCCGCGTCGGCAGTCTCTCGACCTTGTCGCGCAAACAGCCAGGATTCCCATTTGGGTCGGTAATGCCTTACGGGTTGGACGATCGCGGCCGTCCTATCTTCCTAATCAGCACCATGGCCATGCACACGCAGAACCTGCAGGCTGACATCCGTGCCAGCTTGCTGGTTACCCAACAGGACACCGAGGGCGAACCGCTCGGCGCATCGAGGGTCACGCTGGTAGGAAATGTTCAACCGGCACAGAACACCGAGTTGGCTGAGGTGCGCAAGCTGTACCTGGAGCATCATGCCAACAGCAAGTATTGGGTAGATTTCGAAAACTTTTTCTTCTACCGCATGGATGTGCCCGAGTACAACAATGACCGCACGTATGTCAGTTACACGGAACCGATCGCTTTTGCGCTGGCTGGTAACTATCCAAACGAGTTCATTTGCACGTTCTCCCCAGAATCGGGCTTGAAGATCTATCACAGCGATGATTTCTCTCAAGTGGTTGGCCATGCTGTATCGCCCTTTTTGATGAACTGGCGTGACACACATTTCCGTCCTGATCCGGCACATATGGCGTTTGTTTCGGCGTAGGCTATATGGAAACACTGGTTCCTCCATCCCGAATTCACCAGGCGGTGGGCGAGCGCGCGATGCTCGGCGCTGTCGACGTCCTTCTCGTCAATTTTGTTGTATGGAGCCAAGTCCGGCGGATCGAACAAGCCAAGGCCAATGCGGGCCATGAACAGGCGGACCAGCGCGGTATCGACGGAACTCTCGGGTAGATATCCTTGCTGGACCGCGTCGATGTAAGGGCGGTAATCGTGATCATCCATCACCTTAGCGAAGTCGATGCACTCATTGTCCATCCCGCGCAAGAGCGAGATCGCTGAGGCTTGCGGCTGAGTAGGGCGGTAGTGGTGATCCCCGAAAATGTTTCGAACCGCGTCACAGTCAGAGACTACATAGCCCTGAAAGTTCCAAGCGCCACGAAGCGTTTGCTGCAGGAGGAACTGGCTGGCGCAAGCAGGTTCTCCGTTAATGGCGTTATATGCGCACATCACGGATCCCGCATGCCCTCAACCACAGCCGCACGAAAAGCGGGCAAGTAAGTGTCTAGCTCGTCGTGCTTGCTTACGTCTACATCAGTGAAGTGGGGGGTGGGTTCAGGTCCGCTGTGAACGGCGAAATGCTTGGGAGTAGAGATTGTTCTGTAGTAATGAGGATCATCGCCTTGCATCCCGCTAACAAAAGCGACCGCCATTCGCGCGCTGAGAAATGGATCTTCGCCGTAGATCTCAAGACCTCGCCCCCAGCGGGAGTCGCGAAAGATGTTTACGTTGGGAGCCCAGAAGTCGAGGCCATGAAAGATTGGGAAGGTTCCCTTACGTACAGCCTGAGCATGAACGATGCGCGCTTCGATGCCGATGGCGGTCGCCATCTCGTGAATGCGTTGTGTATCGAAGGTCGCTGCGAGTCCTATCGGTTCGGGAAATTCTGTCGTGCCATCAACCGCAACGCCGTGCAGGGCCTCGCTCCACCAGTCATATGCCGGGACATTCAATCGGGGGATCGAACGTGCCTGATTTACCAGTTGCGAAGCTTTCTCCTCCAGTGTCATGCGATGAACGAGATCAACGGCACGCTCCTGCGGAGAAAGCTTGGGATTCATGTAAGGCAAGTTGGAGGTGTCTTGCGCAGAAGCGATGATACTCAGGAAAGCAAAACCAGCAGCAAGCACTGACGAAGCTATTCTTTTGAGGTAGTTCATTTCGCCTCCCCGGATTGAAAGAGTCTGGGTGCGAAGTCTTTCAGATCACGTCGCCATGTTTGCCACTCGTGGTCTGTTCCTGGTGACTCATAGAAGACGTGCTGGATGTTTGCCTCCTGAAGCGAGGTGTGGAGCCGTAGCAGGCCCGCACGCATCCGTTCTGGCTCCTGAGTTCCAACCCCCAGCCACAATAAATGCACCTTCTTCGCGAAGGCGCCCGGATCAGCAAATACGCCGTTGTAATCCGTCTTGGGGTCGAGTTTCCGGTCGCCGAGTACGAGCATTCCTCCCGCCCCACTGAATCCGCCGATGTAGGAGAAAAGATCGAGATGATTAAGCGTAATCTGGAAAGTCTGCATTCCTCCCATCGAAAGCCCAGCCATGGCGCGATGATCGCGATCAGAAAGTGTCCTGAAAGCGGAATCAATAAAAGGAATCAGAACCTGCGTTACATCGTCTTCAAATGCGGCTGCCATGTCCTGCATGGCTTTTAACATTTCCGGAGAACCAAAAGGTTTTCCAGTCAGGTCGGGCGGAGCCTGGCCCGCGCGCCGCGCGTACCCGTAGGCCATCACAATGATCATGGGCCTGCAATTTCGGTTCGCAATCAGATTGTCGAGAATGAAGTTGGCATTCCCTTGGCGAATCCATCCGGTTTCGTCTTCGCCGCCGCCATGCTGGAGATAGAGCACCGGGAAGCGCTCAGTAGTATGCGTATCGTAATCCGGTGGCAGATAAACGAGCACGTGCCGCCAAGTTCCGGTGATCTTCGAGTGATACCAAACTTCGCGGACCTGGCCGTGCGGCACATCTTGAATCGAATAATACGTAGAGCCCGGTTCCGGAACCTCGACCGCACTCGCCTCCTTTGTTCCACCGAAAAATGAATGCGTGTTGAGGTCGCTGACTTCAGCGCCATCAATGATCAAGGTGTAATAGTGCAATCCTGGAACAAGAGGAGGAGTTGTCACGGTCCAGAAACCGTCGGTCTGCTTTTCCATTTCGATTTTGGGCCCGCTCCAGAAGTTCAGCTTGACCTTCGTTGCGTCCGGAGCTTTTATGCGGATTTGCACTCTTCCGCTGCCGTCAACCCGCGGATACTCCGCTCCCCAGACGTTCGTCGAAGAAGGCTGAAATTCTTCGGGTGTCTGCGCGCAGCAATAGCTTGCAACCAACATGATTGCGATCCCAAGGTGTTTCATCTTAAGTCTCCCTGATTGCGATCTATGCCCAAAGATTATGATCAAAGCACAAACTGGCTCACTAAGCAGTGAGCAAGCAGGCCATGCGACTTCTAGGGAATTCAATCTGCAGTGTTCCTTCTGCGGTCGCGATTCTGATTCCAAGATCACTCGGGTATAGCAGTTTAGGCCCCGCATTCGTCCACGGTATTGTCGTAGTTGCCGGACCATCGAGTCGCCAGACTCCCAGCAGAAACTGCGTCGGAGCGCGCATCCCGAGAACAACTGGCCCGTTGGGATTAGTGACGTCAGACATCCCTAGAGGATAAAAGGGAACTGCTTCCGGAATGTGTCGGCGAAGAACTTCTTTGTAGATCCTGATGCCCTCAGCTACCTGTTTTCCCGCTTCCGTTGAAATCGAGTCCAGTCGTCCACTTTGGTGGATGCGGCACAACATGGCTGTAACCATATTGAAGCTGGCCTGATCGGCATCAGCGTTCTCCAAGGGATAAGACCAGATTCCCAACTGCTCCGGCAAGGCCGCTGCCGACGCGCCAACCAGGATTGCGGGAAGCTTTCGGTAGTTCTCCTGGTCCGTCATGGACTGAATCTGGAGGCGACTGAGCATCGCGTAATCCATGCGTCCGCCTCCGCTGCCACAGTTTTCAATCACCAATTCGGTGTAGCGCATCAGAATGCCCTCGAGCCAGGCGAGATGCGCCCGGTTGTGATCAAGCAGACCCTGTCCAAGACTATCTGCGTGGAACTCTGTACCTTGCAGCGAATCGACGTTGTAGTCCATCTTGATATAGCCAACGCCGTAATCGTTTACAAGTCTTGCAATCACCTCATCCAAATAAGCCCGCACCTCTGGGTTGCGGAAATCCAGCAGATATCTCGAGTTCTTCAGCACCCTCTTGCCGTGCCGCATGAAGAACCAGCTGTCTGGCTTCTGGGCGAGAACTGATTTCGCTCCGGCAACTTCCGGCTCGAGCCACAATCCCGCGATCATTCCGCTGCGTCGGATCTGATCGAGTACGAATTTCAGTCCGTGCGGCCATCGACTGGAAGCCGGTTGCCACGAGCCTATAGTCGGGCTCCAGTCCTCCTCAATTTCTGCATACCACCCAGCGTCGATTACGAAGTATTCGCATCCCGCCTTCGCGGCAGCGGCAATAAGAGGCAATTCCTTTTGCTCCGTTGGATCACCCCAAAGGCAATTCATGTAGTCATTGAAGATGACAGGACAATGCGAATTGTTCCTGCTTGCTTTTACGCAGGCAACGCGCCGATATCGAGTCAGCGCCTCTATTGCTTGGTCGAATCCACCTGCGACACAGCCGATTGCCACAGGAACGGTTTCGTAGCTTGCCCCGGGTTCTAAATGCTTCCAGGCTGCGGAGTGCAGATCATCGGGACCGCCGAGATAGGCGTATACGTCATCGGCATAGTTATTGCGCGCCGAAACATTTGATATTTCCCAATACCATGATCCATTGTGTTCAATCTGCCAGAACCAGGCAAGTCCTAGTTTCGAGTTTTCGACTATCGCCATGGGCAGGTATCGTTCTGTCGACCAACTCCCGATGCTTCCAGCTCTTGCCTCAGACCAGCTCGTTCGTTCGTTTTCTACGAAGCCCATCTCGGATGGGCGAAACGTATGCCATTGTCCCTCTGCCATCCAGCTATTCATCGCAACATGGATGCGGAGTTCGCGATCATATTCTTGTGGTGCGGAGAGCCCGTGGAGCATTGCTGAACTCAAGAACTCGATACCGATTGCTGCATGACTGTTGTTCGTAACTCGTGAATGCCGCCGGACCACGGGAACGCCGTCGAAGCCCTCATAAACAGAATCCACTTGCAAGCTCAAGAGCGGGTCTGTGTGCGTGCAGATCAGCCGCTTGCCTGCGCCCGTAGACTCCTCGCTATAGCCAGCGAACAACAATCGGGCGCCGGGCTGACCCATGCCCGATTTCATGCCCTGATCTGGGGAATTTTCTCCGCTGCATTGCAGGGCGACTTCGACGCCAGACGAGTTGTCTTGTTGAACTAAGCTTCTTGAAGGAAGAAGACGCTTTTGGCGCAGTTTTCCGGCCTGTACGTCGAACGAAAAAGTTAAATTCCCGGTCACCCACTGAAACGGCTGGAGGTTTTTCGGATCAGAGACAAGGCGAAAAGGCACAAGTGCGCCAATTGCTATGCTGCCACTATTTTTGATGAAGCGTCTTCGATTTGTGAGCATACGCAGCTCTCTCAACCGGTACCCCGACATTAGTTCCGGCTGGCATACTCCGAGATCCGCCAAAAGTGTAGCGATAACTGTAACGAATCGAAAGCAGAGTGCCAACTAGAAGCGGGCTAGCATGTAATCGGCCAGCAGTGGGTCAAGAACGAGACCTGGCGTTCAGGGACACACGTTTTGATCCACGCCTCTCTGTGGATCGACGCTGGATCAACTGCGGTTGCAGTATCACCGTTTGAGGCTTGGGCGAAATTTTTGAGTTCAGGATTCCAAGAGCGATGCGCGCAGCCTCCTCTCCAATTCTCCGGCTGTGCTGGTCGATGCTTGAGAGTGGAACACGCAGAGAATCGTCGTAGTGAAGATTTCCGCAACCAATCACCGCAATGTCCTCCGGGATGCGTAATCCTTGATCGAGCGCGTAATTCATGGCACCCATCGCAAGCGGATCGTTGAAGCAAAACACCCCATCAGGCCTCGGCTTCAGACTCAAGAGCTGGCCCATCGCCTCCGCACCGCGCTGTTTCGTTCCCACGTCTCCCTTCCGTTCGGCGATGATGTAGTCATCAGTGACCTTAAGACCGGCTCGAAGCAGTGCTCGTTTGTATCCCTCCATACGCCGAATGCTAGGACTGGTTTCTGGCCCGCGAATGTGCGCGATTTTTTTGCAGCCGATGTCGATCAGGTGTTCTGTGGCAAGGATTCCGACCGCGTCGTCATCTACGCCTACGAAGTTTGCAGAAAGCCCCGGCAAGCTTCGATCAATCAACACATAAGGAGTTTGCTGCTTTTCAATTCGGAAGAAGAGGTCGACAGTCGACCGGCACGAGGCAATGATCAGCGTGTCCAGCCGACGTGCTAGCAGGTGGTTGATCTCCTGCTCCTCGAGATTCGGGTCTTCCTCCGAGGAAGTGACGATGAGATAGTAGCCGCTCTCCCGCAAGACATCGGAAAGAGATTTGGCGATTTCTGCAAAGAACGGATGAAGCAAATCCGGAACAACCAATCCCACCAGATACGTGCGTCCGGTGACCAGGCTGCGTGCCGCCAGGTTTGGCCGATAATCAAGCTCTTTAACCCGCGCCAGAACGCGCTCGCGCGTCTCGTCTCCTATATCAGGATGATTGCGGAGAACCTTTGAAATGGTGATCACCGAAACGCCAAGGTCCTTGGCAATATCCTTCATTCGTGTGCTCATAGATCGTGATTCAGTATATATAGAACCAGACGAAATTGGTGTTTACGATGACTTTAGCGTGGAGATCCAATCCCAGCCCCCGCGAATTCTTTTGGGCGAGACCTTCCAGACTCTTTCCGTAGAGTGCTGGCTTCCTGTTGACATCGGTAACTTTACCGATTATTGTCCTTTGCGTGTGCCTCTCTCGTGCTCCCGCGTCAAGGAACTGCGTAGCACAGCGCGGAACGCTCGAGGGTTCGGTCACTTGATCATAGGAGTTCAGGAATGAAACTTCGGAGCGCTTCAGGACCGTTGATTAACGGATATGTTGATCCAGCACTGGTACCGCACCGAACTGTATACACCGGTGCCCGGATGCCAGCAATCGGTTTGGGAACCTTCGGTTCGGACCATGTCACAGCGGCTGAAGTTGCGGCAGCGGTAGAAGGTGCGACGGAGGTTGGATATCGACACTTCGATTGTGCATCCGTGTATGGCAATGAACACGAGATTGGATACGCACTCCAGCAGGTATTGCGAAAGCATCTTGAACGCGAGCAACTGTGGATCACTTCGAAGTTGTGGAACGATAAACATGGCGAAAATGATGTGATCGCTTCGTGTCGAAAGTCGCTGACGGACCTGAGAATCAGTTATCTGGATCTCTACCTGGTGCATTGGCCATTCCCGAATTTTCATGCACCGGGGTGTGATGTATCGTCGCGCAGTAAGGATGCGAAGCCCTACATCCACGCCGAATTCATGAAGACCTGGCGAAAGATGGAGGAATTGGTCGACCTGGGGCTGGTTCGCCACATCGGGACTTCGAACATGACGGTCCCTAAACTCAAGCTGCTCTTGCGCGACGCTCGCATCAAGCCCGCGGTGAACGAGATGGAGTTGCACCCGCATTTTCAGCAACCTCAGTTATTTGATTTCGTCCGATCCAACGGCATGGTACCGGTCGGATATTGCCCCGTCGGGTCGCCAGGACGGCCCGAGCGAGATCGTACGCCCGAGGATACTGTGCCGACTCAAGACCCGGTGATTGTCAAGATCGCCAATCGGCTGGGAATACATCCGGCTGTCGTCTGTATAAAATGGGCGGTTCAGCGTGGGCAGATACCGATTCCGTTTTCCACCAACAGAGGACACTATCTCAGCAATCTCGAAGGTGTCGTCAGCGAACCATTGAGTGACAACGAAATGGGAGAAATCAGCGCAATCGACCGCAATTGTCGGCTGATCAAGGGTCAAGTGTTTCTCTGGAAGGATGGACAGCCTTGGGAGGATCTTTGGGACTTGAGTGGCGAGATTACCCCGCCGTGAACCCCCGCTGGTGAAAACATGGAACAGAACATGCGAGCCGCATTTCTGCCCGGGAACCGCAAAGTTGAATTCCGCACGTTGTCTATCCCTCACCCCGGTCACGGCGAAATTCTAATCCGGGTAAAGGCTTCAACCATCTGCGGTTCCGATATTCGCTGTATTTACCACGAACACCTGGGCAAGGGCCCGGAGGGCTATCAAGGAGTGATTGCGGGCCATGAACCAAGCGGCCAAATTGTGGAGGTTGGCCCCGGCTGTCGGCGGTTTGGTGTAGGCGATCGGGTCATTGTGTATCACATTTCTGGCTGCGGAGTTTGCAACGACTGTCGACGCGGTTACATGATTTCCTGTACCAGTGAAAAATACCGTCGTGCGTACGGTTGGCAACGCGACGGCGGCATGGCCGACTACATGATTGCGGAAGAGAAGGACCTCATCGCGCTACCCGACCAGCTTTCTTACGCAGACGGGGCGCAGGTTGCGTGTGGCTTTGGGACGATATACGAAGCCATTGAAAAGGTTGGGGTCAATGGCGATCATTCTGTGCTCATTACGGGCTTGGGCCCCGTCGGGCTGGCGGCTGCAGCATTGTGTCGCAAACTCGGCGCCCAGATGATCGTTGGAATTGACATCGTCCCCGAGCGCCTGCGTTTGGCAGAGTCTCTCAAACTATGTGACGTCGTTCTAAGCGCAGGTCAAGACAACGTGGTTCAGGTCAAGGAACTCACGCGGGGTTCCGGTGTGGAGCGTGCCTTGGACTGCTCTGCCGATGCAAGAGCGCGTGCCACCGCTATTCGAGCAACGCGCAAATGGGGAAGAATCGCCTTCGTCGGTGAAGGAGGGACGGTCGAATTCAATCCGTCGCCCGACATTATTCACGATCAGAAGACGATCTATGGTTCATGGGTGACGTCGACCTGGCTGATGGAGGAATTGGTCGAGCGCCTCGTGCGATGGAATTTACATCCCGCAGATATCATCACTCACCGCTTTGCGCTTGAGGACGCCGCAGACGCATATGCCCTCATGGCTTCCGGCAAGTGTGGCAAGGTTGCTGTTTGCTCGGACGAAGAACTGGCACTCAAATGAATGCAAACTGGGAAGAAGTCCTGAAGGGTCGACTACAACTCTATGGACATCGCAACTGGATCGTGATCGCGGATTCGGCATATCCGGCGCAGTCCAGGCAAGCGATTGAGACTATTGTTGCAGGCGAGGAACAGACCACGGTGTTGGAACGCACCTTTGCCATTCTGGGTGGATGCAAGCACATCAAACCCAATATTTATCTGGACCAGGAGTTGACCTTTGTCCCTGAGGAAGACGCTCCCGGCATCCACTCCTACCGAGAAGCGCTTGGCAGCTTTCTTACGGGAGCCGAGGTACGTGTCCGTCCACACGAAGAGATCATCGCGAAGCTCGATCGCGCCGGCGAGTTGTTCCGAGTGCTCGTAGTCAAAACCAACATGCGAATCCCGTACACATCCGTGTTTTTCGAACTGGACTGCGGATATTGGAATGCTCAGGCCGAGAAGAAGCTCCGGGACGCAATGAGATCCGAAGGTCGCACCAGGAAGGCCCGAAAGCGTAAGGTCTGATCTGTAATCCGAAGTTCCATATTCAACCATGAAGGCACTCGTACTTCATAAGCCCGGGCACGGATCGATCGAGACGGTTCCGGAACCAGTGGCTGGGAATGGGGATGTATTGCTGAAGGTCCGGATGGTGGGATTCTGCGGAAGCGACCTGAATTCCTTCCGTGGTCTGAATCCACTCGTGTCGTTCCCGAGAATTCCCGGGCATGAAGTGGCGGCCACGGTCGTACAGGGCGGCCGCATTGGGCTATCCGTCGGAACGGACGTAGCTATCTCTCCTTACACAAGCTGCGGGAAGTGCGCATCATGCGGGCGGGGACGTCCCAATGCCTGCCAATTCAACGAAACTCTCGGAGTGCAAAGGGACGGCGCTCTCACCGAACTCATCGTAGTGCCGCCAGAGAAGTTGTATCCGGCAAATCTCACGACCAAAGAATTGTGTCTGGTTGAACCGTTGACTGTGGGGTTTCACGCAGTATCACGTGGACGGGTCGCCGCGGAGGACACAGTCTTAGTCATGGGTTGTGGGGGAGTGGGGCTGGGCGCAGTCTGTGCTTCGAGTTTTCGGGGTGCGCGGACGATCTGTGTTGACGTGGACGACGAAAAACTGGAACTCGCACAAGCCTCGGGCGGTGCTCACACCGTCAACACGCAGAGGGAATCGTTGCACGGCCGGTTGCTGAAATTGACTGAGGGCCGCGGTCCGGACGTCGTGATCGAGGCGATCGGTACACCAGCGACGTTTCGAGCCGCCGTGGAAGAAGTCTCATTCAGCGGCAGAGTGGTGTACATCGGGTATGCCAAGGAACCGGTGAGCTATGAGACCAGGCTGTTCGTGCAAAAAGAATTGGACATTCTCGGTTCAAGAAATGCTCTCCCTGAAGACTTCCAGGCGGTGATCAGGCTCCTGGAGGACCGGAAGTTCCCGGTGGATCAAGCGGTAAGCCTGGTGGTTCCTCTCGATGAAGCGGCAGATACATTGCGTTCCTGGAGTGAGAATCCATCACGCTTCAAGAAGATTATGGTCTGCCTGGACTGAGGACGCGATCCCTGAACTCTCAAGCCTAAGGACAATTCTCTAGTGCAAATATCGAGTGACATGGGCTCAACGATTGAAGGCAAACCGAGCGCCGCGCCCCTGTTTCCATCGGGACATCTTGTACCTTTCGTTCTGGTAACGGCGCTCTTCTTTTTATGGGGAATTCCGAACAACCTCAATGACGTGCTGATCCGGCAATTCATGAAGTCGTTCGCGATTTCGCGCTTCGAAGCCGGATTGGTTCAGTCAGCGTTCTACATGGGCTATTTTCTGCTCGCGATCCCGGCTGCTGTTCTTATGCGCAGGCTGGGATACAAAACTGGATTTGTCATTGGCTTGCTGCTGTTTGGGCTGGGGACCTTTCTATTCTGGCCAGCGGCGATTATCGGCCGGTATGGGTTTTTCCTGTTCGCCTTGTTCGTAATTGCCAGCGGACTGTCGTTTCTTGAAACGGCGTCCAATCCTTTCATTGCTCAGCTGGGAGATCCGGCAAGTTCGGAACGGCGTCTGAATTTCTCGCAAGCGTTCAATCCACTGGGTTCGATTACAGGTGTGCTGATGGGCACACTGTTCATCTTCTCGGGAGTCGAGTTACGAGGGCAGCAGATCGATGCCTTGAAGGCCCAGCACCTTTACGAGGCGTATCTTCGCTCAGAGACCATGCGGGTGGTCAAGCCCTATCTGGTGCTTAGCGCCATCGCGATTTGCTGGGCTCTGGTGATTCTGCGGACGAAATTCCCTCCCATTCGTAGTGAACACGAAGATGGTGGCGATCATGGGCGCTTTCGCGAACTCTTGCGCTTCCCACACTTCTGGATGGCTGTGGTCGCGCAGTTTCTCTACGTCGGTGGGCAGGTAGGGACCTGGAGTTATTTCATTCAGTATGTGCAGGAATTCACTCATCAGCCGGAAAAAGTCGCCGGCTATTTCCTCACGGCCACGCTCGCAGCCTTTGGCGTGGGACGGTTTAGCTCCGCGTGGATCATGCAATTTGTAGCGCCGAACAAATTGCTCGGGTCCTATGCGGCAGTGAATGTTGGATTGATTGCGTTTGCCATCCTGCATCCAGGGTGGGGCGGGTTATACGCGCTGTTCGCGACCAGTTTCTTCATGTCCCTCATGTTTCCCACAATTTTCGCTCTTGGGCTGAAAGGCTTGGGGCCTAACACCAAGCTCGGGGGATCGTTGATCGTCATGGCAATTGTCGGAGGCGCAGTCCTCACGCCGCTGATGGGGCTCATTGCCGAGGCCCGTCACAGTATCGCCCCGGCTTTCGTGGTGCCGCTGATAGCGTATGTCTTCATCGCGGGATACGCCTTCGCCGGTGCCAAGGTACGCAATACAAAAGACACACCACAAATCGAATCTCGCGTTTGACGGAGGGGCAGGATGCTATCGGATCGTTTACTTCTATCAGTTCGTTGGATCGGCCCTGTTCTCTTGGTGCTGTCCGCAATTCCCAATCTTTGTGCCCAGAGCGCCACGGCGCCCACCGCCTCAGACGATCCGGTCACCATTGATCAGATATGGCAGAAGGCCAGCAGCAAATATGACGCTCAACGGGCCGAACTCCTGAGCGAAGTCGACGACGTGGATCGTCAGGGCCCGTTCCAGCCCGACTGGGAATCACTGCAGAAGTATGAGGTGCCCGAGTGGTACAAAGACGCGAAATTCGGAATATTTATTCATTGGGGCGTCTATTCGGTTCCTGCCTTCGGCAATGAATGGTATCCGCGAAATATGTATGAGCCCGGATTCGACGCCTACAAGCACCACATCGCCACTTATGGTCCACAAGACAAGTTCGGCTACAAGGACTTCGTGCCGATGTTCAAAGCAGAGCATTTCGATCCTGCGGCCTGGGCGGAGTTGTTCAAAAAATCGGGAGCAAAGTACGTGGTGCCGGTAGCGGAGCATCACGATGGCTTTGCCATGTACGACAGCGGGTTGAGCGACTGGACCGCAGCCAAGATGGGCCCGCATCGCGATGTCATTGGGGACTTGGCCAAGGCGGTACGAGCGGAAGGCCTGCATTTTGGAGTGTCATCGCATCGCGTGGAACACGATTTCTTTATGGGCGTGGGCCGCAAGATCCAATCTGATGTGAACGATCCGCAATACGCCGCCTTCTATGGTCCGGCGCAAGTAGGTGTATTTAAGTGGGGAACACCGGTCGGCAACGACTTCACCTACGTTTCTCCGGCGTGGACGAATGACTGGCTCGCCCGCGGAGCGGAACTCGTCGACAAATACCACCCTGACATCGTGTACTTCGACTGGTGGATCGGGCAGGCGTCGATCCGATCGAATCTCGCCCGCTTCTCGGCCTTCTATTACAACCGCTCTCAGAAATATGGCGATCATGTCGGCGTGATCAACTACAAGGACTACGCTATGCAGGAACACTCGGCTGTTCTCGACCTGGAGCGTGGCCAACTCGGCGACATTCGCCCTCTCTATTGGCAGACCGATACATCCGTGAGCAATAAGTCGTGGGGTTACATCAAGGACGATACGTTCAAATCGCCGGAATTTGTGATTGATCAGCTCATTGATATCGTCAGCAAGAACGGTAATTTGCTCTTGAACATTGGGCCAAAGTCCGACGGCACCATACCGGATGAGGTACAGCGGGTGCTTCTGGACGTCGGTGCCTGGCTCAGCCTCAATGGAGAGGCCATCTACGGTACTCGCCCTTGGAGGACTTACGGCGAGGGCCCCACGAAAGTGGCGGCTGGGTCGTTTCACGACACCGATACCGCGAAGTACACTCCCGAAGATTTTCGTTTTACCACCAAGGGTGACGACGTTTATGCGATCGGACTCGCCTGGCCAACGAGCGGGAAAGCGGTGATTCAATCGCTCGCCAAGGCGGTGGGTAGCGAACCCGTCCAATCCGTCGCCCTATTAGGTGGCGATGCCAAATTGCGGTTCGAGCAGAGTGCCGACGGCCTGCATGTGCAGCTCCCGGCCCAAGCCTCGACCAAGTATCCCTATGTACTTCGTTTGACGTTCGAATGTTCCTCACACTGAGATCTGAAGCCTGGTGTTTTTCATTCCAGTGTGCTCTGAAGTGGCTCACAATTACGCCGGATTGGAATATCGGTTACTGTATCGACAGCCTCCTTTCGGAGTGCATTGAATGAACCTGCGGGAAATAGCCAAGCGCGCGAACGTTTCAATCGCGACCGCTTCGCGAACGATCAATGGTGCCCCCAATCTGGACCCGTCTCTGGCGAGGCGAGTGCGGAAGGTAATTGAAGCGGTAGGCTACTATCCCAACACTCATGCCCGGGCATTGGTTTCCGGACGTAGCCGCATTCTCGGCCTGATGGTATCCGAAACCGTCGAACCCTTTTTCCCTGAGATCCTGCAAACCTTTGAGAACCTGAGCTTCGAGCACAATTACGAGATACTTCTGAGTTCAATCTCCCGCGAGCGCCGCAGGATGGAGGCCGCAGTGCGGCGCATGATTGAGTGCCGGGTCGAGG
>Ga0335082_10003925_pt1 | contig 16173 bp, 14 predicted proteins | sample Lox_Sample_41_FD_206718 | JGI IMG/M metagenome (GOLD analysis project Ga0335082, IMG submission 206718) | Soil microbial communities from Loxahatchee National Wildlife Refuge, Florida, United States - Lox_Sample_4.1 | ecosystem: Environmental > Terrestrial > Soil > Wetlands | place: USA...
GCCGGGGCGTCGTGATCGGGAGTAGGCGATTTGCGCCTATGCGAGCTCTGTGGTTTGCGATGGTCGCCGTGCCGATCGGGCTTTCGGCTTGTGAGGGTTGGCCCGGTTGGCCGCCACGAGGGAGTTGCCGAGTGCAGGTGGCTGAAATCCAGAATCCTCGAACGACGGATGGACAGCGCGCCGGCGAGGTCTTGCTGGAGGTGCTCTGGAAGCAGGGCGGCGCCGACACGTTCTCGTTCCAGATCGATCCTCGAACGGGCGTTGTCAGCATTCGTTGCGAGCAAACGCTGCGCGCCCAGGAGCTGATCCGGGAGGCCGTGGCTCGCGAATCGCTTCCGGTGGTCGTCTACGATCGGATCGCGGTTGCCCGGGTGCATCATCCTGGCTGGGCAGAGGGCACGCGAGCGTGCGGCATCTTGCAGACGGTGCTCGCGCAGGGACTCGGCGGAGCGTTCGTGGGGATCGATCCGGGCTTCGGCTACGTCGTGGTGGATCGCGACCAGGCGGAGCATGCCCGGGAGCTGATTCGAGAGGCGATCGCGCGCGAGGATCTTCGAGTGGATGTGGATGTCTATCAGTAGGATGTTAGGCGGCATGCGGTGCTCGACGTATACCGCCGCGCCGCGCTCGCCGCGAGGGTGAACTACTACCGAGCGCTCGTGGCGGGCGGCGGCGCGCGCCGCCAGCGGAGCGTCGGCTATCCCGTGATCGACGTGCCCACGCTGGTGATCTGGGGCGAGCGAGACATCGGGCTCGGCGTCGAGACACTCGAGGGCATCGAGCAGTTCGTGCCCAATCTCGAGCTGCACCGCCTACCCGAGGCGAGTCACTGGGTGCAGCAGGACGCGCCGGACAAGGTCAACGAGATTCTGCGCTCGTGGCTGTGAGCACGACCGGCAGCGCCAGCTCGAGCGGCGTGAAGAGTTTCTCGCCCAGCTCGTGCGGGCGACTGAGCTCGGAGCCGGGCGCGCCGCCTTCGCGCAGCCGAGCGCTCCAGGCGAGCCGGCCGCCGTGCACCTCGAACACGTCCGCCTCGAGGCCCGTCCCGACGCGCAGCATCGACAGCGGGATCGCGAGCGCGAAGCTCGCGAACCAGGCCGCGCCGTCGAGCCAGGTGAGATACACGAGCCGCCCCTGGAGCGTCACCACGGCGTCGCAGCCCGAGCCGCGGCCGAGCCGCTGCACGAGCGCGCGCAGTGACTCCGGCGGCTCGGGGCCGCTGCGCGCGCGCGCCCAGCGGGCGAGCGCCTCGAGCTCGTCCGGCGCCGCGGAGACGCGCACGACCTGGTAGCCGCGCCAGTCCTCGAGAAAGCCGAGCGCACTCTGCTCGAGACTCGCCGCGTAGCCGGAAGTGTCGCAGCGATCCATGCACCAGCGAGCGTCGGCCGGCGAAGCTTCGAGGCTCGTCCCGGCGAAGCACATGCGCCGCAAGAGACCGACGGATCGGCCCAGCTGGTTCGGCAGCTCGCGATAGCTCTCGGGCGCGAGAGCGCCGGGCGGCTGGTAGACCGACGGCGCGCAAGCCAGCGCACAGGCCGCGGCGAGCGCGCGCGCGAGCGGCCAGACCCTCATGGTGACTCGCCCAGCCGGTGCGCCGCGATCGCGGCCAGGATCTCCGCGCTCTCCTCGGCCACCCGCCGAGTGAGTCGACCGCCGTCCGCGTCGAGCGCCGTGTGCAGCGCGCAATGCGGCGGCGGAGCGTCGTCGCTCCTGAGATAGGGCCCGAGCAGGATCGTACCCTCGCTCGCTCGCGAGTCACTCGAGACGCGCAAGCGGGCGTCGAGGAAGAAGCAGGCGCGGTCCGAGGTCAGCGGCGCGAAGCCGTAGGCGATCACGAGCAGCTCGGCCGACGCCGGCGCGGCCGGGTCCGCGGCCACGAAACGCCGCAGTGACTCATCGGCGCGCGCTGCGAAGTCGACGGTGGCGAGCTGGTCCTCGATGCGCGCGACCTCGGCGCGCTCGGCGCTGGAGAGCGCGGCGGCGACCGGGAGATACACCACCGCGAACCCGGCGCCGACCACCGCGTTCGACAAGCAGATCGGGCAGCCCAGCGCCGCGAGCGCGCCCGAGGCCAGCAGGAGCTGCGCGGCGAGGATGAGATCCTCGCGCGTGACGATGGCCCGCGGGTTCAAGCCCAGCAGGTCCGGCTCGGTCGCCATGCGCACCGTGACTCGCAGCGGAAGACTCGCAGCCGCAGACTCGCCGCGGGCGTGCGGCACGATCTCGATCGCGGGCTCGGGCGGCGGCGCCGGCAGCGGCGCGGGCGCCGAGCCGCTGGGGTGCGCGCAGGCGAGTGCCAGGGCGGCCAAGACAAATGCTGTAGTGACTCCCCACGCGCGCCGACCGATCCCGGAGCGAGTGACGCCGCCGCGTTGCTCGCGAGCTGCAGCACGTTCACGTCGGTGAGCTGGAACAGCGAGGCCACGATCGGCAGCGCGTCCTGCGGCAGAAATGCCGATCAGCAGCACGCCCGCGGCGCAGGCGAACAACACCAAGCGCTCGAACCAGCTCGGCTGACTCGGCTGCACGTCGTCCTTGGGCGGATAGAAGAACATCAGCGCGGGCACGCGCATGTAGTAGCCGAGTGACACGGCGCTGTTCGCACATGGGGGGTCCACGGAATTTGACATAACGATCCTTCCGGACCCCACGAATCCCCGCTTGAATGGCGCTTCCGCGCGATGTCGCCCGCGGAGCAGCAGCGCCTGCGGAGCGCCTGGCAGCGGCTGCAGGCGATGCCGGAGGCGGAGCGCCAGAAGATCGCCGGAGGCGACTCGACTTCGTCCGCAACCCGATCCCTGCTCGAATGTCCTATCCCCCCTCTCTGGGCTCCACATGGCACGACTTGTCGTCGCGCGGTTTTCCGTCTTGCGGGAGGATGCAAGTCATCGTGAGAGGGACGTCGAAGGATGGAGCCGACGAGGGGTGCCAGTTCCAGGTCCAGCTGCAGATCTCGGTGCCAGGGTCCCCAGGCTGACAGGCAGGTGCGGTGCCCGTCAGCATCGTGAGCGCGTTCTTCGTGCGGCACTGTTCGACCTCGGCGGTGAGCCGGTCCTGTTCTTGTCGGGCAGCGCCGGCTCGAAGTGATTCGACACGAGGCGTCCAACCGTGCTCCGCCATGCAGGACCGGAACTCCGTCATCGCTCGAGTCGCCGCGGGGACACCGCCACCGAGGAACACGTCGGCTTGTCCCTGATGAAGGATCTGCTCGCAGACGGCTTGCGCTTGCTCGAAGGGAGTCACGTTCGCTCCCGGGATTGCGGCCCAATTCGGCGGCGATTGGTTCGCCGAGTTGGAAGCGCAGCCGACGAGAACGAGGAGAATGGTTGCCCGCGCCCAGGTGTTCATCTTCGTCATCGCGTCCGGTGACACCCGAAGAGCGCGAGCCCGAACGGTCCGAGGCCGATCCGGGCCGCGCTCTCCATCGGGGATCACCGTAACCGTATGCTCGCCGAGCCGCTGCTCTCGTCCTAGCTATGAGCTTCGGAGAAGCGAACCGCGGGCCGCATTCGTGGACCTTGGACGAGGAGAAGAGCCGCGTGCTGATGCGCCAGGCGATCGAAGGCGGCATCAACTTCTTCGACACGGCCAACGGCTACTCCTCCGGCTCCAGCGAGGAGATCACCGGGCGCGCGCTGCGCGACTTCGCCCGTCGCGACGAGGTGGTCTATCCGCCGACACGCGCGCAGGGGAGGCGGCGGCGCCTCACGCGGGCTGCCCCCGATCGACGCGGAGCGACACCGGGACGTTTCCTTCCGGATGTAGAATGATTCGCGACGGGACTGGCGAGAAATTGGACGGACGGGGGTCATGCGGCACTCGCTCGTGCTCTGTGTGGGGCTCGGTCTCGCTACGGCGGTGTCCGTGGCTCTGCCCGGAAACGCCACGATCGTCGACACCGGCGACCTGGTGTTGACGGGCACCGATCTTGCGATCGGTAACACGGCGAACGGAAGCCGTGCCGTCACGTCGGAGGCGGACGTCCCGTACAACTCGGCGACGCTCGGCGTCGCGTCGGGAATGACCGGCGGCTTGACGCTCGACGACGCGTTGTTCACGACGACGGGGCCGTTCAACGCAGGCGTCGCGGGCGCCGCGGTCGTGGAGCTTGCTCCGGACGGAGGGCTCCCTGAGGCTCCAGCCATTTCAAGATGTCACCAACGTTCCACAAGCCCTCTTCAGTGTCACGAACGGTGCGCGCGCGGAGGTCTGGAACGGGGTGACCGCGTTCGAGGACAGCAGGGTCGAGGTGCACGGCGGCACGCTCGCCACCCCCATCGTCGCTCTTCAAGGCGGCAGCAGCCTGAACGGCGAAGGCAACGTCGACGGCGAGGTGATCAACGCGGGCCGCGTGGCGCCGGGCGTCGGCGCGGGCGCCCTCGACGTGACCGGCTCCTTCACGCAGACGAGCGCCGGCAAGTTCGCGATCCAGCTCGGAGGCACGCAGGCGGGGATCGACTACGCGGTGCTCTCCGTGCTCGGGACCTCGACGCTCGCGGGGTCGCTCGAGGTCGTGCTCGCGAGCGGCTATCACCGACGATTGGCGATGCCTTCGAAGTGCTCCACACCGGAGCGTTCGCCGGGCAGTTCGATAGCTACCTCGGCCTCGACGTCGGTAACGGCGTGTTCCTCGTGCCCGAGTACGGTCCGAACTCCCTCGTGCTGCGCGCGGTGCCCGAGCCCGGGACCGCCTTGCTAGTCGGGCTCGGCTCGATGGGCCTCTCGGCGGCCCGTAAGCGGAAAGCCTGACGCGTCGCGATCGCAGAGCCAGTTCGTCGCGACCGGCAAGCCGCGCACGGGCGCCGTCGAGCTGGCCTCGGCGACCCACGCGTGCCGTGGAAGCAGGGCGCACTCGGGCTCGCGAGGCTCGGCCACGAGTCGCGGAGCGCGCGTTCCTCCGGGGACCGGAGCGGCCGCCACGCGCCCGGCGCGAGCCCGAGCCGCGCCAGTGTCACGGGGCCGACGGCCCAGCGCGCGAGCCGGAGCGTCGGGTGGCCGACGGCAGCGGTGGTGCGACGCACCTGGCGGTTGCGTCACCGTTTCATCGGCCCGTTCCGCCGGAGCGCGAGCCGCGCGCAGGTACGCGCGTTGCACGTTCGTAAATCCCTGCGAACGTCCCGCCCGCCAATCCACCACGGACTCCGCCGAGTCGACGAAGTAGCGCCATGCCGAGCGAGTGGTCCCGGCTCAGCAGCCCGCAGAAGCACGCGTTCGTCGCGAGCTTCCTCGGCTGGACGCTCGACGCGTTCGATTTCTTCCTGATGATCTTCGTGCTGCGCGCGATCGCCGCGGAGTTCGGCACCGACGTCAAATCGGTGTCGGTCGCCGTCACGCTGACCCTCGCCATGCGGCCGCTCGGTGCGCTCGTCTTCGGGACCTTGGCCGACCGCTACGGCCGCCGGCCCGTGCTGATGATCGACATCCTGCTCTTCTCGGTGCTCGAGCTCGCCTCCGCGTTCGCCCCGACTCTGGCGGCGCTCCTGGTGCTGCGGGCCGCGTTCGGCTTCGCGATGGGCGGCGAGTGGGGTATCGGCGCGTCGCTGACCATGGAGACCATCCCCGCGAGCGCGCGCGGTCTCGCGTCCGGCATCCTGCAGGAAGGCTACGCGTGCGGATATCTGCTGGCGGCCGTCGGGTACGGGCTGCTCTTCGACGCGATCGGCTGGCGCGGCATGTTCGCGATCGGGGTGCTGCCCGCCCTGCTCGTGATGTACATCCGGCGCAACGTCGAGGAGTCGCCCGCCTGGCACCGCATGCGCGAACGGCCGCGGCGGTCGCTGCGCGAGCTGATGCGCGGTCACGGCCTGCTCTTCGCCTACGTCGTCGCGCTGATGACCGCGTTCAACTTCTTCAGCCACGGCACGCAGGATTTGTATCCGACCTTCCTCCAGACCCAGCACCGGCTCGACACCCGCAGCGTGAGCACGATCGCGATCGTCGCGAACGTCGGTGCGATCCTGGGAGGTGTATTCTTCGGGCGGCTCTCGCAGCGCATCGGACGGCGCCGGGCGATCGTATGCGCCGCGTTGCTCGCACTCCCGGTGATTCCGCTCTGGGCATTCAGCGCGCGCGTGGCGATGCTCGGCCTCGGCGCTTTCCTGATGCAGATCGCGGTGCAGGGGGCGTGGGGCATCGTACCGGTGCACCTGAGCGAGCTGTCACCCGACGAGGTGCGCGGGACGTTCCCGGGGTTCGCCTACCAGCTCGGCAACCTGCTGGCCTCGGTCAACGCGACGCTCCAGGCGGGGTTCGCGCAGGACCACGGCGACGACTACGGACTCGCGTTGGCGACGGTGGCGGCATGCGCGGCCGTCGCGATCGCGCTGCTCACGTGGGCCGGTCGCGAGGCGCACGGAGTGGCGTTCGGCGAGGGTGCGAGCGACGCCCGCTGAGTGTGGTCGCGTAGAACGCGTCGGCGTCCTGCCTCATGGTTGGAGCCCATCCAAAAACGATCGTCGAATCCAGCGCCAGGGGGTCAGCCCGGGGCTTCGAGGACTTCGAGCCACAGACCCGAGCACTGGCTTGGTGCTTGACTCGGCGGCGCCCCGCGATCGACAATTCGGGCCCGCACGGGTTCATCACCCGTCGTGCCGGAACTCCCACCACCCTCGGAGCGTTGCTCGTCGGACGGAGCGGCGCGGTTTTCCGCGCAGACGCGTTTCGAAGGGAGCGACCCGGGAGCCGGCGACTGGAGAGCACGGATGGTCCCCTCACTCGGTCCCTCGGACGTTCGCATGCTCCGGCGCTGGGTCCTCGCGCTCGGGTTGTGCGCCCTGGCCGCGCCACTCCCGGCCCATGCGGCCCAGTTCGTGCGCCGCATCAACGTGAATGGGCCTGAGTTCGTCGGAACCGATTTCCCGGGCACCTGGGAGGCCGATCCAGGCGTGTGCGGCCCGTTCCGATACCAGAACGACACGGAGATCCACAACACGGTGGACGACCCGCTGTTCACCGGGGAGGCATTCGGCAACCCCATGACCTGCCGGATCGACGATCAGGGGCAGCCGCTACCGCCGGCCACCTACACCGTCAGGCTGCTGTTTGCCGAGATCTACTGGGGACCGGGCTGTCCCGGCGAAGGCAGCGGTACGGGCTCCCGCGTATTCGATGTGGAGCTCGAGGGGCAGACAGTGGAATCGGGAATCGACCTGTTCGCCGAGGCTGGCTGCGCGGCGAGCACGACCGATCCCACGGGTGCGCCGGTGACGCGAACCTACTCGGTTCCGATTACGGACGGAGCGCTGGACATCGTGCTGGCCGCCTCCAAAGACGCCGGGAAGATCTCCGCCATCGAGCTGATCGGGCCGCAGTGCTCCGTCGACGCCGACTGCGACGACGGCAATGTCTGCACGGACGATGTCTGCAACGCCGGACAGTGCGAGTTCACGCCCAACACCGCACCGTGCAGTGACGGCAACGCGTGCACGACCGGGGACGTGTGCTCGCAGGGTACCTGCCAGAGCGGCGCACCACAGGTGTGCGACGATGGCGACGCCTGCAACGGCGTCGAGACCTGCGATGCGTCGCTCGGCTGCCAGGCCGGCACGCCGCTCCACTGCGACGACGGCGACGCCTGCAACGGAGTCGAGACCTGCGATGCGTCGCTCGGCTGCCAGGCCGGCACGCCGCTCCACTGCGACGACGGTGACGCCTGCAACGGAGTCGAGACCTGCGATGCGTCGCTCGGCTGCCAGGCCGGCACGCCGCTCCAGTGCGACGATGGCAACGCCTGCGACGGCGTCGAGACCTGCAATCCGGCGCTCGGCTGCCAGGCCGGCATCCCGCTCAACTGCGACGACGGCAACGCTTGCGACGGCGTCGAGACCTGCAATCCGTTGCTCGGCTGCCAGGCCGGCATCCCGCTCCACTGCGACGACGGCAACGCCTGCGACGGCGTCGAGACCTGCAATCCGTCGCTCGGCTGCCAGGCCGGCACGCCGCTCCACTGCGACGACAGCGACGCCTGCAACGGAGTCGAGACCTGCAATCCGTCGCTCGGCTGCCAGGCCGGCACACCGCTCCAGTGCGACGACGGCGACGCCTGCAACGGCGTCGAGACCTGCAATCCGTCGCTCGGCTGCCAGGCCGGCACACCGCTCCACTGCGACGACGGCGACGCCTGCGACGGCGTCGAGACCTGCGATCCGGAGCTGGCCTGCCAGGCAGGTACGGCCCTCGATTGCGACGACGGCAACGTCTGCACTGCGGACAGCTGTGACGCCGTGCTCGGCTGCGCGCACTCTCCGATCCAAGGATGTGGTCCGCAGGTTCCAGGTGTTCCGCCGTGGGGCTACATGCTGGTCGGCGCGCTGCTACTCGGCGCCGCCAGAATCGCATCCTCGAGCCGACGCGGGTCGGCCGGCTGACAGCGGGAGCGCGAGCACCCGGGCGTTGCCAGCCGCCGCTTCCGATGTCCTGTTCCCGTCGCGCTCGCCGGGGTGCCGCTCGCGACTGCATCGAGGTACAGGCAAGGCGCCCGCGATGACCTCGACGATCCTCGTCGTGGACGATCCCGGCGAGGGCCGATCTGCGCGGAACCGGGCTGGCGTAGACTGCAGCCCCGGGCGAGCGGGTGCGCATGACCGAGATCTTCGAGCTCGAGACACAGCAGGAGCAGGAATCGCTCGACCTGACGTCGCGCGTGCGCGAGATCGTGAAGCGCGCGGGCGTCGAGCGCGGGCTGTGTCAGGTCATGGTGCTCCACTCGACCTGCGCGGTGGTCGTGAACGAGACCGCCGACCCGAACATCGGCAGCGACGTCCTCGACGCGCTCGGGCGCTCCGTGCCGGAGCAGGGCGACTGGCTCCACGACCGCATCGACGACAACGCGGCCGCGCACATCAAGGCCTCGCTGCTCGGCCCCTCGGAGATGCTGCCGATCGATCGCGGCGAGCTGCTGCTCGGCACCTGGCAGGGCATCTGGCTCTTCGAGTTCGACGGCCCGCGCCGGCGCCGCGTCGCCGTGCACGTGCTGGGAGGCTGACTGCGATGTGCGGACGTTGGATGCGGGTGTGGACGCTCGTCTGTGTCGCGTCGGCCGCGGTGTGGCTCGCCGCCTGCGGCGGGCCGGCGCACCCGCGCGCGGTCGTGATCGGAATCGACAGCGCCGACTGGCGCGTGATCGATCCGCTGGTCGCCGAGGGCCGCATGCCGAACCTCGCGAAGCTGCGCGAGCGCGGCGTCTCGGGGCCGATCCAGACCCTGGCGGAGCTGCCGATCTCGCCGGTCGTGTGGACGAGCGTCGCGACCGGGAAGGTGCCGTCCAAGCACGGTGTCACCTGGTTCCTGGTCGATCAGCCGGACGGCTCGCGCGTGCCGGTGCGGAGCCACAACCGCAAGGTGAAGGCGCTCTGGAACATGGCCGCCGAGCGCGGCCGCACGCCGATCGTGCTCGGCTGGTGGGCGACCTATCCCGCGGAGGACGTGGGCCCCGGCATCGTCGTGTCCGACGCGCTCGGCTTCCACGGCTTCGGTCGCACCGCGCGCACCGACGATGCGAAGGGCAAGACGCATCCGCCCGAGCTCTTCGCGTCGATGGAGGCGCTGATGCCGCCCCAGCAGCAGATCTCGCCCGATTTCGCGTCGCGCTTCCTCCACCTCTCCGCGGACGAGTACCGCCGCCGCCGCTTCGACCCCGCGAATCAGGCAGCCCCCGATCCGACCAACCGCGTGCAGCTCTTCCAGGAGTACGTGGTGACGGCGCAGGGCTACACCGCGATGGCCGAGCAGCTGCTCGCGCGCCCGTACGATCTCTTTCTCGCCTACTACGAGCAGGTCGACAGCCTTTCGCACCTCTTCATGAAATACGCGCCGCCGAAGCTCGAGTGGGTGGACGAGAAGGAGTACGAGGAGTTCCACGACGTCGTGCGCGAGTGGTACGCGTACCAGGACGAGCTGCTCGGGCGGCTGCTCGCGAAGATCGACCTCGATACGACGGCGGTGTTCGTGCTCTCGGATCACGGCTTCAAGAGCGGAGATCGCAGGATCCGCAGCGAGCAGCCCGTCGACCTCCGCACCGCGCACCTCGACCACGAGCCGGACGGCATCTTCATCGCGGCAGGTCCGCACATCCGCCGCGGCGAGCGCGTCGAGGGCGCGAGCGTGCTCGACCTCGCGCCGACGGTACTCCACTACCTCGATCTGCCGGTGGCGAAGGACATGGACGGCTCCGTGCTCGAGTCGATCTTCGAGCCGGGCTTCGAGTCGCAGCACGCAATCGCGTACGTCGCGAGCTACGAGAGCGGCGAGCCCGCCGCGAAGCCGGCGGTCGCGGACGAAGCACCGGCCGACGAGAAGCAGCTCGCGGAGAACGTCGCGAGGCTCCAGACGCTCGGCTACGTGCAGAAGGGCGGCGCCGATTCCAAGGACGAGTCGTCGCCGGAGATCCACAACAACCTCGGGCGCACGCTCGCCAATCAGGGAAAGCTCGACGAGGCCGAAGCGGAGTTCCGCAAGGTGCTCGCGCAGAACCCGAACGACGCCGACGCGCTGCTGAACCTCGGGACCGTGGCGGCGCTGCGCGGCAACCCGGTGCAGGCGGAGCAGCTCGTGAAGCAGGCGCTCGCCGCCAACCCCGACCACACGCTGGCGCTCGCGCGGCTGGCCGAGCTGCGCCGCGACGCGGGCGATCTGCCGGAGGCCACGCGCCTCTTCCGCGAAGCGCTGAAGCTCGACGACGTGAACCCCGATCTCTACCTCGGCCTCGGCGACGTGCTCCAGCGCGGCGGGCAGTACAAGGACGCCGAGGCCGCCTTCCGGCGCGTGCTCGAGCTCGACCCCGATTCGTTCGCCGCGCACTACAACCTCGGCGTCACGGCCCTGCAGCAGCAGCAGACGGACGCGGCGATCGCGTCGTTCCAGAAGGCGCTCTCGCTGAACGGACAGCACCCGCTCGCCGCGGCGACCTGGAACAACATCGGCACCGCCGAGCTCGACCGCGGACACCGCGCCGAGGCGATCGCGGCCTTCGAGAAGTCGGCCGCGCTGTCGCCGCCGATCTTCGAGGCGCGCTTCAACCTCGGCTCGCTGTACCTCGAGGACGGCCGCCTCGACGATGCGATCCGCCTGTTCGAGGAAGGCGCGAAGCTCTCGCCGAACCACGAGATGCTGAACGAACGCCTCGCGCGCACCTACATGATGAAAGGTCGCGCCCAGGACGCCTATCGCACGTTCACGCTGCTCAAGCGCCTCTATCCGCAGAACTGGTATGCGTCGCTCGGCCTCGCGATGCTCTACGCGGCCAACAACCACCCGGAGGAGGCCAAGCCGCTGCTGACGGAGGCGCTGCGCCTCGGCGGCGATGCCGCGCGCAAGGAGGGTTCGACCTACCCCGCGCTGGCGAAGCTCCTGCCCACTCAGCCGGGGAAGGAGTCGGGCGCAAGCCATTGACCTGGGACCCCCTTCCGGGTGTAGGATGGCGTGGGCGCTGCTGGAGGGACCCGATGAGGTCGATGCGGTGGCTCGGCGTCGTTGCGGCGATTGTCGTGTGGGCGGCGCCGGCGCTGGCCGGCAACCTGACCGTCGGCTCGGGTGCGAGCCTCGATCTCAGCACCGCCAGCCTCTCACTCGGCTGCGCCGATCTCGACGTGCTCGGCACGATGTCCGCGGGGACGGTCGGCTTCACGCAGGGCCGCGACGTCACCATCACGCCGTCCGGTGTGATGAACGGCAACTCCGCCACGCTCCAGCTCTCCGGCGACTGGGACAACACGGGCAGCTTCGTACCGGGGACGAGCAGCGTCCGGATCACGGATGGCTGCGGGCTCCTCTCGGGCGTCGTGAACGGCAACACGAGCTTCCACGACCTCGAGCTCTCGAGCACGAGCGGGAGGCAGGTGAGCTTCACGGCGGGCAGCACGCAGACGGTGGCCGCCGCATTCACGGTGTCGGGCGCGACCGGGAACCTGATCAAGATCCGCAGCACGGTCGGCGGGACGAAGGCCTTCCTGGACGTGCAGGGCACGGCGACCGCGGCCCATGTGGACGTCGAGGACAACAGCGCGCTGCCCGGCATCAACATCCCGATGTCCGGCGACTCCGTGAAGGGCGCGAACTCCCCAGGCTGGCTGCTCTCGCCGATGGTGCCGCTGCTGCCTCCGCTGGCGGCAGCGCTACTGCTCGCCGCCCTGCTCGTGATCGCCCGGCGTCGGCTGGCCCAAGGCTGAAGATCGCCGCGCGCCCGGCGGCGCGACACCCGCGGGTTGTCGGCCCTGCCCGGTCGATGCCGACACCATCGTGAACGCGCGGAGGCTGGAGCGGAGCTGTCGCCTCACTGTGTGAGGATTTCACCACATAGGGAGGCTGGAGCGGGTCGAGGTCGACCGATCGGCGTCGCCCATGAGAATTCGTTCAGCTTTGAGACGGGTGCGGTGTAGGATGGCTTCGCTCGGGGCGCCCCAGGGTCGTTCCTGGCCATCGCGCCCCGTTCGTCTCGAATGGAGGCTCTGATGGCGCGCCAGTCGCTCTCGCTGATCGCATTCCTGTTGGTCGCATCGCCCGCGTTTGCCACCGATGTGACGGTTCAGCTCGATTCCGGTTCAGGCTTCGTGGTGAAGAACAGCACGGGGGCCATCCAACGCCTGCGCGTGGACGAGGCGACCGGGAACATCACGCGCAACGGCAACCTGTTCGTCCACACGACCGGGTTCGAGAGCGTGTTCGTCGGTCGCTTCACAGGGAATACGTCGTCGACCGGCGTCTCCAACACGGGCTTCGGGACCTACACGCTCCAGTACAACACCAGCGGCGGCCGGAACTCAGCCTTCGGCGCGGCGGCTCTTGCAAGGAACACCACAGGGATCCGCAACTCGGCGTTCGGTAACTACGCGCTACAAAGCAACACGACCACCAGCGACAACTCCGCCTTCGGATCGCGCGCGCTGGCAAGCAACAACGCGGGCTACTGGAACTCTGCCTTTGGCGAGGGGGCGCTCTATAAGAACACCTCGGGGCCCCAGAACACTGCCTTCGGGAAGTTCGCCCTCTATGCCAACACGGTGAACGGCGATAACTCCGCATTCGGGTCCTACAGCTTGCGCGCGAACACCACCGGCGACAGCAACTCCGCGTTCGGGCAGACAGCATTGCGGTCCAACACGACGGGCAGACGAAACTCGGCGTTCGGGGTCGGCGCGCTCTACGCCAACGTCTCGGGGCGCTACAACGCTGCCTTCGGGCAGAACGCGCTGAGAGCGAACCTGACGAATTTCAACTCCGCCTTCGGTCAGAGCGCCCTCGTCGTCAACACGACGGGCGGCTCCAACTCCGCCTTGGGGGAGGCTGCCCTCCAGTCCAACACGTCGGGCAACTCCAACTCCGCCGTCGGGGTGGACGCCCTCGGCGCCAACGTCGCCGGCTCCTACAACACGGCGGTCGGTTATCAGTCGGGCCTTCACATCACGGGCGGCAGCAACGTCACGATCGGGAGCCGGGCGGGACAGGCCCTGACTACTGGCAGCAACAACATCGACATCGCAAACGACGGCGCGGCCGCCGAAACCGGCGTCATCCGGATCGGCACGAGAGGGACGCACGTCACGACCTTCGTGGCCGGAATCGAGAGCAACGTTGTGGCGGGTCCTACGGTGGCTGTCGAGATCGGTAGCGGCAGGCTCGGCGTCGTCCCGTCCTCGAGCCGCTTCAAGGAAGGCATCGAGGACATGGGTGATGTCTCCGACAGCCTGATGGCCTTGCGCCCGGTGCGCTTCCGCTACCGCCAGAGCGTCGGCGGGGACGGCCACAGCGAAGAGTACGGGCTGATCGCAGAAGAGGTCGCCGCGGTCGCGCCCGAGCTGGTCGTCTACGACGAGAAGGGCCAGCCCTTCACCGTGAAGTACCAGGAGCTGGCGCCGATGTTGGTGAACGAGATGAAGAAGCAACAGCGAACCATCGATGCACAGCGACAGGAGAACCAGGCGCAGGGCAAGCAGATCGCCGCGCTCACGACGCGGCTGGCGCAGCTCGAGGAGAGCCGCGCCGGGTCGACTACGGCACCGAAAGCGGCCGCGCGATGAGGCGCTCGGGTCTCGCCGCGGCCCTCTGCGCGTTCGCGCTCGGCGTGGTGCTCGGCGGAGCGACACCGGCGCTGGCAGGCAACGTGACGGTCGGCTCCGGCTCCTCGCTCAACCTCGGCACGGGCAACCTCGCGCTCGGGTGTGCCGATCTCGATGTGCTCGGCACCATGACCGCGGGAACCGTCGGCTTCACGCAGGGCCGCGACGTCACGATCACGCCGTCCGGTGTGATGAACGGCAACTCCGCCACGCTCCAGCTCTCCGGCGACTGGGACAACACGGGCAGCTTCGTGCCGGGCACGAGCACCGTTTTCATCACCGACGGCTGCGGACTGCTCTCCGGCGTGATCAACGGCAACAGCAGCTTCAACAACCTCGAGCTCTCGAGCACGAGCGGGAAGCAGGTGACCTTCACCGCGGGCAGCACGCAGACGGTCGCTGGAGCGTTCGCCGCGGGCGGCGACCCTGGATTCCTCCTCAAGATCCGGAGCTCGCTCGGGGGGTCGGCGGCCTTTCTGAACATCCTGGGCACGGGCAGCGCGAACGACGTCGACGTGCAGGACAACAACGCGCTCGCCGGCAACGACGTCTTCATGTCTGCGGGGTCGATCAAGGGCGCCAACACGCCGGGCTGGGTGCTCACCACGTCCATCCCGCTGCTGCCGCCGCTCGCCGGGGCGCTGCTGCTCGGGGCCATGCTCCTCGTCGCTCACCGACGCCTCGCCGTCCGCTGATCGCAGCACTCGCCTGCCTGGCGTCGCCCGCGTTCGCGACGGACGTCACGGTGCAGCTCGATGCGGGCTCTGGCTTCTCCATCAAGAACAGCACCGGCGCGATCGAGCGTCTGCGCGTCGACGAGGCGACGGGAAACATCTCGCGCAATGGCGCGGTGTTCGTCCACACGACGGGGGCGAAGAATCTCTTCGTCGGGTTCGGTGCCGCGAATCCGTCGACGACCGGCGCCGGTGGCAACTCCGCATTTGGGTACGACGCGCTCGGCTCGAACACCACTGGCGCGGACAACACCGCCGTCGGGCGAGCAGCCCTCATCTCGAATACCACGGGCATCGACAACACGCGGTCGGCTTTGCCGCGCTCGCCTCGAACACCACGGGCATCAACAACTCCGCCTTCGGACAGGGGCCCTCGAAGCCAACACCGCGTCCAGGAACGCCGCCTTTGGCTCGCAAGCGCTCACCGCCAACACCACGGGCATCAACAACTCCGCCTTCGGCACCGGAGCCATGGCCGCCAATACGGTCGGTGGGTACAACTCGGTCGTCGGCCAGTACGCGCTCGTCTCCAATACCTCGGGTACCGGCAACTCCTCGCTCGGGCAGAGAACCCTCGACTTCAACACCACGGGCTCGTTCAACTCCGCCGTCGGGATCGCCGCGCTCTTCTACAACACGTCCGGGAGCCACAACGTCGCCCTGGGCGACAATGCCGGTGCCAACCAGACCACCGGGAGCAACAACATCTACCTCTCCAACACCGGCACGGCCGGCGAGAACGGCTTCATCCGCATCGGGACGGTCGGCACCCACCAGCGCGCGCTCATCGCGGGGATCAGCGGGATCGCGATCTCCGCTGGCAGCCCCGTCTACGTCAACAGCACCGGACTCCTCGGGACGACCAGCATCTCGTCGGCGCGCTTCAAGCAGGACATCCGCGACATGGGCGACACCAGCGACGTGCTGATGAAGCTCCGCCCGGTGACGTTCCGCTACCGCGAAGACGTGGTTGGTGCGGCCGAGTCGAAGGACACGAGGTTCGGGCTGATCGCCGAGGAGGTCGCGCAGGTTGCGCCCGAGCTGACCACGTCGGACGAGGGGGGGCGTCCCAACTCGGTGAAGTACCACGAGCTGCCGGTGCTGCTGCTCAACGAGCTGCAGAAGGCCGAGCGGAAGAACGACGCGCAGGAGCGCCGGATCGAGGAGCAGGGGCAGACGATTGCCACACTCGAGGCACGCTTGACGCAGCTCGAGGGTCGCGAGCACGAGGCGGCGACACCCAGATGACGCTGCCGCAAGAATGACGCGGAGCCAAGCGTCGTGTCTGATGACAAGTGCGTCATTCGCGGGATCGCGCAATAACGCCTCACTCAGATCAAGTTTCCCCGTGTGAGGATGGCGCCCACCGGTGCGCCAGTCCTCGACCG
>Ga0335082_10003926_pt1 | contig 16173 bp, 12 predicted proteins | sample Lox_Sample_41_FD_206718 | JGI IMG/M metagenome (GOLD analysis project Ga0335082, IMG submission 206718) | Soil microbial communities from Loxahatchee National Wildlife Refuge, Florida, United States - Lox_Sample_4.1 | ecosystem: Environmental > Terrestrial > Soil > Wetlands | place: USA...
GGAATTCGTGTTGGTGTTGCCGGCGTCGGATATTGGGGATCGAGGCACGTTCGCGTGCTGCGGTCCACGACCGGCGTGGCCTCGGTCGCGGGTATCGACCAGCGGTTCATCCGGATCGATAACGGCGAACAGGAAGCCGAACACGGCATCGTCGCCTACGCAAGCCTGGAAGAAGCCCTGCCGCATGTCGACGCGGTTATCATCGCCACGCCGCCGGCCACCCACGCGCCCCTGGGCCTGGCGGCGATCGCGGCCGGCAAGCACGTGCTGATCGAAAAGCCTCTGGCCATTACCACGGAGGACGCGTGGTCCCTGGTGGAAGCGAGCGACGCGGCCGGGGTCGTGCTCATGCCAGGTCACACCTTCGAGCACAACGCGGCCGTGCACAAGCTGCGTGACCTGGTACGCCGGGGCCAGCTCGGACGGCTGTTCTACCTTGACTGCGCCCGGCTGAACCTCGGCCTGTACCAGACGGACGTGAACGTCATTCTCGACCTGGCCCCGCACGACATCTCGATCGCCAACTTCGTGCTGGGCTCGCGGCCGACGACCGTCACGGCGTGGGGGTCCCGCCATGTTCACCCCGAGCACGAGGACGTCGCCTACCTGCGGCTCGATTACGCCGACCTCGGCGTGCGGGCGCACCTGCACGTGAGCTGGCTCGATCCGCACAAGGTACGGCGGATCACGGCGGTGGGCTCGAAGAAAATGGTGGTGTACAACGACATGGCGGATGGCGAGCGAATCCGCATCCACGACAAATCGGCGGTCCCGCCCGACGACGGTGATGGACCCCTCTGCCAGGTCGCCTACCACCTCGGCGATGTGGTGTCGCCCTTCGTCGCCTTCGCCGAGCCCCTCGCCGTTCAAGATCAGCAGTTCATCGACTGCATCGCCAACGGCAGTCGCCCGTCGGTAGACGGCAGCAGCGGCCTGGCCGTGGTCCAGGCCCTGGAATGCGCGCAGATCTCCTTGCAGGAACAGCGGCCGGTGGCCCTGGCCGAGATAGCGCGGCACTCACCGTCAGGGACGGCAGCGAGCACGGCTCTGGCAGGAACCTCCGTTGGCTGACTACGTTCCCTTCACGGACCTGACCGCGATGGCCGCGGAGGTGTGGCCCTCGATCGAGCAGGAGTACCTGGCCTGCCTGCACGGCGGCGGATACATCGGCGGTAAGCCGGTGGCGGCGTTCGAGCAGGAGTGGGCCGCCTACTGCGGTGCGGGTTTCGCCATCGGCGTGGCCAACGGAACGGACGCTCTTCAGCTCACGCTGACCGCGCTCGGAGTCGGCGCCGGCGATGAGGTCATCATCCCGGCGAACACATTCATCGCGACGGCCGCGGCCGTGGTACGGGCCGGCGCCATCCCGCGCTTCGCCGACGTCAGCGACGACACCCTGCTCATGACGTCGGGCACGTTGCGAGCCGCGCTCACACCGCGGACCCGGGCCGTCATAGTCGTCCACCTGTTCGGTCAGGTGGCGGAGATGGCCGACATCGTCTGCGTTGCCCGCGAGGCCGGCATCCAGGTGATCGAGGATGCGGCCCAGGCACACGGTGCGGAATGGCGCGGCCGGCGGGCCGGATCGTTCGGCGACGCCGCGTGCTTCAGCTTCTATCCGGGGAAGAACCTGGGCGCCTTCGGCGACGCTGGCGCGGTGGTCACGTCCCGGCCGGAGCTAGCCGACCGGGTGCGGGCCCTGGCCAATCACGGCCGCTCTCACGGTGCCTCGCACTATGAGCACGACTATGTCGGCACCAACAGCCGGCTGGACGCGCTCCAGGCCATCGCGCTGTCCGGGAAGCTAGCCCGTCTCGATACCTGGACGGAGCGGCGGATGGCCCTGGCTGCCCGGTACCAGGACCTGCTCGGCGGCATGGCGAACGTGAGACTGACTTGCGTTTCGCCGTCCGTGCGCCACGTCTACCACCTCTTCACCGTCCGTCTCGCCGGGCGCGACAGGGTCAGAGCCGAACTGGCCAGGCATGGCGTTCAAACCGGCGTGCACTATCCGGTGCCCTGTCACCGGCAGCCCCCGCTGAGACGATTCGCGGACCGTCCGCTGCCCGTGGCCGAGCGCGCAGCGGGGGAACTGCTGTCGTTGCCGATATTCCCGCACATGACGTCGGGACAAGTCGATCTCGTGTGCGCGGCGCTCAGCGACGTCGGGCCGGAATCAGCCGCCGGATCGGTGCGGGCCGATGCCGGGTGAACCGCAGGAAACCGGAGCGATGCCGATGGGCGCTGATCGAGGCATACACGCCGGATACCCGGTGGAACGCGGCCGCGCCGAGGCGCTGATCCTCGGTCCCGGGGCCCGGCTGCGGTCGGGAACCGTGCTCTACGACGGCACGACGATCGGGCTCCGCCTGCAGACCGGACACGGCGTCGTCATCCGCGAAGGATGCCGGATCGGCGACGACGTCTCGATCTGGAGCAACGCCGTCATCGACTACGGCTGCCGGATCGGCGACCGGGTGAAAATCCACTGTAACTGCTACGTGGCGCAATATACCGAACTCGAGGACGACGTTTTCCTCGCGCCGGGGGTAACGATCGCCAACGACCTGTACCCGGGTGACGAGCGCTCGGCCCGGTTGATGGCCGGCCCCAGGATCGGGGCGGGCGCGCAGATCGGTGTCAACGTGACCGTCCTGCCCTTCGTCAGAATCGGCGCGGGCTCGCTCATCGGGGCCGGATCGGTGGTGACCCGCGACGTACCCGCCGGTGCGGTCGCCTTCGGTAACCCTGCCGTGGTTCGCCGCGCGGTCGCGGACCTGCCGGTCGTGGAAACGCGGGTAGTCGCGGACGAGACGTCGGCCAGCCGGTACCGCCTGACCGCCAGCCGCACCGTGACGGGAATCTCGCCATGACGCAGCTCGCGGCGGGCAAGGGCGTCATTGCGCTGAGGTTCGGACATGACGCGGCGAAACGAGGCCTGGATATCACCGTCTCGCTTGCGCTGATCATCCTTCTGGCGCCGTTGCTGGTGGTCCTGATAGCCCTCGTGCGGTTTACGTCGGCTGGGCCTGCGCTGTTCAGTCAGGAACGGCTGGGTCGCGATCGGCGGCGATTCACCATGCTCAAGCTGCGCACGATGTACGTGAACCGGGACGATCGCCTCCACCGTGAATACGTGGCCAGCCTCCTGTCGGCGGACCGGGAAGCAGACAGGTCGCCAGGCAACGGCCTGTACAAGCTGGACGATCCGCGTGTCACCTCGCTCGGAGCCTGGCTCCGCCGGACCAGCCTGGACGAGATCCCGCAGTTGATCAACGTGCTTCGAGGCGAGATGTCCCTGGTAGGACCGCGGCCGGTACTGCCGTGGGAAGCCGAGATGTTCGCGGAAACGCACCAGAGACGTTTCGCGGTCAAACCCGGTATCACCGGCCTGTGGCAGGTCAGCGGCCGCAACCGGCTGACCATGCGGGAGGCCCTGGAGCTGGATGTGGAATACGTGGTCCGCCGTAGCCTCGTACTCGACCTCGCCATCTTGTTCCGCACCGTGCCGGCTGTCCTGCGCGGGGGCACGAGGTGACAGCGGACACGCCCGCCGAGGTCGCCGCGGAGCCCATGGCCGGCGATTCGGAGCTGACTACCCCGGAGGGTGCGGTCGGTGATTCGCTCTCGGTCGCCACCTGGACGACCATCAGCCGTGTCACGGGGGTCCTGCGGGGCGTGGTGATCGCCGCGGTCCTCGGCGCAACGTATTTCGCGAATACCTACCAGTTCACCAACTCCCTGCCGAACCTCATCTTCTACGGCCTGCTGGCCGGGTCGCTGTTCTCTTCGCTGCTGGTACCCGCGCTCGTCGAGCACATCGACTCCGGCGACAGGCACGCCGCGGCGCGCACCGCGGGCGGCCTGCTCGGGATGGCGCTGCTGGGCATGCTGGCGCTCGTCCCTATCGTCGCGGTGGCCACTCCGTGGCTGCTGCGACTCGGCTCGATCGGGGCCGCCGATCCCGGAGCGGCTGATGGCCAGGCGCGCCTCGGCGCCATCCTGGTGTTGCTTCTCCTGCCACAGGTGCCGCTGTACGCCGTCGTCGGTACGGCGACGGCGGTGATGAACGCGCACCGCCGGTTCGCCCTCGCGGCCGCAGCCCCCGCGCTGGAGAATCTCGGCACGATCGCGATCCTCGGCATGGTCGCCCTGCTCTACAGCCGGGCCGTCACCGAGCATCACGTTCCCCGCTCACTGCTCCTTCTGCTCGGCCTGGGCACGACCGGCGCGGTGATGCTGCATGCGGCCACGCAATGGTGGGGGGCGCGGCGGGTGGGCGTCACCTTGGTGCCAAATGCCGGGTGGCGTGATCCTCAGGTCCGGGCCACCATCCACCGGGCCCTGCCCGCGCTAGCCCAGGCCGCGCTCGCCGCCCTCCAGCTGGCGGCGCTGACCCTCATCGCGGACCGTGTGCCCGGCGGAGTCGTGGCGTTCCAGCTCGCGACCAATTTCTACTTCCTGCCGATCGCCGTCGGAGCCACCCCGGTCGCCCTGTCGCTGGTGCCCAGGCTGTCACGGATGACCGCGCCAAGCCAGGCTGGCTTGTTCCGCGACACCTACGTGCGGGGCCTGGTCTTCGCCTCGTTCCTCGTCGTCCCGGCGGCCGTTGCCTACGCCATCCTCGCCAGGTCGCTGGCGGGGGCCATCGGAATGGGCGCCTTCGGCGCGGGCGGCGGCCGCGCGCTGCTGGCCGCGGCGCTCCTCGGGCTGGCACCGGGGATCATCGGCGAGACGCTCTTCCTGGTCACGACCTACGCCTGTTACGCACGGGGAGACACGCGATACCCGTTGCGAGGGATGATCATTCATACGGCCGTCTGCGCCGGGGGACTCGCCCTGGTGACGCGGCTATCCGGACCGTCCCTGCTGACCGGTCTCGGCCTCAGCTTCGCGGCCGGGAGCTTTGCCGGGTCGGGCTACCTCGTCCGCCACCTGCGGCGCGGACTGCCGCGCGGCGGTGAGCCGGCGGTCCGCCCGCTCCTGCGCACGGTGGCCTGCTCGGCCCTGATGGCCGGTCCGGCCTGGGCCTGCGCGCGTGTTCTCGCTCGCTACCTGAACGGCCCGGCCGGCCGCGCTGCCGTGATGCTGATCGTCAGCGTGCTGGGCGCCGGCGTCTACTTCACGGCCCAGGCCGCGTTGCGCGCACCCCAGATGCAGTGGGTGAAGGGGGCCTTGCTCAGCCGGCGGTGGCTCGCGGCGAGCCCGGCCTCGGCGGGCTGGGCCCCGGGTCTATGGCAGCCGGGAGGACGGTATGTTCCCGGGGCTTCACGCTGGTACCGCCGGAAGCTGGAGATAATAGACACCCTGCAGGTGGTGACGCCGTTCCTCAGGCGGCGGCGACTCGATGCCCTGCTGCTGGCCGGCACGATCGGAATCGCCGCCCTAGCCGGGATAAAGGTTAAGTACGCGCTGCTCGCAGTGCCGGTGATCTGCCTCATGGGCTGGGTCATGACCAACCCGCCTGTCGCCGCGTACCTGCTGATATTCCTCACGCCGCTCGTCGTGGGCATCAACGCCGGGGCCATCGTTCCCACGCTCAGGCCGAATGAGGCGCTCTTGGCGGTGTGCGGCATCGCCATCGGGCTCCGGTGGCTGACCGGGCTCCGCACGGGCGAGACCCGGTGGCCGCGCATAGACGGCGTGGATGTCAGCCTCATCGCGCTGGGCATCGCCAGCTCGGTACTTCCCCTGATCATGATGGTCGCGCGGCAGCGCGCCATCGGCTCAGACGATCTCCTCTACTGCATCGTCATGTGGAAACTGCTCGCCGAGTACGCGATCATACGGACGGTCATCACCACCCGCGAGCAGGCGATGCGCTGTCTCTGGCTGTCCATGCTGGCGGCCTCGATCGTCTGCTTCGTGGGCATTCTGCAGTCGCTCCACCTGGCCGGGGTACCCGGACTGCTCGCGAGGTACTACGCTCCGCTCGGCATCGATACGAGCCTGGAGAACGGCCGCGGCAGTTCACTGCTCGGGCTGCCCGCCGCAGTAGCGGACCTGGCTATCCTCAACCTCGCGATCGCGATCGCGATGATCGTACGCGGTCACCCGAGACGGCTGTGGCTGAGCTGCATCGGGGTGCTATGCGCACTCGGCGTGGTGGCCGCCGCGGAGTTCTCCACGCTGATCGGCCTGGTCGTTGCCGTCGTTGCCATCCTCGTGCTGACCAGGTCGGGCCGTATCGCGGCGGCGATCGTTCCCGTTGCCCTCATCGGCGGGGTGCTGCTCTGGCCCGTGATCAAGATCAGGATCGGCGGCTTCAACTCCGCCACTGGTCTCCCGGTGAGCTGGGTGAACCGGCTCTACAACCTGCAGACCTACTTCTGGCCGGTGCTGTTCTCGGACCATAACTGGATCCTGGGGGTCCGCCCGGCAGCCCGGATCGCCACGTCGAGCAGGCAATACGGCTACGTCTGGATCGAGAGCGGCTATACGTGGCTGCTCTGGGGCGGCGGCATTCCCTTGCTGGCCAGTTACATCGGATTCGCTATGACGGCCGTCCGGAAGGGCTGGGCCTACATGCGGCGTGTCGATGCCACTGGCATCGCCGGCACCGCGGTCGCCGTGGCCATCTGCTCGCAGACGGTCCTCATGCTGTTCGATCCGCACCTGACCTATCGCGGCGCGAGCGATGCGCTGTTCATGATCCTGGCCCTGGTCCGGGTACTGCCCGGGGGGCAGAAGACCGAACCGGCGCGCACCCGGCCTGCCGCGCTGACGACATCCGGCTCGCCGCGGCAAATGGTGAGCGCATGACGTATCAGATCACAGCCATCGCAACTAAATGGGGCAAACATGACGTTGCTGCATAAACGGATCATCTGGCTGGTTATCGCCATGATGGCCGGTGCCGTGGGGGGGTGGCTGGCTTATGCGGCGAAGCCACTCTCGTACACCTCGACCGCCCAGGTGGATATCGAGACACACGTCATCGAGAACACGACACCGGTCGTACCGAACATGGCGACGGAGAAACAGGTCGCCACCTCGGGAATCGTGCTGGCCAGCACGGCGCGCGCGCTCGGCGCGACGCCCACCGACCTGACCAGGGACCTGAAGGCCAACGCCTCGGGTACCTCCAACATCCTGTCGATCGGTTGCACCATGCCGACCCCGGCCCAGGCTCAGCGCTGCGCCACCGCCGCTTCGATCAGCTACGTCGCCTACCGCAACCAGGCCTCGGCCGGCAAGACCGCGCAAGCGCACGATCCACTGCACGCCTCGGTGGTTACGGCCGCACCGGTCCCCCTGTCCCCGGCCGGGCTGGGCAAGAAGATCCTCCTGCCACTGGGCGCCATCCTCGGCTCGATCCTGGGCATCGGAGCCATCTTCCTGCGTGACCGCCTGGACGACCGGGTGCGCGACCGCGCCGACCTGGAGCGATGCCTGGAGGCTCCGGTGCTGGCCGGAGTCCCGCGGATACGGCGCCGGGCCGGGAGCCCGGCGACCATCTTCACCCGGGCCCCCCTGTCGCCGGCGGCTGAGGCCTACCGCCACCTCCGGGTCCGCCTCGAGCCGTTCATTACCTCCACATCTGGGCGGGGAGGGACGCTGGTGGTGACCAGCTGGGGTGTCCGCGACGGCCGGACGTCGGCGGCCGCCAACCTCGCCACCGCCCTGGCTCACGCGGGCGCCACCGTGATCCTGGTCGACGCCGACCTGCGGCGCCCGTCGCTGCACACCGTCTTCGCGACCGGCGAGCGTCCAGGGCTGGCCGACTTGCTGGCGGGACGAGCCTCCATCGAGGAAGTCGCGATTCCCACCGACGTGCCGGGACTCAAGCTGGTAACCGTGGGCGAATTGACGAGTCGTTCCGCTGACTTGTTCGAGGTCGAGTGGCTGACCAAGGCATTCGCCAAGATGAGGGCACGCGCGGAAGTCGTCGTCGTGGACAGTGCCCCCATCCGCGCGATATCGGATGCGATCACTCTGGCCCGGGTCAGCGACATCGCGGTCCTGGTGGCCAATCTCCGGCGCACCCATCGCGCCGACGCGCGGGCCGCCGTCCAGGAACTCAGGGCGGCGAATCCCCAGGCCATCGTCGGCGTCCTCAACAACGTGCCGCGCCCGCTCCGGGAGGGCCAGGCCCGGTCCAATGTCCCGGCTGGTCCCGAATCGCTGCTCGCGCAGTCCAGCGTGCCATCAGCCCTGGCCACGATGGTGCCGCCGCGGGGACAGAACGGGAAAGGCAGGACGCCGCTGGCCGGCCTGACGGGCAAGCAGGAACCGCGGCCCGGCCGTCCGGACTCCGATGACGAGCCCACATCATTCCGGGACCCCGAGTAGTGGCGCGGCGGGAGTGCCGAGCCGGCGGAGGGATTGACATGCGAGTTGCGATGATCGCCTATACGCCGTATGAGATGGATGCCCGGGTCAAACGGGCCGCCGAGGCGCTAACCGATCGCGGTCACCACGTCGACGTCTTCGCCGCCGCGCAAGGAGGAATAGAGCCGGCCCGCGACAGCCGCCGGCTTCATATCCGTCGCATCCGCATGCGCAAGCAGCGGACAGCGGCCTCGCGGTACGCGCTCGAGTACGGCGGCTTCTTCATCTGGGCATTCTCCCTCGTCAGCCTGTTGCATCTGCGTCGGCGATACGACGTCGTCTACGTCCACAACATGCCGAACTTCCTGGTGTTCGCCGGGCTGCTGCCCAAGATCACGGGGGCCAGGATCGTGCTGGACATCCACGATCCAACCGCTGAGCTGCTGGCTTGCATCCGGGGCCGGGACCTCTCGCCCCGGCTACGGCGCATAGCCATCGGGGAGGAACGGATCAGCATGTCCTTCGCCGACGCGGTGATCACGGTCAACGAATCCATGCGGCAACGGCTGAGCGCGACCTCCCGTCAGCCGGTCGCAGTGGTGATGAACCTCCCCGATCCCGAGGTCTTCGGCTCCCGGGAGAAATTCCGCCCGCGGACAGCCGGCCGGTGGCTCGTATACAGCGGCACCATCGCCCGCCGTAACGGCCTGGACCTGGTGGTGCGGGCACTCTCCCGGCTGACGCCCGAATTCCCGGAGCTGGGCCTCCGGATTTTCGGGGAAGGCCCGGCGGTGGAGTCCGTACTGCGGCTGGCGCGAGAAGAAGGAGTCGGCGACAGGGTGCAATACCGGAGCTTCGTTCCGCACCATGAGATTCCCGCCGTGGTGAGCGACGCGCTGGCCGGCATCTCGGCCCAGCGTGAGGATGCCTTCGGCTCCCTGGTGTTCTCGGTCAAGGTGGCCGAGTACGCGGCGCTGGGCCTGCCGGTGATCTGCTCGGGCTCGGCCACCATGCGGCATTACTTCGGTGATGACGAGATGCTGTTTTTCGAGCCAGGGAGCACAGATGACCTGGCCCGGGCCATCAGGGAGCTGCTGGCCGACCCGGCCGCCGCCGACGAGCGGGCGCTCAGGAGCCAGGTCAAGCTGGACAAGCTCAGCTGGTCCGCCCAGAAACAGACGCTGGTCGAGGCCGTCGAAGCGCTCGCGGGTCCGGCCCGATCGCACTCGCCGCGCCTGCCGGGGATCAGGGTTCCGGCCCGGGGTTTCCGGCCGGAGCGATCCGTCAATTCCCGATGGTCAAGCAGAAGGACAGGATGACAATGAGCATGTCCGCTTCGCGGAGTCCGCTCCGCCACCCCGCAACGGAAAGCCTCGCCGGGCTGGACGACACCATGCCGGGGTCCATCGAGGCTCCCGTGCTAGTCGTGGGCCTTGGCGAGGTCGGGCGGCCGCTGCTGGAGATTCTTCGCGGGGAGCATCAGGCGGCCGGCCGGGACATCGACGATCAAGCCTTCCACGGCGTGCGGATCCTTCATCTCTGCTTCCCGTTCGGTGCCGATTTCGTCGCGACCGCTCGCCGGTACGTAGTGCGGTACGAGCCCGAGGTCGTCGTGGTGAACAGCACCGTGATCCCGGGCACGACCAGGGCGATACAGCTGGAAACCGGTACCGCCGCCGTGTACAGCCCGGTGCGCGGGAAGCACACGCGGATGACCGAGGAGTTGCGGCGATACCGGAAGTTCGTCGCGGGAACCTCGGCGGAGGCCGTCTCGCTCGTGGAGGACCACTTCGCGGCGGCGGGCATGACGACCCGGCGGATGTCGTCGTTCGAGTCGCTCGAACTCGCGAAGCTGCTGGAGACCAGCTACTTCGGCGTCCTCGTCGCCTGGGCGCAGGAGATGGACCGGTTCAGCGCGTCGGTGGACGCGGATTACTGGGAAACCCTCGGGTTCTTCGAGGAGATCGGCTTCCTGCCGCCCGTTGCCTTCGAGCCCGGTTACATCGGCGGCCACTGCGTCATGCCGAACCTCGATCTCCTCGAACGGGTGCGGCGCTCGCCGCTGATCGACGCGATCAGGGTTTCCAACGAGCAGCGAGCACTGGAATGGCGAACCTCCGGGCGTTCGACCGAGGAGCGCCTCAGCCCACGACCACAGGGAGCGCGATCGTGAAGTCTTGCAGTCCCGCGACGGACGTCGACGTCGCCGTGATCGGTGCCGGACCGTACGGGCTCTCCGCGGCTGCCCATCTGCGCCGCGCCGGGGTAGACGTCAGGGTGCTCGGCGAGCCGATGTCATTCTGGCGGAGCATGCCCACTGGCCTGCTCCTGCGCTCCAACTGGACCGCGACGTGCATCGCCGAGTACCGCGGTGAGCTATCACTCGACGCATTCTGCGCCGGGACCCACACCAGAGTGGACCCGCCGGTGCCGCTGACTCGCTTCGTCGACTACGGCATGTGGGTCCAGCGGCAGGTCGCGCCGGACGTGGACCGCCGCCTGGTACGGGCCCTGGAAACAAGCCGAGGCGGATTCCGGCTCACCCTCGCCGACGGCACCGCGGTCAGCGCCCGCCGGGTAGTGGTCGCGGCCGGCATCGAGCCCTTCGCCAACCGTCCAGGGGTATCGGCCGGGCTGCCTTCGGAGCTGGCCTCGCACACCGGCGACCACCGTGATTTCCGTCGCTTCAGCGGAACACGGGTCCTGGTCGTGGGCGGCGGCCAGAGTGCGCTGGAGTATGCCGCGCTGCTTCGCGAGAGCGGCGCCCGCGCCGAGGTGGCCGTCCGGGCCGAACGGCTGAACTGGCTGAACGGCGGAAGGTACCAGCGAATGCTCGGCCGGCAGGCGCGACTGGTGTACGCGCCCACTGATGTCGGTCCGCTCGGGCTGTCCCGGCTCGTTGCGGCGCCCGGTCTGTTCAGGCGGCTGCCGCGCCGGGTGCAAGATCCGCTCGCCTACCGGGCCATCCGCCCGGCCGGCGCCGCCTGGCTGCCGCAGCGGCTGACGGAGGTCCCGATCCGGCTGGGCCGGACCGTGGCCGCCGCGGTACCTGAGGACGGGCGGCTGCGGATAACCTTCGCCGACGGTGACACCCAGACCGTGGATCACCTGCTCTTCGGCACCGGATACCGGGTCGACGTCACGCGTTACCCGTTCCTGGCTGACCCGCTCACGACACGGATACGGAGGGCCGGCGGCTACCCGGTGCTCGGGCCCGGCATGGAATCGTCCGTGCCTGGCCTGCATTTCGTCGGGGCCCCGGCCGCATGGAGCTTCGGGCCGATCATGCGCTTCGTGTCCGGTGGATGGTACACGGGCCGCATGCTGGCGCGGGTCATCGCCGAAACCCCCCGGCCTGTCCGGGAACCGGAACCCGCGCCAGTGCCGGTCAAGGCGGGAGACATCCCGTGACCTCGGGGTCGCTGCGATCAGCGCCCAGGGCCGCGGCGGGCCGATCCGGCCCCGGTACCGGCGCGGTCGTCATCGGCGGCGACTATCAGGGCCTCGGTATCGCACGCAGCCTCGGACGGTACGGCATACCGGTTTGCGTCATCGACGACGAGACCTCCATCGCCCGCGCGTCACGATTCGTCCGCAACGCCATCCGCGTCCGTGATTTGCGCACCGAGGCAGCCCTGATCGACGCGCTGGCGCAGGCGCGCGCGAAGTTGCGCCTGCCCGGGTGGGTGCTGTACCCGACCAGGGAGGAAACCGTGGCCAGCATCGCGGCCAACCGCGACGTACTCCGGCAGCATTTCCGTGTCCCGACTCCCGAACTGGCCGTCACCCGTCTTGCCTGGGACAAGCGCGAGGTGTACCGCCTGGCCAGGTGCCTGTCCATCCCGGTGCCCCGGACGTGGTTCCCGGGTTGTGAGGCGGACTTGGCCGCCATCGACGTTGACGGGCCGGTCGTCGTGAAACCGGCCATCAAGGAGCACTTCTTCTACGCCACGCACGTCAAGGCATGGCGGGCCGACACGGCCGCGGAGCTTGCCGTTGCCTTCCGCCGGGCGGCCGGGATAATGCCGGCCGGGGAGGTCATCGTCCAGGAAATGATTCCAGGAGACGGCCAGCAGCAATATGCCTACTGCGCGTTCTTCCGTGCGGGCCGCCCTGTCGCGAGCATGACGGTACGGCGGCGTCGTCAGCATCCGCATGACTTCGGCCGCGCGAGCACCTATGTAGAGACGATCTCGATGCCGGAGCTCGCGGTACCCTCGTGCCGTTTCCTGGCTGCCATTGGTTACTACGGGCTGGTGGAACTGGAGTACAAGCGCGATCCCCGCGACGGCGTCTGCAAGCTTCTCGATGTCAACGCCAGGACGTGGGGTTACCACTCGCTGGGCCAGTCAGCCGGGGTGGACTTTCCCTACCTGCTATTCCGTGACCAGATCGGCGCCCCGGTGGACGAGGCGCACGCCCGGGCCGGCGTCCGCTGGATCCGGCTCAGCACGGACGTTCCCAATGCGCTGCGGGATATCCGGGCGGGCAGGTTGCGATCCCGGGATTACCTGCGCTCGCTCCGCGGCGTGGACACCGAGGCAGTCTTCTCGCTTCGCGATCCGGTACCCGGCTTGTACGAGATCGCCCTGCTGCCCTACCTCGCCGTCAAGCGCGGCCTGTGATCGCCCGAAACCAAGGAGGAACAAATGTTCGAAGCCTCCCATTCCTTCGCCTTCTTCGACTATTTCCGTGTTCCTTACCAAGTAAGGCCGCTCCGGGGTGGAGACGGTCACGCAGGTGCGGCCAGGTTCGTCCACGAGCTGAGGACGGCAGCCAGCTCCGCCCAGGCACCGCGTTCCCTGTTCTGGGCCGGCAGCGATACCAGGTCCGCCGTCCAGAGCGCAGCCGGCCAGCTGGGCCGCTACCGTCTGGGAAATATCACCCTTTTCGGGCACGTGGTCCCGGATGCCGCCGTCCCGGCCATGCTCGGGCAGCCCGGCCGGGGCTGGCGTGCAGCCGAACCCATTCATGCCGCCGACGGCGAGCGGGTGGCCGCGGTCTGGCGGGATGCCGAGGGCAACGTCTTCCTGCCGTTCGATCCCGGCGAGGTGATGCGGCTGTACTGGTCGGAAGGGTATCTGGAGGTCGGCCGTTCGGCCGTCGCCGCTGCCTGCCGGACCATCATCATGCGCGGCTATTACCTGGCCCGTCCGGCCATGCCCCGCGTGGTCCAGCTCTGGCTGCGGCGTCGTTTCACCCGGGTGCAGGCCACCGCGACCTTCCCGGCCTGGCCGATCGAGAACAGCCTGCATGACTTCTACGGGTGGCTGTTCGACGTGATCGCCGGCCTGGCCGCCGCCCCGGTGCCATTCCTCGACCTGTGGCCGTCCGGCCGGTCCTGGGCTCTCGTGCTGACCCACGACGTGGAAACGGACGCGGGGTACCGCGAGATGAACCTGCTCCGCGCACCGGAGCGAGCGCACGGATACCGCTCGTCGTGGAACCTCGTCGGGGCGCGCTACGAGGTTGACGACGAGAAGGTCCGGTCCTTGCATGACGATGGCTGCGAGGTCGGGGTGCACGGGCTCCTGCACGACGGCCGCGACCTCTCCGCGCGGCTGCTGGACGAGCGGCTCCCGGCCATGTGGGAGAACGCGAGCCGGTGGGACGCGGTCGGCTTCCGGTCCCCGGCCACCCACCGGAGCTGGGACCTGATGCACAGGCTCGGCTTCGGCTACGACACGTCGTACAGCGACACCGACCCGTACGAGCCACAGGCTGGCGGCTGCTGCAGCTTCCTGCCGTACTTCAATCAGGACATGGTGGAACTGCCGATTACGCTCCCGCAGGATCACACCTTGTTCACCATCCTGCAGCATCCCGACGGGGAACTGTGGCTACGGAAGGCTCGGCACATCCGCGATCGCGGCGGCATGGTCCTCGTGCTCACCCACCCGGATTACGCACATGACCAGCGGCTGGCTGAGGGTTACCGGAAGCTGCTCGACGCATTCGCCGACGACGAGACCGTGTGGCAGGCGCTGCCGCGGGAGATCGCGGCCTGGTGGCGCACACGTGCCGTGTCGACCCTCCGTGCCACCGGCAACGGCTGGGACATCGACGGCCCCGCGTCAGACGCCGGGCGGATTCGCTTCGCGCTGCCCGCGGGGGTTACCGATCCGGCGTTCGCAGAGCCCAGATGACGGTGTGGCTGAGGCCCCGGAGCGGACCCGGCAGGACAGCTGCGGTCACCGGGGCCAGCCCCACCCCGGTGACCTGCAGCACCCGGAAACCAAGGTCGCGGGTGAGGAATTCGGTCATCGAACGGAAGGCAAAGCCGCGGACATGATCGCCGTTTCCGATGTGCAGCGTCGTCGGCTGCCGGCCCGCCAAGAGCAGCAGGCGGTTGTGCAGGGCGGCGAGATTCGGCACGGCCAGCACGAAAACGCCGCCGGGCCGCAGCACCCGCCGTACCTCCCGCAACACCGGGCTGAGATTCTTCACCGCGACCAGGTCGCGGTTCCAGACCACGAGACCGAATTCGCCGTCGCCCGCCGGGAAGGCCGCCTGTTCGACATCGACCCGGCAGAAATCTGACCCGGCCCGCATGGCTGGCACGCGCTTGTCCTCGTCGTCGTAGACGACCGCACGGCTGCCGGAGGCGTCCTGCCCGGGCAGCAACCGGGTCTGGCCGCCCTGACCAGGCTGTATCTGCAGAAGGCGGCACTTTTCCGGCGCCAGCGACGTGACCAGGCGGGCGATCTCCCCGGCGACGCTGTCTTCTATCCGCTGGTGCCTGCGGACCCGGACGTCCCGCGCGGTACCGGCCGGCTGCCGGGGCCGGCCGGCTGACGGCGCTCCGGACGGGCCTTCCGCCTTGACCGCGGCGGCCCACAGGCCAATTCCGGTAACGTGCCTGGCCGCGACCCATGTACGGGGGGCGACCCGGTCGACGAAACGACGGAAGCCCAGGCTGTGGTCGATGTCATCGACCACGGCAAGCCCGCCCGGCGGTAGCGCGGGCCATACCGCTTCGAGTTCGAAGCACAAGTTGCGCGCCGTGTGCAGGCTGTCATGCACGAACAGGTCAACGCACTGGAGCCTGCGTACCAGGGACGGCAGCCTCCGCCTGCTCGTACCTTCCAGATACGTCCAGCGCGACCGGAGGCTGTCAGGCACGGCTATGCCGATCTCGTGATGGAGTGCCGGGTCCACTGCCGGAAGGTCGATGCTCCAGAGATGACCCCGCCCGTGGCGGGCGAGGCCTTCGAGAATGACGCGGCTGGTAAGCCCGTGCGCAACGCCCGTCTCGACCACAGTCGTAGGACGCAAGTGGGCGATGAGGCACCAGATGGCCTCGGCGTGCGCCCGGTCGCCGTCATTCCACCCCCCGTAAGAGGCCCGGCCCACCCGCAAGCCCGCGGCCGTGAGGTCGGCGACGATGACATCCCACATCGTGCCGAACTGCTCGGATTCCCCGCATGGCCACGGCACGTTGATGGCCTCATGCAGATCGGGCGCCCAGTCCCCGGTGACGGGGTAGCGTCCGCTCAGCGGACCTCCGGACGCGGCCAGTTCGCGGATGTCCCTGCGTCTGTCGAAGCGCCCGCGAATGCGTTCCGCGCCTTCTCCGGGATGACTCAGCACTGTCCATGAGGCCCGTACGGCGTATCCAAAGCGCATATGCCCCGCCCCTCGACTCATCGGGCACCTTGTAAATTACAGTCTAATCCCAGTGGAAAGCCGGCGGAATATTAAATCCCTAGATTCTGCCGGAGGCTTACCTTCCCAGTTATCGATTACCCTCACTCCGGCGAGGGATCCTACGTCATCTGGGGAATGTCTTGAACCCGCACGGCAGGACTATGGTTGCATATGAAGATCATCGTTCTATCCGAGGCCATTGGCACTGGCCGGTCACGCTTCGGGAGGTTGTCGGGCAATTAGCGCATGCACATA
>Ga0335082_10003927_pt1 | contig 16173 bp, 15 predicted proteins | sample Lox_Sample_41_FD_206718 | JGI IMG/M metagenome (GOLD analysis project Ga0335082, IMG submission 206718) | Soil microbial communities from Loxahatchee National Wildlife Refuge, Florida, United States - Lox_Sample_4.1 | ecosystem: Environmental > Terrestrial > Soil > Wetlands | place: USA...
GCGATCCCACTCCACGTGGGAGGGCAATTGGTGGGAGTGTTCACTGCTTCGCACCACGAACTTGACGCATTTCCGCCCCAACAACTTCGGCTGTTGCAAGCCATGTGCAACGACGTCGCCATCGCCGTATACAACGCTTGCCGCTTCCGGGAGGAACAGCAGCAACGTGAAGTCATGACCCGCGAAGCGCACGAGGCACGCACCATTCAGCAGGCTCTCTTACCCAAGAGTTCTCCCTACGTGCCGGGTTTTGCCATCAGCGGGTTTTCCATACCAGCCGGCGCCGTAGGAGGTGATTGGTACGATTTCATTCCGCTTTCAAACGGCCGCTGGGGGCTGGTTCTGGCCGATGTCTCAGGGAAAGGCACGGCGGCGGCGCTGCTGATGTCGGCGACGCGAGGCATGTTGCGTTCTCTCGCGGAGGCGTCCTGCACTCCCGCCGAGGTGCTGGAGAAGCTGAATTGCCTGCTGCTGGACGACTTCCCCGCAGGACGATTTGTCACCATGGTTTACGGCATTCTCGATCCGGCCAGCCGGACTCTGACCTTTGCCAATGCCGGCCATCTGCGTCCGCTGCTGGCCGAGGGTCACAGTGCGCGTTTTCTCGAAACCGAACGCGGACTTCCGCTCGGAATCGCCAAGACCTCGTTCTCGGAAGTGCAGGTCTCGTTGGCGGAAGGCGCCCGCCTGCTGTTTTACAGCGACGGCATCACCGAAGCCGAGAACGACCAGCAGGAGGAATATGGGACCGAACGCCTGCAGGAACGCGTGAAGCAGCAGGATTGCTGCACTGAGGGCATTCTGAACGACGTACGCAGCTTTGCCAACGGCGAGGGCCTGCACGACGACGCCACCGTGATCCTGGTGAAGAGCTAATTATCGAAATCGTGCCCGGTGCTCCTTCAAGATGCACAGGTCCATCACCACAAACATGCCGGCCTTGCGGGCCTTCTCCGCGGCCGGCTCATGGATGACTTCTTCCTGCATCCAAATCGCGGGCACCTTCAACGCGATCGCCTGATCCACAATCTCGTCCACGTACTCCGGGCGGCGGAAGATGTTTACGATATCGATCCTGTCGGGAACATCTCGTAGAGTCGGATACGCTTTCTCACCTAACGCCTCTTCGATCTGCGGGTTTACTGGAATGACGCGATATCCCTGGCTCTGCATGTAAGCAGAAACCCCGTGGCTGGGGCGTAAGGGGCTGTCGGAAAGGCCGACAACCGCAATGGTTTTAGCGCGCTTCAGAAGATCAGCAATTGGATCGCTGCCGTGCATGCTGGCCATTGCCGAATATTGTAAACACACAAGCGTCTCTTTGCGGCTTCTGCCACTGCTCGACGTTCTCTGCGGTGAAGGTTCTGAAACCGCTGCCTAGCTTTTCTTGGTGACGTCCAGCTTCTGGCGGAACATCTTGGTGGCCAGCTTCCGCACCGTATCCGACACCTCTTTGTTGCCGGAAAGGTTCCGCAGGTCCTGAATGAGCAGGTTCTTGATCAGGCCGAGAGAAACATCAATGGGTGTGCGGGGATTGAAGGTCAGGTTCCGGACGACAGGATACATCTTCATGAAGCGGCGCTTCATGGGAATCGCCCGTAAAACCGCCTCAAGGACGTTCTTCTGGCTGGCAAATTTTTCGACTTCGCCGTCGGTGAGCTTGGGCGATTCGAGCACCGACAGCGCCACGACTTTTGTGCCGTCACGGATGAGCAGCGAACGCTCTTCCTTGTTGCCCTTCATGGCCAACTGGATACGACCCTTGATGTCCAGCTTGGAGATTTTTTGCAGCGCGCTGCCCCGCTGTTCATCTGGGCTGAGGATCCATTTCTTCGCGGCTGCTCGATGGGCTGTGGCGACCCCGGCGTCGGAATCCGCGCCTGCGGATGCCGACGCAGCTGCGGCCATCGCCGCCACTGCCGCCTTCCCTGAGTCTGGGTTCCCATCCCCTCCCTCGTGGACGCCCTCAATGGGCTGGAACTCCTTCCCCGCCTCAGCGGCTACTTCGCTGGCGTGCTCGGAGAGGTACGCCTTGAGCGCCTCATCCGCCCCGATATCCGAGGTCTCCTCCGTCGGTTCAACTGCCGCGGGAGCGTCTTCCTCGCTCGGTTCCGCTTCCTTCGCCGCTGCCACCACGACGGTGGCCGACGGTTTTGCGGCGGGCGACATCTTCTCCTGAACCTCTTTGACTTCATTGGCCCGCAGATAGGGGTTCGAGACAAGTACGCCCAGGATCGTCGGACTCTTACTCACCCGGTCACTCTTAAGGAACATCTCCACCTGGTCGCGGGCCGCTCCCCGGGCAAGGGCGGCGATGGACACCTCACTCACCGACGAATTCTCCAGCAAGGCGGGCAATAGCGCCGGCCGCAGGTTGTCCGGATCGATGAGGTAGTTCAGAACTTCTTTCGGCGTATCGGGATTGGCGGCGGCCTCGCTGGCCGACCTTTCATCCCAGCCCGCGAGCGTCATCCGCGCCTGCTCGCCAAAAACTTTGTTGTGCAGGGCCAGGTGCACCAGAATCTCAATCATCTCCTGCGGGGGGACCAGGAGGGCGCCTTTGGCGGCGAACTGCATCACGTTGGACGGCAGCGCCGACTGGCGGATTACTTCGATCATTCGGGGCATAGTACGGCCTTCGACTCGACCTTACAGAATCGCCCAGGCGGAAGAGATTGGCTAGATTTTTCAGGTCGGGTAACGTTACCAAAGGAACTGGGACCAGATCACCGGCGGTCTAAATCCAGCTTGGGGTTGCTGCGAACCTGGCATTCCAGTTCGTTCACAACTCGCGCCAACTCGTTGGTGAGTCGATTGGGCTTCTTGCGTTGGAACTCCGCTAACAAGGCCCGGTAATACCAGAGAGTCCCTTCTCGCTTGCCCTGAAATCTCTCCCACACCGATTCGCCGCGCTCGCGATAGTCGGTGAGGATGGTGCGCGCATTGTGCAGTTTGTCAGCGGCGGAGACCAGGCGGGTGTCCGCATCGGCGGTGTGCAGATGCTTGAGATAGGCTTCCTTCCGCTCGCGCCACGGAGGCTTGGGATAAACATCCGTATCGGTGCAGCCGTCGACCACATGCGCCACCCGCTTGCCGAACCGCCGGCGGACTTCTTTCAGCATGGGAGCGCCGCCGCAGTCTTCCACCACGTCGTGCAGCAAGGCAGCGACGGCGAGGTCTTCGTCGCCACCAGCTTCGAGAACGAGACCGGCTACGGCGATCAGGTGAGAGATGTACGGAACGCGCGTGCCCTTGCGGCCTTGTCCGGCGTGCTTCTGGGTTGCGAACAGGAGCGCCTGCTCGAAGCGGCGCCCCAGTTTCAGGGCATTCCTGGACAGTTTGGTTGCCGCTTCACGTTCGCGTGAGGCACGCACCACCGAGGGAGTCACTGCTTCTCCCCTCTTCGCATCAAGAGATAAGCCCGAATGAACGGCTGCAGATCGCCATCCAGCACCCGGTCCACGTCGCCGACTTCCATCTTCGTCCGGTGATCCTTGATCAGCCGGTAGGGTTGCAGCACATAAGAGCGGATCTGCGATCCGAAGTCGATGTCCAGCTTGGAGTCTTCAATCTTCTTCGTGGCTTCCCGCTTCTTCTCCATCTCATGCTCGTAGAGTTTCGAGCGCAGCATGCTCATGGCCCGGTCTTTGTTCTTGTGCTGGGAGCGCTCGTTCTGGCAGGCGGCAACGATTCCCGTCGGAATATGCGTGATGCGCACGGCAGAGTCGGTGGTATTGACGTGCTGTCCACCCTTGCCGCTGGAACGGTAGGTGTCGATGCGCAGGTCTTCCGGCCGGATTACCACCTCGATGCTGTCATCAATTTCCGGCGACACGAAAACGCTGGCGAAGGACGTATGCCGGCGTTTGGCCTGATCGAAGGGTGAAATCCGTACCAGGCGATGGACACCGATCTCGCTGGTCAACAAACCAAACGCATATTCCCCGTTGACGGCAAACGTGGCCGACTTCAACCCCGCTTCTTCGCCAGGCTGATAGTCATACAAAATCGTCTGGAACCCCTGCCGCTCCGCCCATCGCAGATACATCCGCAGCAGCATGTCGGCCCAATCCTGCGATTCCGTTCCGCCTGCGCCGGGATGGATGGTCACGATTGCATTGCGCGCGTCGTTGTCTCCGGAGAGCAGGGTCTCGGTCTCCAGGTGTTCGACTTTCTGCCGCAGGTTGTCGATCTCGGTTTTCAGTTCGGCAGTGACCGCTTCGCCCTCGCGCGCCAGATCAAAGTAGGCGGAGATGTCGTCGCTGCGCCGGATCAGGTCGGCCTCGGTGGCCAACAGGTCTTCCAGGCGCTTCTTTTCCCGCATTACCTGCTGGGACTTCTGAGGGTTCGACCAGAAATTCGGGTCCGCGACTTGCTTTTCAATTTCGCTCAGGTGTTGACGCAGTTTGTCCGCGTCAAAGATACTCCCGGAGTTCGCGGACTTTGTCTTTCAGAACGGTGTATTCCTGCTGCAGTTCTTCGACCATGCCTATCGCTCTGCCTTCTTGCGGAATGAAAGACGCGTGAAGAGCGCCCCTGCACAAATTATCGCACACAGCCAGGCAAACCAATCGCCGTGCCGCGTGTAGAAGGTGGTTCCGTCCGAGAGCGCATAGGGCGCAAGCAAGGCCGTGCGGATCTTGCGGGGCACAGTTGCCACCACACGACCATACGGGTCGATCGAAGCCGTCACTCCGGTGTTGGTGTCGCGCAGCAGCCAGCGGGCATTTTCGACAGCGCGCATGCGCGCCTGCTTAAGATGCTGCGCGTAAGCGCCGCTGTCTCCATACCAGCCGTCGTTGGATACGTTCACCAGCGCCTGTGCCCCGTTCGCAGCAAACTGCCGCACCTCGTCCGGAAAGATCGATTCATAGCAAATGAACACACCGAGCTTTGTGCCGTTGGCTTCCAGAGGTGCACGAGAGGCTCCCGAGGCAAAATCTCCGACCTCTTTCGTAAGACCTCCGGCAAACCCAAACAACCACTTGAAGGGGACATACTCTCCGAACGGCACCAGATGGATTTTGTTGTAGCTGCCGACCCATTCTCCGCTGTTGGAGACCAGCGACGCAGAGTTATAGAGTTGAGTTGCATGCTCGGGAGTGGAACTGGCGTTCTGCACTCCCACGCTGCCCGCTAAGACCCAGGCATTGGCGCGTCGGGCAATTCCGCTCAAGGCGCCGCGAAAAATCGGATCGCTCGCGTAGAAAGGCGCCGGCGATTCCGGCCAGACAATCAAGTATTGCGACTTCCCCTCTTCCTGGGCAGTCACACTGATCTGGGTCAGTTCGTGCAATGTGGTGTCGAAATAATCCCGGGTCCAATCCGCTCCTTCCAGGATCGGGATGTTGGCTTGCACCAGGACAGCGGTTTTGTCGGCCTTCACGGTTGGCCCCGGCACCAATCGCCCCGACTGCAGAACCAGCGCCGCCGCAATCGCGGCTACAAACAACGGCTTTCGCGCCTCTTGCCGTACCAGGAATGCCGCCGCCAGGGCAGAGTTGACCACCATGATTTCAAACGAGATTCCATACACTCCGGTTATGCGCACGATCTGTGCCAGCGGAACATTGTCCACCTGGCTGGTTCCCAGCAGGTCCCAGGGAAAGCCGGATATCCGCGTGCGCGCGAGTTCCACTGCCACCCACACTACCGGCGCAAGAAGCAAGGCTCGGCGGCTGAACGGGCTATCCCCTGCCAGCCAGGCGACGACCAATCCGAATGCACCGTGATAGAGGGCAAGATACAGGCAAAACAGAATCAGGATCCCCAGCGCGGCCGGCGCGTTGACGCTGCCATACTGGCGCATAGTGGGATAGATCCAGTAGCAGGTGCCGCCATACCACAAGATTCCGCACAGGTAAGCTAGCAGGAAACCCTGCAACGGCTTTGCGGGTAGAAGTTTTGTACCTGCCTGAAGTTGCAACGTCTCGGGCTGGCGAGCGCGAAGCAGCGCCAGCAGCAGCGGCGTAATCGCCACCCAGCCCAACATATACAAATCGGGCAGCGGGAAAATCAGGATCTGCAACGCCGCGGAGAGCAGCACCAGGAGCCAGGCACGCTTGTGAATTTGGCGCACCTTGGAAGGATAACAAACCGGTGTCAGGGGTTAGCGAACATCGCCCGAATGTGTTTGGCGGATTTTCCCGTCAACCTGTCAACTGTGACTGAGACACTGTATTTCCTGCCGCGGCTTCTCCTACAATGCTGGGCATGCGACGCAACCTACCATTTCTTTTCGTCCTGATGCTGTGCCTGCCCCTGGCAGCCATTGCTGCGCCCGCCACTATGCGGCTGGACTACTATCACACCGGCAACGCCACCAGCGAGATCTTCAGCCTGGATCGCATCGTGATCGAGGCTCTGCCTTGGCCCGGCGATCCCGCCAAGGCGATCGACGATTCGAACCTTGGGAACTACCTCTTTGAGGTTCACGACCAGTCCACGGGCCGCCTGCTCTACTCGCGGGGGTTTAGCTCGATGTTCGGCGAGTGGGTCACCACCGAAGAGGCCAAGAATGCCAACCGCACCTTCTCTGAGTCCTTGCGCTTCCCTGCCCCCACAGCACCGGTGAAGATTGTTCTGAAAAAACGTAGCGAGGGCGAGTTTCACGATATCTGGACCGCCGCCGTCGATCCCAAGGACAAATTTATCGACACATCTCATCCGCCATCGCCGGGCCCGTTGTTTACCATTCAGAAGAATGGCGACCCGTCCGGCAAAGTCGATCTCCTGATTATGGGGGATGGCTACACTACTGCCGAACGTCCGAAGTTCGAGAAAGATGCAAAGCGTCTCACCGAGATTCTTTTCAGCCGGTCACCCTTTCGCGAGCATCGCAAGGATTTCAACGTCTGGGGCTTGTGTCCGGCGTCCGAGGAGTCGGGCGTGCCCCGGCCCTCGGCGGGAATTCACCATCGCACGCCGCTGGGCGCCACGTACGACACCTTCGATACCGAACGGTATGTCCTGACAGCAGAAAACCGCGCGCTTCGCGACTACGCTTCGTACGCACCATATGAATTCATCGAGATTCTCCTCAACTCAAAGACCTACGGAGGAGGTGGAATCTTCAACCAGTTCTCCACGGTCGCGGCAGACAATGAGTTCGCTCCCTACGTGTTCGTGCACGAGTTCGGCCACCACTTCGCCGGCCTGGCGGACGAGTACTACACCTCCGACGTTGCCTACCTTTCGTCCGCCAAGAAGATCGAACCCTGGGAGCCCAATGCCACGGCGCTGTTGGACCCCACCAACTTGAAGTGGAAAGATCTAGTCGTTTCTGGAACACCAGTCCCTACTCCCTGGCGAAAAGACGATTTCGAGGCCATGGAGAGAACTACTCAGGCGCAGCGCCGCGAGCTCCGCGCCCAGAACCGTCCAGAGTCAGAAATGGACCGGCTTTTCAAAGAAGAACGCCAGAAGGAAGACGTCCTATTGGGAGGAGACAAGTATTCCGGAAAGGTGGGCGCATTCGAAGGCGCCAATTACGAAGCGCACGGCTACTATCGACCACAGGAAAACTGCATCATGTTCACTCGCTATGAGTCGTTCTGCGCAGTGTGCAGCCGGGCGATCGAGAGGGTGATTGCCATGTATGCCGGCCAGTAACTCGGTTTTCATCCTGAGCGAAGTCGTGATTCGCGAAGCCAACCACAACCCAGTCGAAGGACCCCATACGACCCGGTGGTGAGATGGACCTCGCGCGGGATTTCTATCACGTCGGTCGCTTGCGAAGAATTCCCAGCTGCGCCTGTGCTCCATTTAACATCATAGGGGTCCTTCGACTTCGCATCGCGATTCGCATACCAATCGCGATTCTTCGCTCAGGATGACAAATCGTAGTTGGGAGCGCTAGCCATGCGTCCCCTTACAAACTCGACCACTTCGCCGGTCACGTATGGCGGCGGCTGTATGTAGAAAACCGGCTGCCCGGAAACCGTCTTCATCGAGACTCCGCTCCAGGGGGATCCCGCCTTGTGGTCTGACGACTTTCCATGCAGGATAACCGCGTCCGCGCGGTCCAGAAACTCCTGCGCCGACGGCTTGAAGTCAGCCGTCGCCGGATCCAACACTGTCAAATAGAGGTCGGGACGCACAAACCTGAGAATGCTATTCGATTCCAGGATAGCGTTTTGGGCTTGTGCCAGCTTTCCCCGGATCATGGGCACGGCCTCGGCCAGTCGTCCCTGTTCAGTCCGCACCCACCACGCCTGGCACGCTCCCGCTACCAGAAATCGTGAAGTGTCCGATTCGCCGGACCGATCGCTCTCCTCAGAAATCGCCCAGCTGTGATCGTCGGTGGCACAGTGGCAGGCTTCGCCGTTTCGCGAACAGATTCCATGGCCGTATTGCGTGATCTTGAATGCGCTCCAGTTGTACTCCGGCAAGGCTGCAATCAATCCAGCAACCACACTGGTTTTCCCCACGCTCCGTGAATGCCCGCCCACGACAACCACTGCCATGCGGTCCAGCCTCTATTTCCCTTTCTTGACCAGGCGGCCAAGCAAGGCCACTTCTTTCAGATACTCGCGAATCGGCCTGGCCGGAGTCCCCCAGAACACGATACCGTTCCCGCGGATCACCTTGCGGCTTGGAACACCACTCTGCGCTCCTAGTATCGCGCCTGCTTTGATACGCACATGGTCGGCGATACCCACCTGGCCTCCGATGACCACATTCTTTTCGATCACCACGGTCCCGGAAATCCCGGTCTGCGCGGCAATCACCACATCCTCGCCAATCTGGCAGTTGTGCCCGATATGCACCAGGTTGTCGATCTTCGTGCCTCGCCCGATGCGGCTGATATCGAGTGCGCCCCGGTCCACTGTCGTGTTGGCGCCGATCTCGACGTCATCGTCGATTTCCAGCCGGCCGACTTGGGGGAACTTCTCATACCTGCCCGTGGAACGGTCGCGTACATAGCCGAAACCGTCGCTGCCCAGCACCGCACCGGCGTGCACAATCACCCGGTTACCCAAACGCACTCCCGGGTACACGGTCACGTTGGAATGAAGTTCACAGTCCCGTCCGATGGTAACGTCGGCTCCAATTACAGTTCCCGAGCCGACGCGCGTTCCACGGTCAATCACCGCGTTTTCTCCGATCACCCCCCGCTCCTCCACACAGATATCCTGGCCGAGGCGAGCCGAGGAATGGACGACTGCGCTGCGGTGAATCCCAGGAGTCCGTTCCGCCTGAGGAAGCAGAAGGTTTGCGGCCCGGGCAAAAGCCAGGCGAGGCTGGGCCGCGAGGATCAACGGCTTGTTGCTCATCGTGCCGGCGGCAAACTCGCCCGCCAACACAGCAGACGCACGGGAGAGGAGCGCATCTTGCAGAGTCTTCTCGTCTTCTACGAACACCAGGTCGCCGGGCGCTGGCGACTCGATACTCGCGATTCCGCTCAACACTACGCTTTCGTCACCCAGGACTCGGCCGTGCACATGCTTGGCAATATCCCGTACCGAACGCTCCATGCCACCTGTTGTATACGTTTGCCGCGGGAAAGGAAAGTGCGACACGCCGTGATCCAATTGGGTATTTCCGCCACGGGAATTTGTTATACCGACGACGGAATGCGTACCTGCGGCTGTAACCCCGAAGTGGACCGCCAAGTCCTAGAATGCAAGTATGGAACGCAAGGTCTTTTGGATCCTCTTTCTGGTACTGGGGACGGTCGCCGACATTGTTCTGCCCATATGGTGGGCGGTGGCCGCGACGATTCCGATCGTCTATGTGAGTTGGTGGGTGGCGTATCGCAGCGATTGGTTCTAACCGCACCCGCCACGTCAATATAGGGTTGGCTCTCCGGGTGGGCGGGTTTTCCACCGCCGATGCACCCAGATCCACTGGTCGGGGTGGCGCCGGATGTACTCTTCGATAATCTTGGTAAAGCGCGCTGTGTTGGCCTGGGCGTCGGCCTCGTCATCCCCAGTCCGCACCAGGTCTAGCGGGGGATCGAAGCGCAGACGGTACTTTCGCAAGGCACGGTCCCAGATCGTGAATGTAGGCACGACCGCTGCGTCGGTTCGCAACGCGATCCTGGCCAGCCCACTCGCCGTGCACGCTGGAACTCCGAAGAAGTCCACGAAGGTCCCTTCCAGCGACGTCATGTTGGTGTCGATCAGAACTCCCACCGTTTCGCGCGCTTTCATCGCCGCGAGCAGTCCGCGGGCGAAGTCATTCTTGTCCACCATGGAGTTGCCGTGCATGCCGCGATACTGCCGAGCCAACCGGTCCAGATAAACGTTGTCCAGCGGCCGCATCACTACTCGAAGAAGATGTCCTTGCAGAGAGTGCGCAAAGGCCGACAGCTCCCAACCCCCGAGGTGGGCCGTCAGGAAGAGGACGCCTTTGCCCCGAGCCTGGGCGCGTTCGAAGTTCTCGAATCCGTCATACACCACGACCTTTCCAACGTTTTCTCGCGTGTACCTCGGGAATAGGCAGACTTCGGCAAGCTGACGCCCAAATGAAGTGTAGACTCCGCGAAGGATTCGGGCCCGCTCCCCGCGACTCTTCTCCGGAAACGCCAGGGCCAGATTGCGCATTCCGACTTGTCGCCAGCGGGCATGAAGGAGGTAAATGGTCCAGGCCAGCGTGATGGCGGACAGCCGGGCCAGCGGACGAGGCAAAGCGCCGATGAATTTGACCGTACACCAGGTAACTGCGTACTCGAGACGCTGACGCATGTGGCGGAAAGGGGCGACGGTAGCACCGGACAAATCGTGTGTCAAACCCGGCAGATTCGTTCTCCGGGTGCCCACTATTTGTCGGCTGCCTCCTTCGCCCACTTCGCCAGCGTCTGCAGGAAGGGATATGCGGTCTGCGGAGCCGCTTTCGCACCTCCCAAACTCGCCTTCGTGCTGACCATGTATCCGTAGAACTCCCGCGTGCTGTCCTTATCCTGCCTGACGACGGCCCCATCCAGAGCGACCCCGGCAAAGACGCCCCGGGCGCGCGAATAGCTCAGGATCTGGGCGCGTAATTTCCAATCCGTGTCCGCGGCTGCGTGTCGGCCTACCGGCCCGGCGGCCGCGCTGGCATCCGCACCCAGCTTGAACTTGCTGGACAGCAGTTTGTGCATGCCGTCGTCGTTCATGACCAGCATGACCAGATCCACCGCCTGCACCCCGATCTGGAAGCCAAAGCTGCCGCCTTCCACGCTAAAGAACGCGGGAGAACTCCAGCCCTTGGGAGTGCGGCAGCTGGCCACTCCGCGGCCATAGCGAGCACCCACCAGAAAGCCTCCGTTCAGCATGGTCGGAACCACCGCCACGCACTCAGCCGAGGCCAGCACCTCCTCCGGCATACCCTGGTCCGGGGCGCTTTGAATTTCATTGAGCACGTCGGCCGCGGCCTGGACCCGCTCCACCGCTTTGTTTTTGGGCTCCTCGGCCCAAGTTCCAGATCCCAAAGCAATTACAAGACACACCAACAGAACCTTCTTCATTTCCACTCCATATCGATTTCTCGTGAAACTTCTGCCTTTGATTCTAAAGGATTCTTGTGCAGGGACTGGGGTTGTCGGGCACTTCGCGGAGGGTAGCTAATTGGATACTCGGGAAGATGGCAAAAAAATTCGGGGTCGGCAACGGTGACCCTAAATCTCCGCTCCCAACCCCGTCTCCCAGGTTCTGTGGTAGGTGAAGCGAGTATGCGTCAGATGGGAAAAGCGGGCAAGATTACCACGGTCACTGTACCTTAGTAACTTGAGGCGCTTTGCGGGCGTGAGCGAGCGAACGCGAGCGGGAGTCCGCAGCCGAAATCCTGAGCCCAGCGAAGGATCTCAAGAGGCGCTTTGCGGGCGTGAGCGAGCGAACGCGAGCGGGAGTCCGCAGCCGTAATCCTGAGCCTGAGCGAGGCGAACGGGGATGGACCTCAATCTCACTCTACGAATTGCTCCCACGGGGCCTACTTTGCCGTGACCAGCGAATGAGTGATGGCGTGTACGGAGAGTGCGATCCGGTTCTGTACACCGACCTTGCGCATCAACTTGGCCACGTGCGCCTTGACGGTGCGCTCCTCGATGCCCAGGGCAGCGCCGATCTCCTTGTTGGAGCGGCCTGCCACTAGCATCTCCAGGACTTCTTTTTCGCGGTCGGTGAAGGTCACCCGGCCCGCGGGGAAGATCCTTCCGGGAGCCGTCGAAACCCGTTCGATGAACATCGACAGTACGCGCCGGGGGGCCCAAACCGAGCCCTCGTTGACCACGCGGATGGCTTGCACAAACTCTGCAGGTGAGGCTGCCTCGTCCACATAGCCCTTGGCGCCCGAGGCGATCGCTTTCAGAATGGTCTCTTCGTCGATTCCTGCGCCGGTCACGATGATGCGCAAGTCGGGCCGTGTAGCCTTGAGGCTGGCCATCACGTCGAACAAATTCTGGCCGGTGCGGTTGCCGAGGAGGATGAGGTCGATGCCCTGCAGGGTCCCGATCTCGGGCAGCGAGGCAGAGACCAGCTCAAAATCTGACTCATTGTCAAAAAGCGCCCGGAAACCCACAAACCGCAGCGGATCACTTTCCACCACGGCAATTCGAATCGGTGTTTTCTTTGCCAGTGCAGCCTTCGCGCCTGTCGCAGATTTCATAGCGTACCTACAATGATAGATGGGCCTAGAATAGCTGCATTCGCTCGTGATACAAAGCTTCGTAATGGGTGCAACAATTACGGGAGTAACGTCAAAGCACGCTCCAAAAGACGAGGTCGAAAGCTGATGAAACCAGGTTATGGAAGGGCGATTCGCGGCATTTTCATCCTGATCTTGGCAGCAGCCGTGTATGCCGGCGCGCAGGCCACTTACCAGCCCAAGTTCCCCGGCGATCCGGCGCATTCCGACTCCGAAGCCGCAGCCTTGGGCTATATGCGGACGTTACTTCGGGCACAGCATCTGTACAACAAGAAGAACGGCAAGTATGCTTCGTCGCTCGCCGATCTGGTGCACACGGGCACGTTCACGCGCCGCATGGTCAACACCGATCGCGGAGACTACTCCGTCAGCTTCCAGCCCCACAAGGACGGATTCGATCTGCTGCTCACTCCCAAGCAACTGGACACCGAGCATCGGTCGTTTTACGCAAAGGAAGATGGGGTAATCCGGGCAGAAGAGGATAAAGCTGCGAACGAGAGTTCCCCGAAGCTGAAGTGAGCTCTGGATGGACGCGGGAGAATCCGAGCCCTCGCCTCGCTTTTACCTGATCTCCGTCGCTTTTCCATAACGATACGTGATATTCACCGGCTTCCCACCGTTGGGGTAATTCACTGTCTTCACATCTGGATCGCTCTGCCTCTCGGGAACCCCCATGCCAATCGCGAAATCCGCCTGCAATTCATTCATCCCGGGCTTGACCTGGTGCGCCGCGACAGCCTCCCAGACCTCCGCCGGCCAGTGCTTGTAAAGCTCGTGCGGGTCCTGGATGTAGAGCATCTCGTCCGAGTAAATGCGGTAGTCTCCGCCTTTCACTGTCCCGATCGGAAAAGCGTAGCTCTTGCCATCTGTCTCAAACACCGCCATAACTTGCCGCTGATCGGGAGCACCTGGCGTGAGGTCCGTGACTACATCTTTGATTTGTAGTTTCTCGATCGGCAGCAACAGCCCCGCCTCGTGGCTGAAATCCGTATGGTGGTCGGCATACGGATAGTAGGTATAGCGATACCCCTCCTTCACCCACACCGGCTGCTGGGTCAGCTGCCTGGCAGATTTCAAGTCGTAGGGATAAAGCTTCTTCGGGATCACGTAGTAGTCCGGATTCAACGCAGTTGGAGCTGCCGTCGCCTTTGCCGCTCCGGAGGGTCGCCGTTCATACAGGATGTAGACCGTTCGGACGGCTGCAACTGCCAAGGCGAGCGCGAGTGCGATTTGAATCCGACGCTTCAGTTCGGAGCTCATAGCTGCGTTGCCCAGCTTCTCACATTCCTGAGGTAAACTGGGTTACCAGGAGAACACCATGCCGGCTGTGACCGAGGATGAAGTAATGAGCGCACTCAAGCAGTGCTATGACCCGGAGATCCCTGTGAACATTGTAGATTTGGGCCTCATCTACGGCGTGCGCTTTCAACCCGCCACTGAGGAACAACAGGACGTCACCGTAGATATGACGCTCACCGCTCAAGGTTGCCCGGCTCACGTCATGATCGGGGAGCAGGTCAAGTCCCGTCTGGAACAACTTCCCGGGATCCGCAATGCCAGTGTCAATCTCGTCTGGAACCCGCCCTGGACGCCGGAACGGCTTAGCCCAGATGCCCGCAAGCAACTCGGAATTGAGTAGGTAGCGGCAAGTCATTTTCGCCCGCATTTCGATCCATCCCTTATACTTTTGTTTCTACCCGGAGGAGTTTGATGCAGTGCGCGCGCCACAGGGTGGTTGTTGCCGTATTCGTGTTCCTATGGGCTGTCGTACCTGCCGGCGCCCAAGCCAAGCCCCGCGCCCGCGACCTAGGAGTTCCCTTTGATGGCCAGCCCGGGCCGCTCAACGCCATCACAGATGTTCGGGGGGTAGAGGTCGGCCATACCACCCTGATTTCCGGCGAGGGCCCATTGAAGGTTGGAGTGGGGCCGGTGCGCACCGGAGTCACCGCAATCCTGCCGCGTGGCAAGGATTCGAATGACGCCGTGTTCGCCGGCTGGTTCACGGAGAACGGTGCCGGCGAGATGACGGGAACCACCTGGCTGGAAGACTCCGGCTTCCTCGATGGGCCAGTCATGCTCACCAATACCCACAGCATCGGTGTCGTGCACGATGCCGTGACCGCCTGGAAGGTGAAACGTGGCGTTCCGGACCAGGAGGGCTACTGGTGGTCCGCGCCCGTCGTCGCCGAGACCTGGGATGGCGAATTAAACGATGTTAACGGCTTCCACGTCAAAGCCGAAGATGCCTTCCATGCGCTCGACACCGCCCATGCAGGACCGGTCGAGGAAGGCAATGTAGGCGGCGGAACCGGCATGATCTGCCACGAATTCAAAGGTGGCATCGGGACCGCTTCACGAGTCCTGAGCCAGAAAATCGGCGGATACACCGTTGGGGTATTGGTGCAATGCAACTACGGCGATCGCGATCAGCTGCGGATTGCCGGCGTGCCGGTGGGGAAGGAAATCCAGGACAGCAAGGTGCGCAATAAGGATGTGGGGTCGATTATCGTGGTCGTTGCTACCGATGCCCCGCTCATCCCCACGCAATTAAAGCGGGTCGCCCGCCACGTCGCTATGGGCCTGGCTCGAGATGGCAGCTACGCCGCCAATGGCTCGGGCGACATCTTCGTGGCTTTCTCGACCGCCAACCCCGGGGCGATTTCACCCGCAAAGCTACACCAGATCACCATGCTTCCGAACGACGCACTGGATGCAATCTTCCTTGCCACCGTGCAGGGGACAGAAGAAGCGGTAGTCAACGCTCTAGTCGCTGCGGAGACGATGACGGGCATTAACAATCGCACGGTGATTGCGCTGCCGCACGACCGCCTGCGCGAAGTGCTGAAGAAGTACAACCGGCTGGCCCAGTAAGGGCCGCACATCTGGAGCGCGGCCTGGGAGAATGTCATTGAACCCCGGCGGCCAGAGCCCGAACCCCGGGGGACGCGGTGCCTGGAGAACTCATTTCTCCCGCCAGCAGTTTTTCGACACCCGCCTGATCGACCGGCCGCGAGAAGAAATACCCCTGTCCGTACTCGCAACCCAGGTCTTTCAGCAAGTCACGGTGAGCTGCGGTTTCCACGCCTTCCGCGATGACTTTCAGATTCACAACGTGGGCAAATTCGATGATGAGCCGGACAATCTCGCGGGCTTCGGTGTCCCGGTCCATATTGGCCACAAAGGAGCGATCGATCTTCAATACGTCCACGGGAAAACGCCGCAAGCGACTTAAGGACGAATACCCGGTGCCAAAGTCATCGATGCTGATCGAAAGGCCCAGGCGCTTGAGTTGATGGAGAGTGTGTTCGGTCCGCTCCGGATTCGCCATGGCGATATCTTCTGTGATCTCCAGGTGCAGCCGGTGCGGATCGATGCCGGTTTTTCCCAGCATGGTCTCGATCGCACTCACCAGGTCAGCGTGGGCGAACTGGCGCGGCGAGATATTGACGGTGACATCCAGCTTGGGATGGCTAAGGAAGTTGGCTTGCCAGGTTTGCGCTTGCCGGCAAGCCTCCTGCAGGATCCACTGCCCCAGAGGCACCACCAGCC
>Ga0335082_10003929_pt1 | contig 16169 bp, 11 predicted proteins | sample Lox_Sample_41_FD_206718 | JGI IMG/M metagenome (GOLD analysis project Ga0335082, IMG submission 206718) | Soil microbial communities from Loxahatchee National Wildlife Refuge, Florida, United States - Lox_Sample_4.1 | ecosystem: Environmental > Terrestrial > Soil > Wetlands | place: USA...
AGATTCAACGCAATCCGAAGGTCATCGAGGCCTATCTGGGGGGCGCTTGAGCGAGTTGCCGGCGCCGATCCTCGAGGTCCAGGATTTGAGCGTGTCCTACGGAGCGATCAAGGCCTTGAAGGGGGTGTCGATCCGGCTGATGCCAGACGAGATCGTCACGCTCATCGGGGCCAACGGGGCCGGCAAGTCCACGACGCTGCGCGCGATTCTCGGACTCGTGACGCCTTCGGGTGGGCAGATCCGGTTTCGCGGCCAGCCGACCCGCGCCGTCGCGACGTTCAAACTGGTGCGCCGCGGCTTGATTCTGGTGCCCGAGGGAAGGGCGGTCTTCGCGAACCTCTCCGTGCGGGAGAACCTGGAGATGGGCGCCTACGCGCGGCGAGACAAACAGGTCGAGGCGGACTTCGAGCGAGTCTTTCGGATCTTCCCACGCCTGAAGGAGCGCATCGCCCAGACGGCGGGAACGCTCTCCGGCGGAGAGCAGCAGATGCTGGCGATCGGACGAGCCCTGATGTCGCGTCCGCAGGTGCTGCTCTTAGACGAGCCCTCGCTCGGCCTGGCGCCGCTCCTCGTTCACACAATCTTCGAGGCGATCGAGGAGATCCACCGCGAAGGCACCCCCGTGCTGTTAGTCGAGCAGAACGCCAACGCGGCGCTCCGGCACTCCAACCGGGCCTATGTCCTGGAGACCGGGACGGTGGCCCTCGAAGGCCCCTCGGCCGACGTGGCGGCGAACCCCAGAGTCAAAGAGGCATATCTGGGCGAGTGAAGACTCGCGGGCACCGGCGAGTCCGATCCGTCCCAGAGCCCGTGCGGGGTCGTCGCGTCAGCGGGGGCTCGGCTACTCGGGCTCGATCGCCCTCGGAATCACCGGGTCGAGGCCCGGGAACTTCGCGAGCCAGGCGCGCCGCTCCTGCCGCAGCTTCTCCACGAGGGCGCGGTACTCGTCGTCGGAGTAATACTGGCTCGGTTCGTACAGGCGGAGATCGGCGCCCGGCTTCGTCACCGGGATCTCGTAACCCCAGTCGGGGTCGCGGCGCCAAACGACGGCTTCCTTGGCGATCTGCTTCATGATCTCCGTCGAGATCTTGATCGAGATCTTTTCTCCGGCGAAGCCCTCGCGGGCGCCGACCGAGCCCGTGTTCAGAATGTAGGCGTGCATGTCGGGGTTCTCGCGGAGAATCTGTAGGACGCGATTGCCCTCCTCGGCCTCGGGTCCCACGATGAAGGGGTTTGTTCCCACCTCGCGTTTGGCCTGCCCGGCCTTGCTCGGGTCTCCGGCCGAGGTCTCGATCGATTCGCCCAGCATGAAGTACGCCGCGGCCTGCTCGGAGGTCAGCCGCGCGCAGACGGGCACGATGTCGTTGCGGCGCGTGATGAAGACGATCTTGTTGGCCTTCGGCAGGTCGATCCCGTCGCCGGTTCCCCTGATGTAGCGGCGCAGCACGACGCCGCGCCCGTTGGACGTGATCGAGGTGTCGAGGAAATCGACCTTACCAGTGGCCGGATCCACCTTGATGTTCTCGTAGGTCGCCGTCGGGTGCGTCGCGGCGCCCCAGAGAACCGTTTGAGAAGGCTCGAGCCCTTCGGTCTTGATGTAGAAGCCGTCCTCGGTTCCGAACGCGCGGCCGTCCCGAGTCAGCAGCACGACGTCGTCCTGCTTGATGATCGCCGCCTCGGGAGGAGCCAGGCCGTGGTCGTGGAGCGTCAGCGTCGTCTTACCCGTTCCGGAGAGGCCGAAGAGAAGGAATCCCACATCGCGAAGCTTCCCGTCCTGGCCGGTGACGCGAAGGATCTTGGAGCCCGCGTGGAGACCGAGGCCCCCGCGCCGCTTCATCCAGAACATCGCCTGGCGCAGCATCGACTTCTTCGCCTCGCCGGGGTAGTCGGAGCCGAGGACGTACGTGTAGCCCTGGTTGACGTCGCAGAAGATCAGGCGTTCCGGCCAGTCGGGCACGTAAACCGTGACGAAGTCGGGCTCATAGGAGGACGCCGAGGGGAAGAGCATGTTGTGCCACATGAAGGCGATCCGCGCATACTCGACGGGCACGTAAAGCCGGCAGCGCAGCGTCGCCTCGGGACTCTCTCCCATGCGGCGGTCCACCTGGAGCATGTCCATCTCGGCGAGCTTTTCCTGGACCTGCCGGATCACTTCCTGGGCGCGCTTCGGGTCGATCGGCTGCTGCATGACGCCGACCTGAACACCGTCCGACACGATGTAAGTGTTCTTGGCAGAGCGGCTCTTGACCCTCGTCGAGTAGACGGGGGAGCCGTACTCGGTCGTCGTCTCACCGGGCCGCGCCAGCGCGCGCAGCTGATCGCCCGTGAGGTCCTTGCGGATCTCTCGGGCCCGGACTGTCCGGGGCGAGATCGTCTCGACAGTGCTCATGTTTCTTGTCTTTCCCTTCTCCCGACAGGCCCGGGGGAATCCCAAATTATGCCACTGCGCGGACTTTGCCCTGCTCCCTCCCCCCCAGCTCGTCGCCGCTAACCCCTGCTTTTACAATCCGATTTCGTCGGCGATCGGCCGCAGGGCCTCGATCAGGAAGCCGATGTGCTCTTCTAAGGGGATGCCGAGAGCCTCGGCGCCGCCATAGACATCGGCGCGGTTGACCGATCGGGCGAAGGCCTTGTCCTTGAGCCGTTTGACGACGGAGGCGACGGGCAAATCCGCGATCTTCTTGCTCGGGCGGACCTTGACGCAGGCCCCGATGAACCCGGTCAGCTCGTCGCAGGCGTAGATGGCCTTCTTGATCGGCGTTTCGCGCGGGATCTTCATGTAGTCCGCGTGAGATTGGATCGTCTCGATCATCTCGCGAGAGTAGCCGCGCTCTGCCAGGATGCGGCCCCCGACGTGCAGGTGCGTGTCCTCGGTCGGGTTTTGCTCGTAATCGAAGTCATGCAGCAACCCGACGATGCCCCACCTTTCGATCTCCTGCGAGTCGGAGATCCCGAAACGCCGCGCGTAGGCCCGCATTCCTTCTTCCACCGCGCGGCCGTGTTTGCGGAGGGCGTCGGACTTGGTGAACTCGAAGAGCAGTGCTTCGGCTTCCGAGCGGGTGGGCCAGCGGCCGGTCGACTCCTCCATGGTTCCGAATCGTAACCTGTCCCCGGTGTCCCCGACATTTCGATCTTCGGATGCCCCCGGCCCGTCTTGACAGCAGCCCCCGGCCGATGAGAGCTTGGTCGCAAAGAAGAAGCCCAAATATCGAGAAGGAGCTCGCTCATGAGGAAGCTCGCCGTCACCCTCGGGTCCGCGCTCGTCCTTCTGTTGGTTGGCTCGGCCGGCCTGGCGCAAACGACCGGCAGCATTCGGGGCGTGGTCGTCGCGGCGGACAACTCGCCGTTGCCCGGCGTGACGCTCGAGGCGAAGAGCCCGAACCTGCAGGGGTCGCGGACCGCGGTCACGGACCGGGAGGGTCGATTCAGCCTGAATTTGCTGCCGCCGGGCGGCTACACGGTGACGGCGCAGCTCCAGGGATTCGGTGCCCGGACCCAGACCTTGAAGCTCGGCCTGGCGCAGGACTTGAGCATCCGGTTCGAACTGACTCCGGCCGTCACCGAGAAGGTATCGGTGACCGCGGAGGCCTCCGTGATCCAGTCGGAGTCCACCACGATCGGCCGCAATCTCGACTCGAAGGTATTCGAAGCCCTTCCGACCGGCCGCAACTATGCGTCGGTGGCGCAGCTGGACGCTGGCGTCGGCACCGACGGCTCGGACACCCGCAACAAGTCGATCACGGTGTACGGATCGACGGGTCTCGAGAACAACTATCTCGTGGACGGCGCCAACACGACGGGCGTCGAGTTCGGGAGCCAAGGTAAGACGCTCAACTTCGAGTTCGTGCAGGAGATCGAGTTCAAGTCGGGCGGCTACGAGGCCGAGTACGCCGGCTCGACAGGCGGGACCCTGAACGTCGTCACCAAGTCCGGCGGCAACGAGTTCCACGGCGACGGCTTCGGCTACTTCAACAATGCCAGCCTGCAAGCCAACACCAAGCACATCGAATCGGTGACGCCCGACGGCATCCCGACCGGGTTTTCGAACTACGACTACGGTGCCGACATCGGCGGCTTTTTCGTCAAGGACCGTCTCTGGTTCTTCGGCGCCTACGACCGGGTCGACAACAGCCTCGACCGGCAGGTCACGATCGGCGAAACGGCCGGAACGTCCGCCAACGTGAAGACGACCAGCAATCTCTATTCCGGGAAGCTCACCTGGCACGTCACCGACTCGAACACGATCATCGGGACGGTCTTCGGGGACCCCACGGAAGACACGGGCGCCGTTACACAGCTCATCGGCCCTCCTTCCACCTACGACGGCAACGTCAAGGTGGGTGGCACGGACTGGGGCGTTCGCTACGAAGGGATCTACGGGGCGAATTGGCTCCTGACGGCTGCGGGCGGCATTCACACCGAGAACACGGATCGGCTTCCCGGTCCGGATGGGAATCAACCGGCCGTCCAGGACACGACCGGGGACTTCGTCACCGCGACCGGCGGATTCATCGGCGTCAGCAACAACGGTCAGTGGGATTCGAAGACGTTCAAGCGAGATGCGGCCGGGCTGGCAGGCTCCTATCTGCTGGCCAGCCACGACATCAAGGCGGGGTTCGATTGGGAGAGGGTGACCGCAGACGTGGTACGGAATTTCTCGGGAGCGACCGCGGCGTGCCCTTCGTGCGGGCAGCTCGTCCAGATCCTGAGCCCCCTCGCGGACGACCCGGCGCAGCGGCCGGTCTACTCGCACATCTTCTTCGCGTCGATCAACTCGACCGTGGATAACCCGGTCTCCGCGCCCCTCATCGCGAATCCGGAACAGGACATTTATTCGGCGTTCGTGCAGGACAGCTGGAAGGTCCTTCCGAACCTGACCTTGAACGCCGGGGTGCGCTGGACACGACAGCTCATCAAGGGGGAGCAATACCTGGGCGAGCCCGGCTCGCTCACCCCGAATGGGCTGACGACGTACATCAACATCGATCACTGGTCGCCGCGGGTCGGCGTCACCTGGGACTTCTTAAACGACGGAAAGACCAAGGCGTTCGCCTCCTACGGCGAGTTCGTCGAGCCCATCCCGATGGACATGAACATCCGGTCGTTGAACGGCGAACGGGACGCGACGACCTTCAATTTCGATCCGGTGTCCGTCGTTCCCAGCCAGGAGCTGATCGACGCCGACTATCCGACGGCCTTGAAAGGTGCCGCCGTCAACGAGATCGATCCGCTCATCAGCACCGAGTACATGCAGGAGATCCTCTTCGGAGTCGAGCGTCAGGTTGGAAATGACTGGACGATCGGGGTGACTGGGATCTTCCGCGCCATGCGCAGTGTGCTCGAGGACACGTGCGTTCCGGTGGATGTCTGCGACAACTACGCCTTCTTCAACCCCGGCAACAGCACCGTCACCCCGTGCCCTCCGGACTTCGCCTTCCCCTGCTACAACGGGCAGGCCTTCCCCAACGCCCGCCGCTATTTCCGCGGCGTCCAGCTGGCGGTCCAGAAGCGACTCTCGGACCACTGGATGCTCTATGCGAGCTATCTCTATTCGAGTCTGGAAGGCAACTTCGACGGCAGCTTCCGGGCGATCGGCGGATTCAACGCCAAGGACCCGAACATCACCGACGACTTCGATTATCCCGAGTTCGTCGTCAACTCGACCGGCAACCTGACTCTCGACCGGCAAAGTCAGGCGAAGCTCCAGGCCGCATACGTCTTTCCTTTCAATCTCACGCTCGCGATGTCGGCCTACTACCTGAGCGGCACACCGCTCTCGCGAGTCGGGTGGTGGGACGGCTACGGCGGACCGGAGACCTTCATCTTGCCGCGCGGATCCGAAGGACACTCGCCGAACATCTACGAGATCGACATGCATCTCGACTACGGGCTCGCCCTGGGTCCGGTCGTCGTCCACTTCCTGGCGGACGCCTTCAATCTGCTCAACCGCCAGGCCGCGCTCACGATCGACCAGGTCTGGGCGACCCAGCAGGTCAACAACGATTTGCCCACACCGACGAACGCTCACTACGGGCAGCCGAATACGTACCAGCAGGCGCGCACGCTGCGCCTGGGAGTCCGCGTCAGCTTCTAGCGTCCTCGCGAGGCGGAGCGGGCGGGTCGGCGCCTCCGCAGCGTGGAGGCCGTGCTCGGAACATTCGCTGCGATAGGATTCCGCGTCCGAGCGAAAGGAGCCCTTCGGCCATGAAGAGCTACAAGAATTTCGTCAACGGCAAGATGGTGGATGCCGTCGACAGTCAGGACGAGCCCATCCTCAATCCTTCGAGCGAGGAGGCGATCGCGCGCGTGCCGAGGGGTTCGGAGCGCGACGTCGACCGCGCGGTCGAGGCCGCGGCCGGAGCCTTCGAGAAGTGGATGGACTCGACCCCGGGCGAGCGCAGCCTGATGCTCTTGAAGCTCGCGGACCGGATCGAGCAGCACGCCGAGGAGCTGGCGCAACTGGAGTCCGAGAACGTCGGAAAGCCCATCGGGCTCGCTCGGTCGGAGATCCCCTTTCTCGTCGACAACCTGCGGTTCTTCGCCGGCGCTTGCCGCTGCCTGGAGGGGCGGGCCGCGGGCGAGTACCTGGCCGGCTACACGAGCATCATCCGCCGGGAGCCCGTCGGAGTCGTGGGCTCGATCGCTCCCTGGAACTACCCGCTCATGATGGCGGTCTGGAAGATCGGCCCGGCGCTTGCGGCGGGAAACACGGTCGTCTTGAAGCCCTCCGAGCAAACGCCCCTGACCTCTCTGAGGCTCGCCGAGCTCGCGGCGGACGTCTTTCCGCCGGGAGTCTTCAACGTGATCACGGGACACGGCGAGCCGGTGGGCGCCGGCCTGGTGCGCCACCCGAAGGTCAACATGGTGTCCCTGACCGGGGACGTCGCAACGGGAAGGGAAGTGGCGAAGGCCGCGGCCTCGACGCTCAAGAAGGTTCACCTGGAGCTCGGCGGCAAGGCTCCGGTCGTGATCTTCGACGACGCCGACATGGATCTGGTGATCCCCGGCATCAAGATGGCGGGCTTTGCCAATAGCGGACAGGACTGCACGGCGGCGTGCCGTCTTTATGCGAGCCAGCGCATCTACGACAAGTTGCTGTCGGATCTGGTGCCGGCCGTCCAATCGCTACAGGTTGGCGACATCAAGGATGAGGCGACCAACATGGGACCGGTCATCTCGGCCGAGCACCGGAAACGGGTCTCCGGCTTCCTGGACCGCGCGAAGGCAACGGGGCACGTCCGAGTTCTGACCGGTGCCGGCGCGAGGGCGGGGAAGGGCTACTGGCTGCAGCCGACGATCGTCGCCGACGCCGAGCAGGGCGACGAGATCGTCAAGAAGGAGGTCTTCGGTCCCGTCATCAGCGTGACGCGGTTTCGCGACGACGAGGAGGCCTTGCGCTGGGCCAACGACGTCGACTATGGCCTCTCGGCCTCCGTCTGGACCTCCAACGTCAACCGCGCCTTGAACGCCGCGCGCCGCCTACGCTTCGGCACCGTCTGGATCAACGATCATCTGCCGCTCGTTTCCGAGATGCCGCACGGCGGCTACAAGCAGTCCGGATACGGCAAGGACATGTCGATGTACGCCCTGGAGGATTACTCGCAGGTCAAGCACGTCATGGCCCGCATCGCGCAGACGGTCGGGGCGAGCTTTCTGCCGAGCTGACCGTCGGAACGGGGGCGGCGAGACGACGAAGACTGGCGCAAATAGCGCGTCGTCAACCGGCGAGGTAGCGCTCCCGAAGGATCCTCCGGTGATGGAGCTCGTGCCCGGCCACGTGAAAGGCGAGGCCGCGGACGGTGGCGGGGTACCCGTTGACGGTTCCGCTGCGGGCCCAGGCCTCGTCCGGCAGGCCGCGCAGAAACGCCAGTGTCGCCGCCCGCACCGCCGAGAGCTCATCGAGCAGCTCGGAAAAGGGACGGTCGTTGAAGCCGGCGCGACGCATGTAGGCCTTCTCGTCGAACCCGCGCAGCACGCGCCGGTCGCCGCGCGCCAGGCACAGCATCCGGTAAACGAAGATCCGCTCGTCGTCGGAGAGATGCCCCACGATCTGCTTGATGGTCCACTTTCGCGGCGCATAGCGGAAGCGCGTGGCGCGGCGCTCGTCCACGGAGGAGAGCAGCGCCAGGGTCTCGGGAAGCTGGGCCGCCAGAGCGCCGCCGGCATCCTCGCCCTGCACGAGCGCGACGTCATCCTGCGCGTAGGGCGCATACTCGCCCGGCTGCGGCCGGCCCGACGGGCGATTCATGCCACCCACACCGTCTTGACGTTGACGAACTCCCGGATGCCGTGCTCCGAGAGCTCCCGGCCGAAGCCGGACTTCTTCACGCCGCCGAAGGGGAGGCGCGGATCGCTCTTGACCATGCCGTTGATGAAGACGGCGCCGGCCTCGATGCCCGAGATCAGCCGATTCTGCTCGGCGCTGTCCTGGGTCCAGGCCGAGGCTCCGAGGCCGAACCGGGTCCGGTTGGCGAGCGCGATTCCTTCTTCGAGGCTATCGAATCGGAAGAGGCTCGCCACGGGGCCGAAGATCTCCTCGTCGGCGCCCGGGCTGCCCCCCGGAACGTCGGCGAGGACGGTCGGGGCGTAAAAGTTCCCGGGCCGGTCGAGGGGCCGGCCGCCGAGAAGCAGCTTGGCGCCGGCCCCGATGGTCTTCTGAACCAGAGCGTCGACTTCCGCGCGGATTGCCGGCGTCGCCAGGGGACCGATCTCCGTCGCCGGGTCCATGGGATCGCCGATCTTCAGCGCCGCCGCCTTCTCGACGAAGCGATGCGTGAACTCCGCGGCGATGTCGCGGTGGATCAGAAAACGCTTGGCGGCGATGCAGGACTGGCCGTTGTTGAGCGTTCGGGCCTTGACCGCGGTCGAGGCGGCGGCCTCGAGGTTGGCTGAAGGCATCACGAGAAAGGGATCGCTGCCCCCGAGCTCGAGAACGACTTTCTTGATCTCGCCGCCGGCGGCCCGCCCCACCGCCATCCCGGCCGCCTCGCTTCCGGTGAGCGTGACCGCCTGGATCCTCGGATCGGCGATGAGGGCTCCGACGCGCGAGGAGCCGATCAAGAGGGTCTGGAACACGCCCTCGGGAAAGCCGGCGCGCTCGAAGATCTCTTGGATCGCGATCGCGCATTGCGGCACGTTGGAGGCGTGCTTGAGCAGGCCGACGTTGCCCGCCATGAGGGCCGGCGCGGCGAACCGGAAGACCTGCCAGAAAGGAAAGTTCCAAGGCATGACCGCCAGGACGGTTCCGAGCGGCTGATATCGGACGAAGCTCTGAGAGGCGTCGGTTTCGACCTTCTCGTCGGCGAGGAACTGCTCGGCGTTCTCGGCGTAGTACCGGCAGACCCACGCGCACTTTTCGGCCTCGGCGACCGCCGCGCCGATGGGCTTGCCCATCTCGAGAGTCATCAACTCTCCATGGCGCGCCTTCTCCGACTCCAACAGCTCCCCGGCCCGCTTCATCAGCGCCGACCGCTCGGCAAACGGGGTTTCCCGCCATTTTCGAAAAGTCTCGCTGGCGGCGACCACACGGCGAGCCAGCTCGCCTGCGGGGAGGGGCTCGAAGCGGCGCAAGAGCGCGCCCGTGGAGGGGTTGATCGATTCGATGCTCAAGGTGTTCTCCTCACTACTGGCTCCTCGAATCCGGCTCGAACCTCGCGCGCATGCCCCGGCGCTCGAGCTCGCCGAAAAAGGAGGAGTTCGGCAGAACCGTTTCGGGACAGAGCACGCCGGACGGGGCGATCTCTCGGCGCGCGAGCATCTGTCCCACGATCGAGAGAGGCACACCGGTGTCGAGCGCGCCTGCGCCGACCCTCCAGTCGGGGTGCGGATGAACCGTCAGTTCGGCGCGGGCCCGGGTCGCGCGCCCCTGGCTTGTCCCGGAGACGTCCACGCGGAGGACGTCGCAGTCGTCGGGCTCGGCAGCTGGCCGGGGCAGCTTCGCGGCCAACGCGAGAAGCGCGTCTCGCGGTGAGCCGCCGCCTGCGAGGGGTTCCCGGGAGGCGAAGCCCAGCTCGACCAGGAACCGCATCTTGACGGTGAATTCGGGGTCGAAGGCGACCTTGAAGCTCGACTCTCGGAGATCCGGAAAGGACCGCGGAAACATGGCGACCTCGGAGTGCAGCGTGTAGAAGGCGCGGACTTGGCCGATGGGCTGCGGGAACACGATCGTCTCTTCTCCGCTCATCGGAGCGACCGCCTCCGGCCGGCCGTCGCGAAAGACCATCGGCTCGAGCGAGAACTCGTCGAGAATCGTGTCGAGCGCGTACGGCACCGGAAGCGGGCCGGCGGCTTTTCGGTCGATGCATCCGACTCGGACGTGGATTGCCTCGACCGTATCGAGCCCCTGGGCGAGCTCCCCGGCCATGGCGTTGGTGATCCCCGGGGTCGAGCCCATGCCGAGCACCGCCGGCACGCCGGCGCGTCGGAACTCTTCGTCCAGGGCGAACTGCTCGAGGGTGCCGTGGTACAGGCCTCCCAGGTCGGCATAGGGAACGCCCGCCGAGAGTGCCGCGCGCATGACCGGCATGTTGAAGTAATAGGTGACGCAGTTCAAGACGACGTCGTGACCCTCGAGCAGGCGGGCCGTTGCCGCCTCGTCGCGAACGTCTGCTGCGACCCAACGGACCCGTGGATCCGTGGCGACGACGGGCCGCCGGTCCGCGAGCGTGACCGAGACATCCGGCGCGAACTCGAGCAGGTCCTTGAGGACCACCGACGCCATGGCTCCGCCGGCCCCGAGAAGAGCGACACGCATCCGTCTACTCGTCGCTGTCGGGCGTGATGTCCGGAGTCGTCTGGTCCACCTCCTTGAGCGTCTCCTCCAGGGCATCGAGAACCTTGTCGATGAGCGGGTCGGGGATGTTCAGCGCCGGTTCGATCCGGACGACCTTCGAATTGGTGAGAGTGCCCGCGACGAGCACGCCTCGTTTGAAGAGACCGGAGACCACCTTGTACCCGATCACCGTGTTGGCGAACTCGAGGCCGAGGAGCAGGCCCTTTCCCCGAGCCTTGCGGATGATGCGATCGTAGGTGAGCTGCAGCGCGATGAGCTGGCCGAGAAAGTACTTGCCCTTGCGGGCCGCCTGCGCGGGCAGATCCTCCTCGAGCGTCACGTTCACGGCGGCGATCCCGGCCGCGCAGGCGAGGGGGTTTCCGCCAAACGTCGAAGTGTGAATGAACGGGTTCGTCTCCAGAACGTTCCAGATCTTGGGAGTCGAAATGAACGCCGACAGGGGCATCACGCCGCCGCCGAGCGCCTTGCCCAAGCACATGATGTCGGGCACGGTCTTCCAATGCTCCACCCCGAACATCTTGCCCGTGCGGCCGAGACCCGTCTGAACCTCGTCGGCGATCAGCAGCGCACCGTACTCGTCGCAGGCCTTGCGGATCCGGGGCCAGAAGTCGTCCGGGGGGACGATGGCTCCCGCTTCTCCCTGCACCGGCTCCATGATCACGGCGGCGACACCCTTGCTCGTCGCGTCCGACTTGTAGAGCTCGTCGATCACCGCATCGGCGTCGCCGAATTCGACGAATTGAATTCCGGGCAGGAGCGGCAGGAACGGCTCCCGGTACTCCCACTTGCCGAGCAGCGAGAGCGAGCCGCAGCTCTTCCCGTGGAAGCCCCGCAGGGAGGAGATGAAGTTCGATTTCCCCGTGAAGAGGCGCGCGAGCTTGATGGCGCCCTCGATGGCGTCGGTGCCGTTGTTGATGAAGAAGGAGTACTGAAGGTCGCCCGGCGCAATTTCGCCCAAGAGCTCCGCCAACGCCCCGCGGAGGGGGTCGAGCAGCTCCTGACTGGAAAGGGGCATTCGGGCGAGTTGGTCGGCGACCGCCTTCACGATCTTGGGGTGGCGGATGCCCGCGCTATAGATTCCGTAGCCGCCGAGGCAGTCGATGAACTCGCGGCCCATGATGTCGCGGAACATCGAGCCCTGGCCCTCCCACTCGAGGGCCGGGCTGTCGCGCATCTCGATGACCGACTTGCGGTAGTCGAGATAGCCGCGGTTGTAATAGAAGGAAAAGTTGTCGACGGTGTCCGCGACGATCTTCGCCTTCTGCTCCTCCGAGAAGTCCGGCGTCGAGATGATGTCCAGCCAGCGCTGAGACTCTTTCAGGATTTCTTTGGTATCCATGGTGACCCCACTTCCCGTCTCTTGAGAGATCCTTTGTCGGGCGAGTCGGGTCCGCCTAAGAGTCTGCGACCGAGAAGAAGAACCGTCGCCGCCTATGCGAGCGCATGCTCCAGGACCTCCAGCCCCTCCTGGAGCTGCTCATCGGTGATCACCAGTGGCATGAGTGTCCGGATGACGTTGCCGTGGGTGCCGGCCGAGATCAGGATCAGACCGTTCTCGTAGGCCTTCCGGACGACCCGGTTCGTGCGCTCCTTGTCGGGCTCCTTGCTCTCGCGGTCGACGACGAGCTCCAGGGCGCGCATGGCCCCCAGGCCTCGCGCGTCGCCGATGAAGGCGAACCGGTCGTAGAGGCAGCGGAAGCGCTCTTCGACCCTCCGGCCGATCTCGGCGGCGCGTTCCGGCAGGCGCCTCTTCTCCATGAACTCCAGCGCCGCGAGGGCGGCCGCGCAGGCCACGGGGTTGCCGGCGTAGGTGCCGCCCAGCCCCCCGACGGGCGCGTGGTCCATGACTTCCGCCCGGCCGGTGACGGCGGAAATCGGCAGGCCGCCGCCCAACGACTTGGCCATCGTCAAAAGATCCGGCTCGACTCCGTAGTGCTCGCACGCGAACATCCGGCCCGTGCGGCCGAATCCCGTCTGGACCTCGTCCACGACGAGGAGAATGCCGCGGGCCTTGCAGAGCCGGGCGAGGAAGGACACGGCCTCGGGAGGCGCGACGGCGAAGCCCCCTTCTCCGAGGACGAGCTCGAGTACCAGACAAGCCACCTTCTCGGCCGCGACCTGGGTGAAGAAGAACTCCTCGACCGCCGCCTCGTAAGCGGCGGCGTCGGGGAATGGGCCGCGATAGGCATAGGGATACGGCAGCCGGTAGACCTCGGGCGCGAAGGGACCGAAGCCGAACTTGTAGGGGCGCACTTTGCTCGTCATGCTCATCGTCAGCAGAGTGCGGCCGTGAAAGGCATGATCGAAGACGACGACGGCCTCGCGCCCGGTGAAGCTGCGGGCGATCTTGACGGCGTTCTCCACCGCCTCGGCGCCGCTGTTGGCGAGCATCGTTTTCTTGGGGAAGGCGCCGGGCGCCATTTGGTTGAGCTTCTCCGCCACGGCCACGTAACCCTCGTACGGAGCCACGCTGAAGCAGGCATGGGTCAGCTTCTGGAGTTGCTCGGAGGCGGCGCGCACAACGTCAGGATTGGCATGGCCGACGTTCAACGTTCCGATGCCTCCCGCAAAGTCGATGAAGGTGTTGCCGTCCACATCCGTGACGAGGGCCCCCTCCGCTCTCTCGGCGAAGACGGGCGTCGAATGGGCGATGCCCCGGGGGACGGCATTCTGGCGGCGGGCGGCAAGCGCGACCGAGCGGGGGCCGGGGACGGCGGTCTTCAAGACGATCGAGCGGGACATGGCGAGTGGCCTAAGGGCTGAGAAGTTGAGTCCGAATGGACTCAGACAGAGCCTATCACGGGGCGCGGCCGGAGCCGCCAGGACCGGGTAACGTGCTGATCCCGTGCGGTTTCTTCCGATCCCAGGGTGGTAGGATTCGCCCGGCTTCGAGGATCCGGGAAGCGTCTTCGAGGGGGTGACCATGGCCGCGGCGGCGACGCCAACGGGGGAAGGATCCGGGCCGTCCGGCCATCCGGCCGTCGAGGTTCAAGGGCTGACGCGCCGCTTCGGGGAGCAAGTGGCCTTGGACGACGTTTCGCTCGCCGTCCGGCAGGGGGAGTTCTTCTCGCTTCTCGGGCCCTCGGGATGCGGGAAGACCACGCTGCTGCGGATCCTCGCGGGCCTCGACTTGCCCGACCAGGGGAGCGTGCGCATCGAGGGTGTCGACGCAAACCGACTCGCGGCGCACCGGCGCCCCGTCAACACCGTCTTCCAGTCCTACGCGCTCTTTCCCCATATGACCGTCCGCGACAACGTCGCCTTCGGTCTGCGAATGAAGAAGGTCTCTCCCACCGAGACTGCCGAGCGCGTCGACCGGATGATGGATCTGGTACAGATCCGCTCCTTTGCCGATCGCAAGCCGGCGCAGCTCTCGGGCGGGCAGAAGCAGCGGGTCGCGCTCGCCCGCGCGCTCGTCAACGAGCCTCGGGTTCTGCTCTTGGACGAACCGCTGGGGGCCCTGGACCTGAAGCTCCGCAAGGAGCTTCAGGTCGAGCTTTCGAGCCTCCAGAGGCGACTCCAGATCACGTTCGTCTATGTCACCCACGACCAGGAGGAGGCCCTGGTCATGAGCGACCGGATTGCCGTCATGAGGGCCGGCAGGATCGAGCAGGTCGACGAGTCGCACCGCCTCTACGAGAGGCCGCGCACCCGCTTCGTTGGCCAGTTCCTGGGCTCTTGCAATCTGCTCGACGCCGCCGTGCGCGAGAGGCGAGGGGAGAGTGTCACGGTCGACACGGCAGTGGGCCCGCTGCGGCTGGAGCCGGGGGCTCTCGGGACGCTCGACCGCCGTTGCTTCAGCCTCGCGATCCGGCCGGAGAAGGTCCTGGTGCTGTCGCCTTCGGAGGCGACGGGGGAGAACCGCGCTACGGCCAAAGTGTCGCAAATCATCTACATCGGCTCGGAAACGCATTACATTCTCGAGGCCGGTTCGGCCCGGCTGACGGCCTACGCCTTGAACGCCGGCGCCGGCGCTCCGACCTATTCCGTTGGCGATTCCTGCGTCGCGGCGCTCCCTTCTTCCTCGCTCGTCGTGCTCGAGGACTGACGGCCCGATGGCTCTCGGCTCAAGGGAGGAGGTCCGATTCGGCGAGCGTCTGACGCGCGCCGGCCAGTTTCTGCGCTCGCTCTCGACGAGCGGGCCAGGCATCTTCTGGGTCAGCCTCTTCCTTCTGGCTCCGCTGCTCGCCGTCGCCGTGATCGCCTTCCTGACGCGCGGCCCTTACGGCGACTTCGGTGGGCCGTTCACCCTGCAAAACTACCGGCGGTTGGCCGGGTTCGGCGTCCTGGGATTCGAGCCGCTGTATCCGCTGATCATCGCGCGGAGCCTCGTGCTCGCCGCCGGTACGACGGCTGCCTGTGTCATCGCGGCCTTTCCTCTCGCGTTCTTCATCGCGGCCCTCTCCCCGCGCTTCAAGAACGTCGCCCTGACACTCGTCATCGTCCCCTTCTGGACGAACTTGCTCATCCGTACCTACGCCTGGCAGATCCTCTTCGGCGCCGAGGGCCCGCTGGCCCGGCTGGCGGCGGCGCTTCGCCTCATTCCCGACGGGTCGGCCCTCTATCCGGGTACGTTCGCCGTCACCGTGGGGATGCTCTGCGCCTATGTGCCATTCCTCGTCCTGCCGCTCTATACGGCGGTCGAGAAACTCGACTGGTCGATTGCGGAGGCGGCGATGGATCTGGGGGCCGATGGACCTCGCGTCTTCCGGCACGCGATCCTGCCGCAAGTCATGCCGGGCCTGGTTGCGGGGATCATCCTCGTCTTCATACCGGCGACGGGCCAGTTCGTGATACCGGATCTCCTGGGCGGCGCCAAGACGGCGCTGCTCGGCAATGCGATCCAGCAGCAGTTCGGGCCGAGTCGGGACTGGCCGTTCGGATCGGCCCTGGCGTTCGTCGGAATGGCGGTGGTCATGGGCGGCCTGTGGCTCTATGCCCGCGTGGCGGGGGAGCGGGGGCAGGAGCTCTTGTGAGGCGGCTGTCCGTTCCTCTCTGGTTCTCCGCCGCCGTCACCTACCTCTTTCTGTACGCGCCGATTGCCGTGGTGACCGTCTACTCCTTCAACGCGCGCCGCTACGGCATGGTCTGGAGCGGCTTCACGACGCGTTGGTATCGGGAACTGTTCCAGAGCTCCGAGAAGATTCTGGCGGCGGAAAACACGGTGGTGCTTGCCCTCGCGAGCACTCTCGTGTCGACTCTGCTCGGCACGTTGCTCGGCTACGGACTCGCCCGCTACCGGTTCGCGGGCCAGAGGATCTTCTCGTGGCTGATGTACATCCCGGTCGTGATCCCCGACATCGTCATGGCCGTGGCGATGCTCCTCTTCTTCGCCTTGCTGCGGCGGTGGACCGGGCTCTTCGAGCTGGGCCTTCCG
>Ga0335082_10003930_pt1 | contig 16169 bp, 14 predicted proteins | sample Lox_Sample_41_FD_206718 | JGI IMG/M metagenome (GOLD analysis project Ga0335082, IMG submission 206718) | Soil microbial communities from Loxahatchee National Wildlife Refuge, Florida, United States - Lox_Sample_4.1 | ecosystem: Environmental > Terrestrial > Soil > Wetlands | place: USA...
GACGAGGATGCTGTCGAGATGATCGAATCGCTCGGCATCGACGAAGTCAAGGTACGCACGCCACTATCGTGCGATACGCGCTACGGCATCTGCGCGCGTTGCTACGGGCGCGACCTCGGCCGCGGTGTGCTCGTGAATGCCGGCGAAGCGGTTGGTGTCATCGCCGCCCAGTCGATCGGCGAACCGGGCACGCAGCTCACGATGCGCACGTTCCACATCGGTGGTGCTGCGTCGCGTGCGGCGGTGGCCTCGAGCGTCGAAGCGAAGAGCAACGGCACCGTGCGCTTCACGCAGACGATGCGTTACGTCACGAGCGCGAAGAACGAGCAGGTGGTCATCTCCCGCTCGGGCGAAGTGATGGTGGTCGACGATAACGGCCGTGAACGCGAACGCCACAAGATCCCGTACGGCGCGACGCTGCTGGTCATGGACGGCAAGGCTGTCAAGGCGGGTACGCAGATCGCAGGCTGGGACCCACTGACGCGTCCGATCATCACCGAGTACGGCGGTACGGTGAAGTTCGAGCACGTCGAAGAAGGTGTCACGGTCGCCAAGCAGATCGACGAAGTCACCGGCCTGTCGACGCTGGTCGTGATCGACGTCAAGCGGCGCGGTACGGCGGCCAACAAGGGTGTGCGCCCGCAGGTCAAGCTGATCAACGAAGCCGGCGAAGAAGTGCGCATTCCGGGCACCGATCACGCTGTCACGATCAGCTTCCCGGTCGGTGCGCTGATCGTCGTGCGCGACGGCCAGCAGGTGGCTGTCGGCGAAGTGCTCGCGCGTATCCCGCAGGAGTCGCAGAAGACTCGCGACATCACGGGCGGCCTGCCGCGTGTCGCCGAGCTGTTCGAAGCCCGTTCGCCGAAGGACGCCGGCACGCTGGCGGAAGTCACCGGCACGGTGTCGTTCGGCAAGGACACAAAGGGCAAACAGCGCCTCATCATCACCGACCTCGACAACAAGGAGCACGAGTTCCTGATCCCGAAGGACAAACACGTGCTCGTGCACGACGGCCAGGTGGTTAACAAGGGCGAGTCAATCGTCGACGGTCCGGCCGATCCGCACGACATCCTGCGCCTGCTCGGCATCGAGCAGCTCGCGCGCTACATCGTCGACGAGGTGCAGGACGTCTACCGGCTGCAGGGTGTGAAGATCAACGACAAGCACATCGAAGTGATCGTGCGCCAGATGCTGCGGCGGGTGCAGGTGGTCGACGCGGGCGACGCGCCGTTCATTCCCGCTGAGCAGGTCGAGCGCTCGGAGCTGCTCGACGAGAACGACAAGGCGATCGCCAAGGGTGGCCGTCCGGCGACCTACGAGAACATCCTTCTCGGGATCACCAAGGCGTCGTTGTCGACCGACTCGTTCATCTCGGCGGCCTCGTTCCAGGAGACGACGCGCGTGCTCACCGAAGCCGCGATCATGGGCAAGAAGGACGACCTGCGCGGCCTGAAGGAAAACGTGATCGTCGGTCGCCTGATCCCGGCGGGTACCGGTCTGGCATTTCACCGCGCCCGCAGGGAGAAGGAAGAGCTTGAAGCCGCTGAACGCGAGGCCCTGGCCGCGCTGGAAGCCTCCGGTGGCATCGGCAGCGCAGAAACAGCGGCTGTCACCGAAGAGGGTGGCGAAGAGACGACCGAATCCTGATCCGGGCAGGATCATCGGGGAGCGGCCGGTTCGCCCGGCCGCTCTTTTTTTGCCCGTGTTGGCCGGAGCTCGTCGTTCGTGCCGTACGCATAACGCCGCGGTAACGCCGCTGCGCGTACAAACGCGCCATATCGAGGCGGCAAGGCGGGAAGAGAGGCGAGGACATGCAACGGCGCACTTCCAACTGGTGGCTGGTTCTCTTTTGGATTCCAGTGCTTGCACTGGCGCTTGGGCTCGTCGCCGGATGCGCGAGCACCACTGCCGGCAGCGAGGCAGTGCCGGTCCAGCCTTCGCACGAGGAACTGCAGCGGCTGGTGGCGGAGGAACTGAACGCCGATTCGCGCTTCGACTCGTTCGCAGCCGCCGATAGCGACGCGCGTCAGGTCGCCGCGCGCTTTCGCCCCGAACTTGCGGACGTCAACGCGATCGACTGCCGCGCCGCGCCGGGCGAGAGCGTCGACTGCACGCTCGAAGTCGTCATGCGCTTCCCGGGAATGGACGGACGGGAGTCGCGCACGTACTGGGAACGGCGCCTGCGCCACGTCGGCGGAGACTGGCAGCTGGTCGGGCTGGCGCAGCCTTGATCCGCCGATCGTCCTCGGGCTAGCTTCGAGTCAGGTCGGCGTGATCGTCGACAGGACGCAAGACGATCGAATCCGGGGCAGCCGGCGAATCGCTCGTGCAGGGCTCGTCGTCGAACGCGATGTCGCCGCCGGTATCGGCAACTCCAGTAGCGCGCAGTCCCGTGAAGTCGTAGACGCCGCTGTCCATCAGGTGCGACGGAACGATGCGGGACAGGGCATTGAACGTGTTCTCGACCCGGCCGGGAAACCGCTTCTCCCACTCCCCGAGCATGCGCCTGACTTCCTTGCGCTTGAGATTGTCCTGGGAACCGCACAGGTTGCACGGAATGATGGGAAACGCACGTGCTTCCGCGTAACGCGCGATGTCTTCTTCCTTGATGTAGGCAAGTGGACGGATGACGATGTGGCGGCCATCGTCGCTCACCAGCTTCGGCGGCATGCCCTTCATCCGGCCGCCGTAGAAGAGATTCAGGAAGAACGTGCCGAGGATGTCGTCGCGATGGTGACCGAGCGCAATCTTTGTCGCGCCGAGTTCGCCGGCGACCCGGTACAGAATGCCCCGCCGCAGGCGCGAACAGAGCGAGCACATCGTCTTGCCTTCAGGAATCAGTCGCGTGACGATCGAATACGTGTCCTGCGTCTCGATGTGGAACGGCACATCTCGGCTGCTCAGGTAGTCGGGCAGGACGTGCGCCGGGAAGCCCGGCTGCTTCTGGTCGAGGTTGACGGCGACGATGTCGAAGCGGATCGGTGCGCGCTCGCGCAGGACGAGCAGCAGATCGAGCAGGGTATAGCTGTCCTTTCCGCCCGAAAGGCAGACCATCACCTTGTCGCCATCCTCGATCATGCTGAAGTCGGCGATCGCCTTTCCCGTGAAACGGAGGAGGCGCTTGCGGAGCAAGATGCGCTCGCGCTCGGCCTTGTCGCTGCGCTGCCGGGCTAGGGCGGCTTCGACTGGTGCATTCATTCGTGCAACTCCGAAATTGGTATCTGACCCCGTTTATTTGAACAGGAAGACTTCGATGCCGACGGCTTCGACGTCTTCGTACACGTCGGGCTTCTCGCTGGTCACGCGGACCGCGCGCACGGCGGGGTGTGCGAGCAGCGTGCGTGCAATGTCGTCGACCAGCGTCTCCTGCAGGTTGATGTGCCCGGCTGCAATCCGCTCCCGGATCGAGGTGCGGACGAAATCGTAGTCGACGACTTCGTGGATGTGGTCCTGCTTTGGTGTCGACATCGCGAGCGGAACGAAGAGATCGACGTTCAGCACGACGCGTTGCGGCGCCGCCAGCTCCGCCGGCTGGATGCCGATGCGTGCCGCCATCACCACTTCGCGCACGAAGATGCGCCGGCAATCGGCAAGGCGCGGATCGAGGAGCGCGCTCATTGGGGCTCGGTGAGGAACATCACGTCGCGCGCGCTCGGCACCAGGTGCTGGCCGCCGTCAACAATGAGCATGGAGCCGGTTACGGCGGGTGCATTCGCGAGATAGACGACCGCCTGGCCGACATCTTCCGGCGTGCTGGAACGACCCAGCGGAGTGCGGATGTGCGCGTTCGCGAATCCCGCATCGCTCTGCGTCCCGGAGGGCAGCGTGATTCCGGGCGCGACGCCGACGACACGCACCTTCGGTGCGAGCGCTTGCGCCAGCACCGTGGTCGCATAGCTCAGCGCGGCCTTCGACAGCGTGTAGCTGAGAAAGTCCGGATTCGGGTTCGCGAGCTTCTGGTCGAGCAGATTGATCACGACGCCGCGTTGATCCGCGGCCAGCGCAGCGTGCAACGCCTGCGCGAGAAGAAGTGGCGCTGCGGTGTTCAGCCTCATGTGCTTCACCAGCAGTTCCGCCTTGAAGCGGGTGGGCGTGTCGTACTCGAAGATCGCGGCGTTGTTCACGACGCAGGTCAGCGGTCCGAGCTCGGCGGCGCATTCGCCGATGAGACTACCGACGCCACGCTCGACCGAGAGATCCCGATTGACTGCCAGCGCGCGGCGGCCGAGCGCTTCGATGCTGGCGACCGTTGCCAGCGCTTCGTTGCGCGAGGTTGCGTAGTGCACGGCGATGTCCCAGCCGTCGCGAGCGAGAGCAAGCGCGATCGCGCGCCCGATGCGCCTGCCGGCGCCGGTCACCAGCGCGGCACGACGCGCCTCCGGTTGCGGGTTGTCTTGCGTCATCGGGCAAAACCGTGGATCTGCTTACCTTGGCCCAGGGCGCGAAAGTCTACCGAGGTGGACCGCATCCCGGCAGCCACGTTCCTGACCAACGGAGCCACGCCGGTAAGATCGCCGATCGATGAACATCACCAACGCACATGCCTCGCTGCCAGCTCCTTCTGCGGAAGCGGCGGATCACAGCGACCGGGTGCGGCGCCATATCGCCGACCGGATCGACGCTGCTGGCGGATGGATCGGCTTCGATCGCTACATGGATCTCGCGTTGTACGCGCCCGGACTCGGTTACTACACGGCGGGAGCACGCAAGATCGGCGATTCTTTGGCGGGGGGAGACTTCGTCACCGCGCCCGAAATCTCACCGCTGTTCGGTCGGGCGCTCGCGAGGCAGGTCGCCGAGGTGCTTGCGCAGGTGACGCATGGAGCACCCGGACGCATCCTGGAGTTCGGCGCGGGAACCGGTCGCCTCGCTCGCGATCTGCTCGAGGCACTCGCGGCATGCAACGTCGTGATCGATCGCTATGAGATCGTCGAGGTGTCTGCCGATCTGCGCGAGCGACAACGCGGGATGCTCGCTCGATGGCCGGTCGCGTGGCTCGATGCGCCGCCGCGCGACTTCGAGGGCGTGATCATCGCGAACGAAGTCCTCGACGTGATGCCGGTCCGTTTGTTCATCAAGGGCGACGCTGGATTGCTGGAGCGCGGTGTTGCCGCCGATGCAGGCGCATTCCATTTTTCCGACCGGCCTGCCGATGCCGAGTTGGTCGATGCGGCGCGTGAGATCGAAACGGAGCGTGCGCCGTTCGAGGCTGGATACGCCTCGGAGATCGGATTCGTTGCGCGCGCTTGGAGCGAAGGTCTCGCGGGCATCCTCGCGCGCGGAGCCGCGCTGCTCATCGACTATGGTTTTCCCCGTCGCGAGTACTACCATCCACAGCGACGCATGGGGACAATCATGTGTCACTATCGTCACCACTCGCACGCCGATCCCTTCTGGCTGCCGGGCTTGAACGACATCACTGCGCACGTCGATTGGACCGCGGTCGCACAAGCCGCGCATGAAAGCGGCCTCGATGTTCTCGGATACACGGCGCAGTCGAGGTTCCTGCTCAACGGCGGCGTGCTCGATCTGCTGGCCAACGATCACACACCTGCAGAGTCCAGTGCGGTGCAGCGCCTGTTGTCCGAGGCGGAAATGGGCGAATTGTTCAAGGTTCTCGCCGTGGGACGTGGCGTGTCGGCGCCGCTGGTCGGCTTTGCACGCGGCGATCGCCTGCACACATTGTGACCGCACGATGCGCTTTGTCGTCACCCTGTTCCTCGCGCTCGTCGTGCTCACGGCGCTGCAGCCATGGTTGCAAAAGCTCGGGATCGGGCGGCTCCCCGGCGATCTGCGTTTCCGCATTGGGAAGCGCGAAGTGTTGTTTCCTTTCGCCAGCACGCTCCTCCTGACCGTACTGGCGTTTCTCATTGGACGCTTGATCTGAGCGCACCTCATCCGGCCGTCAGTCGAATGCGCGGGATGACATGCGTGACATGCGGCGGCATCATCCGCCGGCCAACAGCCAGGTCCGCGGAGACCCGTTCATGCATGGTGACTACGCGTTCGATCCGAAAGTGGAACACGAGTCGATCCGGCGCCGGCGCGCGTTGTGGGAGGCGCGCAGCCCCGGAAACGACGCGCTCGCAGTCCAGCATCCGGTAGGTGTCGCGTTCTCCGGGGGAGGGATCCGCAGTGCGATCTTTTCGCTCGGCCTCGCGCAGGCGCTGGCGGAGAAGAAGCTGTTTCCGCAGGTGGACTACCTCTCGACAGTCTCCGGCGGCGGCTACACCGGGTCCTTTCTGGGCAGCCTGTTCCTGCCGCGCAACGCCGAACTTTCGATCCCCGATGCGCTGCCGCGCGAAACCACCGGCACACAGTCACCGGCGGAGACGGGGCTCGGCGCCGCGCAACGAGTCGAACAGGTGCTCACCGACGACCCACATCGCTCGACCGCTCACATCCGCATCGGCGATCAGAGCAAGAACGTGTTCCATCCGCTGCTGTGGCTGCGCGAGAACGGGCGCTACCTGACGCCGAGCGGCGCCAACGATCTCCTCTACATGGCGGCGTTCTACCTGCGTGCGCTGCTCGGCGTGCAGTACGTGCTCGCGCTTGCATTGCTCGGCGGCGTGCTGCTCATCTACGTCCTCCGTCTCGGCCTGCACCTGTCCGGTCAGACCATCGGCGGATCGATCGCGCCTGCACTGGACGGACTCGACTGGGATGTGAACGTCTCGACCGGCGCGCTGTGGTGGTCGAGTCCCATCTTCTGGATCGTGCCGGGACTGTTCCTGCTGGTGGGCGGCCCGCTCGTGCTCGCGTACTGGCTCGTGTTCCGCCAGGAGAAAGCGGGAATCCTCAGCGCCGAGGAGCGAGCAATCAAGCTCGGGCCATGGTGGATGCTCGTGGTCGCCGCTGTCCTCTGCGTGATGCTGGGTCGCTTCGACCAGTGGTCGAATCCGATCGTCGCACCGCTCGCCTACGGGGTCTACCTTGCGGTCGTGGTGTTGCTCATGCAGCGCTTCTGGATCGCGGGCTGGCTCAAGCCGGGCGAAGACTGGACTCACACGGCGGCCGTGTCGCGCGCGCGCCTGAAGCTTACTCAGACTTTGACCCGGCTTCTCAGGATATTGCTGGTGGTGCTCGCCTGCGCGGTGGTCGACTCGCTCGGTCAGAGCATCTTCGTCGCCTTGCTCAGAGCGCGACCGACCGATCTGGCGGCGATCGGAACGAGCGGCGGTGCGATCGCGGTGCTGCTGGCGCTGGCGCGCAAGTTCGGCACGCTGGTCCAGGTCGATGTCTCCAAATGGACCAAGATGATCGTGCGAATGCAGAAGCTGATCGCCCTCGTGGCGGCGCTTCTCGCACTTGCCGCGATCGCCGCGCTCCTCGTGGCGTTCGTGCAATGGGTGGTGTGGAGCCCGTGGCTGGCGGAATGGCGCATCAAGGCGCAGGCCGTGCTGCGGCTCGGTCATTGGGCGCTTCTCATCGGCCTGATCCTGGCCTGGATGCTGATGGCGGAACTGACCCGCGAGAGCCTGGGTTTTCTCAACAACTCGACGTTCCATCGTTTCTACAGCGCCCGGCTTGTTCGGACGTTTCTCGGCGCGGCGAACCTCAAGCGCCTGTGTGAATTCTGCGAGGCGATCCAGGGGCCTCTGAAGAGTCAAACCGATGTTCGTTCGCTGTTCGTTTCGGAGGCGCATTCCGATGACGAAGTCGGCTTGCGCAGTTACTACGGCGGAACGTCCGCCGGTCCGCTGCATCTGATTTGCGCCACGCTGAACGAGAGCCTGTCGGAGACCTCCAACCTGGTGCGCGAGGATCGCAAGGGCGTGGCGCTTGCCGTCGGGCCGCGCGGCGTCAACGTCGACTGCCACTTCTATCAGTGGGCCAAGCCCGATCACGAGATCGGCTCACGCCTTGCCTTCTACGATCTGCCCGAACCGTCGCCGACCGCGAGCAGCGATGAGCGCGAGGCATTCGATCGGCAGCGCACGTGCGAGCGGATGCCGCTTGGATCGTGGGCCGCCATCTCGGGCGCCGCGGTATCCACCGGCCTGGGCCATCTTTCGTCGCTCGGATTTTCGATCCTTGCGTGGCTCGTCAACGCGCGCCTCGGTTACTGGTGGCTGCCGGCGGAAATGATGAGCACACAGCGCCGCGACAGCGGGCGCAAGACATTCGACCTGGTTCAGCAGGAAATGAGCGGCGGCTTCTATGGCCAGCGCGGATTGCGCTGGAGTCTTTCCGACGGCGGCCACTTCGAGAACACCGGCGTCTATGAACTGCTGCGCCGGCGCGCCGCATTGATCGTGTGCTCCGACAACGGAGCCGACCCCGAGTATCGCTTCAACGATGTGCAGAACCTGGTGCTGCGTGCGCGCATCGACTTCGGCGCTGAAATCGAATTTCTCGAAGACGCCGAAATCGACAGGTTCGCCTCCGCGTTCAAGGAAGGCGCAGCCAACGTCAGGCCGTATTTCGGCTCGCTCGAACAGTTTCGCGATCCGGCGACTCGGGGCGATCGCTGCGCGCTGGTTGCGCGCGTGCGTTATGCGGACGACGACGAACCGACAGGCCTCGCGCGCGAGGCGCTGCTGATCGTCGTCAAGCCCACGGTCACGCAGTTCGCGCCGCTCGACGTGAAGCTCTACGCGCGCAGCCAGCCCGCGTTCCCCCAGCAGCCAACCGGCGACCAGTTCTTCGACGAAGCGCAGTGGGAGAGCTATCGCAAGCTGGGGCAGGAGATCGGGTTGCGCGTGTTCGACTTCTGGGACGGCTACGTGAACGTGGCGCGGCAGATGGCTGCGGGCACGTATTCGTAGCGCCTGCGCCGCTCAGACTCCCGCCGCACTCACTGCTTCGATGCGTGCGGCCTGCACCGCTTCCGCAATCCGCGCGTCCGACCTTCCGATCCTGCGGGCAACCTGCCTCGCGACAACGCCCGTGTTGACCGCACGCGCGACTTCGAGTGCGCGGTTGATGCGGATGCGCTGCGGATAGTCCTTGTCCGCGAAGCCGGTGCGACCGCGACTGTCGGCTTCGCACGCAGCCAGCATGTGTTCGAGCAGTGCCGGACGCCGCCAGGCATCGCAGCGATCCAGAAGCTGCACGAGCCCTGCCGCGTCGAGTTCCATCGCGTGATGCACATTGCCGTGCTCGCGCGCGGTGAGCAACGATACGTCCCGGCAATCCGCCGGAACCCGCAGGCGATCGTTGAGGCGGCGCGCGAGTTCGACGCTGCGTTCCTCGTGACCGGGGTGGCGCGGCCACTCCGAAGGCGGCGTCGTGCCCTTGCCGAGATCGTGCAGCATGGCTCCCCACCGGCCCGGCAGCGCCGCGTTCAGTCTGGCCGCCGCGTCGACGACCAGCATCAAATGCACTCCGGTGTCGACTTCGGGATGCACATCGGCCGACTGGGGCACGCCCCACAGCCGCGCGACTTCCGGCAGGACGCGCGCGAGCGCGCCGCAAATCTGCAGCACGTCCAGCATGCGCCCCGGGTGCAACTCCATCAGTCCGCGCGATACTTCCTGCCAGATGCGCTCGGGAACGAGCGCATCCACCTCTCCGGCCGCCACCATGTCGCGCATCAGTTGCATCGTCTCCGGCGCGACCGTGAAGTCGGAGAAGCGGGCGGCGAAGCGCGCCAGGCGCAGGATGCGCACGGGATCCTCGGCGAACGCGGGACTGACGTGCCGAAGTACGCGCGCATCCAGATCGCGTTTGCCGCCGAATGGATCGATGAGTGCACCGTGTTCGTCGCGCGCCATCGCATTGATGGTCAGGTCGCGGCGAGCCAGATCCTGTTCGAGCGTGATTTCCGGCGCGGCGTGAAACACGAAGCCGCGGTAACCGGGCGCGGTCTTGCGCTCGGTGCGCGCCAGCGCGTACTCCTCGTGGGTCTGCGGATGCAGGAAGACCGGAAAGTCCTTTCCGACCGGGCGGAATCCAGCCGCAACCATCTCCTCCGGCGTCGCGCCGACCACGACCCAGTCGCGATCACCGCGGGCCCGACCCAGCAGCTGGTCGCGCACGCTTCCGCCGACGACGAAGACCTTCATGTTGTGTGCACGCCGCCTGCGGCGCGGCCGATGCCGCTTCAGCGACGTGCGCGCGCGCGCATCGGGCTGAAGCGCGTGCGCGGACTCATGCCGGCGAGGTAGAAGGCCGCTTCAGGCTCCAGCGGCGTAAGTCCGATGCCAAGCTCGGGCGCAGGGGTGAACGGCTGTCGACTTGCGACGCTGTCGACTTTCATCGAGTCGAGGTTATCGCGAGAAAGCAGCGGCGTTCCGGGCAGGAGCTCCATCAACCGGGCCTGAAAGTGCGCAAGGCCATCGGGCAGGGCGATCACCGGGCGCGGATGACCTGCCGCGTGCGCCGCGAATTCGACCAGCTCGCGGAGGGTGTAGATGCGCGGGCCGGCCAGTTCATACGTCCTGCCAAACGTCACGTCGTTGTCGACCGAGTTTGCGATCGCGCGCGCGACATCCTCGACCCAGACTGGCTGGAACTTTGCGCTCGCGCACCCGATGGGCAGAAGGGGAAACCACTTGGCGAGCTCCGCAAAGAGATTGAGGAATCGATCTTCGACTCCGAACACCACGGAGGGCCGGAACAACGTCCAGGCCGGGGACCCCGACTCGACCTGCACCTCACCGCCGGCCTTGCTGCGCAGATACATCGAAGGCGCCGACGCGTTTGCGCCCAATGCACTCATGTGCAACAACCGGCCGATCTTGTGCTTCGTGCATGCGGCCACAACGCGCCGCGGCAGATCGACATGGACACGTTGGAATTCATCCTGTGAGCCATGCAGTGTGCCGACGAGATTGATCACCGCATCCTGTCCGGCGACCAGGCGATCGAGCGTCACATCGTCCATGATGTTCCCCTCGACGACGTCGCATGTCGGCAGCAGGATGAGATGACGTGCGCGGGCACGCCGCCGCGAGGGCACGAGTACGCGGCAACCACGCGCCACGAGCGAGCCGACTACATAACGTCCGATGAAACCGGAACCGCCCAGCACGAGGAGATTGGTGTGACGCATGGCAGGACGCCGCTGAGCGGCCGGTGCGTGTGACCGGGCGATTCTAGGCGAGCCTATGGAAGCTCGCTGGTCCCGGCGCTCTTGGGAGATACCGAACCGAGCATAGCTTTCATCGAAACGTTCGGCTGGTCGAACATGACGGCATAGGTTGCCGCATTTGCCATGACCTTCTTCACGTAGTCGCGCGTCTCGTTGAACGGAATCGTTTCCGCGAAGATCGCGCCTTCCACGGTGCGCAGCAACGTCGAGCGCCACGCGCGAGCACGGTTCGGTCCTGCGTTATAGGCTGCCGACGCAACGACCGGTTGCCCGTCGAGATCGTCATAGACGAGCTTCAGATAGTTCGTGCCCAGGCGAAGATTCGTCTCGAGTTCGACGATGCGCGTCGGGTGGTAATCGCTCATGCCGACCCGGCGCGCCACGTAGCGTGCCGTGGAGGGCATGATCTGCATCAGCCCCTGGGCGCCCACCGACGAGCGCGCGTCCTGGACGAATCGCGACTCCTGTCTGATCAGTCCGTACACCCAGGTTTCATCAAGCCCGGCGGCCTGCGCGTGCCGGGTCAGTTCTTCGCGATGCGGCGCAGGAAAGCGCTGGCTGAAGTCGAACTCGTTGCGGGTCCGCTCCGAGGCGGCGATCATGCGGTCGAAAACGTTGATCTGGCGCGCGTATTCTGCTGCCGCCAGCAACTCCCGATCGTTCTTGCCGCGCAACTGCCACGCCCATTCACGATTGCCCTCGGCACGCAGCCCAAGATCGTAGAACTTCAAAGCGCGCGCGAAACCCGCGTTGCCGTTCCACGCGGCGACCTGCTCAGGGGTGGGTGCTGCCGCGCGCGGCGGGATGGCGATCGGAATCTCGAGTTCTTCGGCGGCGAGCTTGCCGTAGAAGTCGAAGTGTTGTGCGATCGAGCGCAGGTAAACCGACGCTTCCGATGCCCGCGATTCGGCGATCAGCGCGCGTGCGTGCCAGTAGACCCACGCAGACTCGGCACGCATCTCGGAGGGCATGCGCTCGATCGTATCGCGCACCATCGGCCAGTCTGGACCATCGGGCGTCCCGCGCAGCGCAGCGCGCACCTGCCATTCGAGCACTTCGTCCGCGCGCGCCACTTCCGGTGCGAGCCCGACCAGGTCGCCGCCGTTCCGATACCACTCGATCGCTTCCGGCATCTGTTTGTAAGCGGCTATGTGGCCGATGCGGCCCCAAACGATTGCGCGCTGCTCCGCCGTCAGGCTGGGTTCCAGCAACGTTGCGAAGCGGGCGGCACGCGCAGGCTCGTCACGTGCGAGGCGCGCGATCGCGACCATCGAGAGCTCGCGTTGCCCACCGAGCTTGCGCTCGTTGCTGGCAAGCCAGGTTGCCGGCCGATCGATGGCCATCGAGATCTGCGCCGAGTCGACCTTTGGTAGCCAGGCCACGAGGCGCTTGGCGGTGGCCGCCTGATTGTTCTCGACCAGCGAGCGCATGCGCTCCCATGGGGACGCGCGCTCGTCGACCAGCAGCGCCTCGGTCAGAGCCCAGCATCCGTCTCCGCCCCCTTCACGAGTCGCTTGCAGCAGCTGCCGTCCCTCGCGCGCGAGGTCGTCGATCCGGCGGCCTTCATTGCGCTGGTAACGCGCAAGTGCGACGAGGCAGCGCAACTGGGCGTCGTCATTCCACACGAGCTGCGGCAAGGCGCGGTCGAAGGCTTCGAACTCGTGCTTGGTGCCAAGCAGTACGAGCCATTCGAGGCGCATCCGGTCGGCGACGTATGTGCCGGCGTTCTGCGCAAGGAAGGCGTCGACGTCGGGTGCGAGGCGTGACGGCTCTTCGTTGCGCATGCGCAACTGCAAGCGCCAGAAATCCACGTACTCAGACAGCGGATAGTTGCGCAGGCGGGGCGCGAGCTGCGCAAAGCGCTCCCGGTTCCCGAGGGAGGCTGCGTCGCGGGCAGCGAGGAATGCCTCGTCATCGCCGCCTTTGATGATTTCGCTCGGCAGCGTAGGCTTCTCGCGTGCCTTCACGTCGACGCTGGCGAAACAAAGCCCGAACGCCAACCCGAGCGCGGTATGGACTGCTAGAACTCCCCGCAACAACATCGCCCACACGCAGCAACGACAGACCGAATCGAGACTATCACAGCAGTGCTTCGCTGTAGTGTCGAAAGAGCATGGAAGAAGAAGGAAAATTCGAGCGCCAGGAACTGCGCGACAAGCTGCTTACGGCTCGCCAAGCGATGGCGAACCGGGTCGAGGTCGAGCGCGCGCTGCTCGCACGCGTCTCGCGCTGGTTGCGCACGATGCCTGTGACGCGGCTCGCGTTCTACTGGCCGATCCGCGGTGAGCCGGATCTGCGCCGGACCGTGCTCGCCTGGCTGGGCGAGGACGTGCAGCGGCGCGCCGGTCTGCCGGTGATCGTCGAGAAGCGGCTCGAGTTCGCGCCGTGGAATGCCGACACGCCGATGAGCCAGGGTCCGCTCGGGATCGCGGTGCCAAGCCGACATGCGCGCATGACGCCGCAGCTTCTGCTGATTCCGTGCGTTGGGATCGACAGCATGCGTTATCGCCTTGGCTTCGGCGGGGGTTACTACGACCGTACGCTCGCCGTTCTGGATCCGCGGCCGGTGACCGTCGGGATCGCATTCGAGTGCACTCGTGTCAACACGATCAATCCGCAGGCGCACGACATCCGGCTCGATCTCGTGATCACCGAAAGCGGCGTCTTGTAGGACTCAAGTCGCCCGCGGGGGACCCCGGCGGACTTCGTCATTGAGCCACGCGCGGAACGCAGCGACGTGTGGAAGGTCCGAACGTTCGCGATTTTCAATCAGGAAGTAGCAGTACCCGGTACGCAAGCGCAGCTCGGGAAACGGAACGACAAGTTGACCGGCCGCGACGAGGTCGTCGAGAAAGGGTGTCCGTCCGAGCACCACACCCTGGCCGCGTACCGCCGCCTGCACCGACTGATCGATGAAGGTGAAATAGAGCTTTCCCGCAGCAGGGCGCTGTTCCTCCGGAGGAACCTCGGCGAACTCGAACCACCGGCCCCAACTGCTCGCAAGCGAGGTCGGCATCTGGTTGTCCATCTCGAGCAGAGGCAACTGGAGCAGATTGGCCGGCTCGTTGATCACCGCGCCGCTGCGCTCCAGAAGGTCAGGGCTCAGCGCCGGTGTGATTTCTTCTTCGACCAGCAGTAACGCGTCTGCCGGCGCCGCCTGCGGGCGGCACCAGCGCAAAGCGATGTCGACGCCTTCGGCCTCCAGGTCCACCGCCCGGTCGACTGCATCGATGCGAATTTCGATCTGGGGATGCAGGCGCTGGAACGCCGCCAGCCGGGGTACGAGCCACAAAGATGCAAATGATGCATACGTGGTCACGGCGACCCGCGGCGGACCGCCGGCGCCGCGGATCTCCTCCACGGTGCGATCGATGGTGGCGAGCGACTGGCGCACCGCCCGCAACAACTGATCGCCGGCGCCGGTCAATGCAAGCGCCCGGGTCCTGCGTGCGAACAGTTTCTTGCCAACCTGCCGCTCGAGCGCGGCCACCTGGCGGCTGATCGACGACTGGGTGAGGTTTAGTTCGGCCGCGGCAAGGGTGAAGCTCAACAGCCGGCCGGAAGCTTCGAAGCCGCGCAGTGCGCCCGCCTGGATCGGGCGCCGCCGGGAGGCGCGACGGGGTAGGCGGGCAGACATGCGCGAACCATAGCAGATCGATGCATGCAGCAGATGCATGCATGTTCTGCAAACGTTTCGTTTGTCGGCGCTCGTCCACGCCTCTCTAATGCAAGCGTGTCGCGGCAGATCGTCGCGAGCTTTGCAGGAGACCCGTCATGAACTGGGCACGCACAACGACGCGCACCATCGATCTCGGCTACGAGCAGTTGCTGACGTTCGTCGGACGTCCGGGCACTCGGGTACGCGTTCTTTTCGGTTCGATGTGGCTGACCGAGGAAGGCTGCGAGCAGGACGTTTTCGTCTGCTGCGGCGACGAGGTATTGCTGAAGTCGGGCGGACTTTCGGTCATCGAAGGGCTTGGAGCAGCGCGAGTGCAGGTCGTCGAGCCGGCGAAGCGATCGCTGCTTGCAGCGATCGCCGGCCGTGGCCGGAATGTCTGGCGACGGCTGCCCTCCCGCACGAAGGTTGCAGACGCGATGGCACGCTTCGTGATCCTCCTTCTCGCGATCGCCGTCAGCGCAGGCGTGCTGCACATCGCGGCCCCTGGGCCGTTGTCTATCCAGCCGCTTGCGACCGACGGACCAGCTTTCGTGCAGGAGACCTCAGGGCCTGCAGCAGGCACGCTGCAAGACCTTGCCGCTGTCCGGACTGGTTTTTTGTCGGTCAACTGATGGCCGCGCCGTCGACGTCGGGTACGCGCGTCGTGCGCGCGCGCGAGTTCCGCCCGCGCCGCGCGTGGGACGCGCTCGACCTGATGAAAGTCGACGGCGTCAGCGCGCGGCTCCACTGGGCCAACAAGCCCCACCACTGGCACGTCAACGACGGCAACGAGGTCTTCGTCGTCATCGATGGGCTCGTAGACATGCATTACCGTTGCGACGGATCGGAGCGCTTCGTCACGCTCGGTACCGGAGATGTGTTCGTCGCCGGCGCCGGCTGCGAGCACATCGCTCATCCGCGCGGTGAAGCGAGGGTGCTGGTGGTCGAGCGTGCAGGAAGAGAATAAGGACAGGGAAGAGCTCGGGTGAACGCATGCTGACGCTCTACGGAGCGCCTGGTTCAGGTGCCGCCGCGATCGAGGGGGCACTGATCCTGATCGGCTTGCCTTATCGCGGCGTCGAGGCTGCGGCGTGGTTGCCGGGGCCCGGCGTGGAAGAGCTCAAGCGCGTCAACCCGCTCGGTCAGATCCCGACGCTCCTGCTCGAGGACGGCTCGGTCGTCAGCGAAAGCGCGGCAATCCTGATTCACCTCGGGCTGGCGTATCCGGAGGCGGGATTGCTCCCTGCGGCTACGACGGAACGGACGCAAGCGATCCGCGGCCTGGTCTACATCGCAGCGAACTGCTACGCGGCCATCGGAGTGATCGACTATCCGGGGCGCTGGTGCGCCGAGTGCGACGAAACGACGGCAAAACGCATTCGGACCGGTGCGCGCGCACGGGTGCACCAGCTATGGACGGCATTCGCCGACACGTTCGCACCGCATCCCTTCCTGAGCGGTGCGCGCCTGGGA
>Ga0335082_10003931_pt1 | contig 16167 bp, 16 predicted proteins | sample Lox_Sample_41_FD_206718 | JGI IMG/M metagenome (GOLD analysis project Ga0335082, IMG submission 206718) | Soil microbial communities from Loxahatchee National Wildlife Refuge, Florida, United States - Lox_Sample_4.1 | ecosystem: Environmental > Terrestrial > Soil > Wetlands | place: USA...
CCCGAGCGAGATGTCGGAGATCCGCGCCTCCGTGCGCCCGAGGCGACGGTAGGCGCGGACGCGCGCGCCCTTCCACTCCTCGGGCCAACGGGGGCTCGTGTTCTCGACTGTCCCGCCGAAGATCTCTCGGGCCTGCGGGCGCCAGCCGCGTCCCTCGTTTCCAAGCCCGAGGAAGGCGCGCGCCATCATCAGGCCGCCACCGGCCGCGGTCGCCGCAACCGCCGCGCCCGCGCCCGACGCGGCGCCGGTGAGGAAGCTCCGCCGCGACGGATCGAGCTGCGCTCGGCTCGCGCGGCGCACCGCCACGAAGCTCGCCGCCGCGATCGCCAGCAGGGTCCCGATCACCAGCATCACGCCGGGGAGCGAGAAGCCGAGATTCGGGAGCAAGAGCTTGCCGACGCGCTCGAGCAGCGCTCCCGCCGGGAACGCGCTCGGATCGAGGCCGATGAAGGTGCGGTAGAGCACGGGCCCGGCGATCCAGAAGCCGGCGGCCGCCGCCAGCGCGAGGCAGACGAGGAACACGCTTCGGGTTCGCACCACGAGCCCTCCTCGAGTCCTCGCGAGTATAGCCGGGGCCCGCGGGCACGTAGCCGCGGCCCGCCCGTGTGTTACGTTCGCGTCTCGCTGCGCCCGGAGAACCTCGATGCCTGAGCCCACCGTCGTTCCGAGCGTCGCCGCGCTCAAGAGCTTCGTCGGGAAGAAGCTCGGGGCCTCCGAATGGATCACGGTCTCGCAGCGACAGATCGACGCCTTCGCCGACGCCACCGGCGACCACCAGTGGATCCACGTCGACGCGGAGCGCGCGCGCCGCGAGTCTCCCTTCAAAGGACCGATTGCGCACGGCTATCTGACCATCGCGCTGGCGCCGGCGCTGCTCCCCCAGGTGATGCGCGTCGAAGGCGTTCGAATGGCGGTGAACTACGGGCTCGAGAAGATGCGGCTGCCAGCCCCCGTCCCGGCGGGCGCGAGGGTCCGTCTGTTGGGCGAGCTCAAGGACGTGCGCGACATGCCGGGCGGCGGCGCCCGCGCGATCCTCGGGCTGGTCTTCGAGATCGAGGGCGGCGGCAAGCCGGCCTGCATCGCCGACGCCATCTACGTGTACTACCCGTAGCGGTCCGCGACTACTCGGCGAGGAAGCCCCGCACCTCGGCGAGGAAGAGCTCGAGCTGGTCGTGGTGCACCCAGTGCGCGGCGCCGGGGATGGTGACGGTGCGGGCGTTTCGGAAGGGCGCGATGCGGCCGTCCTTCACCGGGTCGCTCGCCCAGGAGTCGGCCCCGCGCACCAGCAGGGTCGGACACTCGATGCGCTCCCACAGCGCGCGCATGTCGTCGACGTCGAAGCGGTAGGGCGCGAAGCTGCGCACGTAGTTGTCGAACTTCCAGGAGAAGGTGCCGTCCTCGTTGCGGTTGACACCGTGGAGGGTCAGATGGCGCGCCTGTTCCTCGGAGAGGAAGGAGTTCTCCTCCCGCATGCGGGCCGCGGCGGCCTCGATGCTCGGATAGCGGCGCGGCTGGCGCGCGGCGAGGTCGCGCATCTGCTGGACCCAGGTCTGCATGCGCTCCCAGGGCGGGCGCCCGCGCAGGCGCTCGATCATCGCGGGGGGCGGCCCGAGCCCTTCGATCGCCACGAGCCTTCGGACGCGCTCCGGGTTGATCCCGGCGTACATCAGCGCGATCGCGCCGCCGAGCGAGTGCCCGACCAGCACGACGGGGCCGGACCCGAGCGCGTCGATCAGATTGGCCAGGTCGAGCACGAAGTCGGACACCGCGTACATCCCGCCGAGCGCCCAGGCGCTGTCGCCGTGGCCGCGCAGGTCCGGCGCGACGACGTGCCACTCGCCGCGCAGCTCGCGCGCCACCCAGTCCCAATTGCGCGCGTGGTCGCGCCCGCCGTGCACGAGCAACAGCAGCGGCTTCTCGTCGTTGCCCCAGTCGACGCAGTGCAGGCGCAGGCGCTGCGAGACGTAGAAGGTCGAGGTCGGCCCGATGATCTCGGCCATGCGCGGGATGCTAACACCGCGGTTATCCTCCGCGCGTGAGGATCGCGCTGGCGCAGCTGAATCCGATCGTGGGCGACCTCGCGGGCAACCGGCGCCTGGTGGAGGAGGCGGCCGCGAAGGCGGCGGCGGCCGGCGCGGAGCTGGCACTGTTCCCGGAGATGGCGCTCACCGGCTATCCGCCAATGGACCTGCTCGAGCGCCGCGGCTTCGTCGACGACCAGCTGCGCGAGCTCGAGGCGCTGGCGGCGGCCTCGAAGCGCATCGCGATCGCGGTCGGCGCCGTGCTGCCCTGCGAGCCGCGCGGCAGCAAGCGCCTCCAGAACGCGGCCGTGCTGCTGTCGGGCGGGCGCCACACGGCGGTCCAGGCCAAGACGTTGCTCCCCACCTACGACGTCTTCGACGAGAACCGGTACTTCGCGCCCGCAGAGCGGCGCGCGCCGGTCGAGCTCAGCGGCGTCTCGATCGGGCTCACGGTCTGCGAGGACGGGTGGACGGAGCGGATCCCCTACGACGTCGACCCGACGGGCGAGCTGTCGCAGCAGGGCGTGTGCCTGGTCCTGAACCTCTCGGCCTCGCCCTGGCACGTGGGCAAGCCAGACCAGCGCCGCGAGATGTTCGCGACGCTCGCGCGCCGCCATCGCGTCCCGATCGCCTTCGCCAACCAGGTCGGCGGCAACGACGAGCTGATCTTCGACGGGGGCTCGTTCCTGGTCGACGCGCAGGGGCGCGTACGCGCGGCGCTGCCGCTCTTCGAGCCCGCACTCGAGGTCGTCGACCTCGAGGCGCCGCCGCTCGCGCTCCCGCCGGACGCGGTCGACGAGCCCCGTGGCGCCGCCCAGCTCGAGGCCGGGCTGGTGCTCGGGATCCGCGACTACTTCCGCAAGCAGTCGCTTCCGCCCGGCGCGGTGATCGGGCTCTCGGGCGGGGTCGACTCGGCGGTCACCGCGCACCTCGCGGCACTGGCGATCGGCGCCGACCGCGTCCTCGGCCTGCTCCTGCCCGGGCCCTTCTCGTCCGAGCACAGCGTCGCCGACGCGCTCGCGCTGGCGCGCCAGCTCGGCATCGAGACGCGCACCGTCGACATTCGGCCGATCTACGAGCGCTATCTCGCGGTCTTCGCCGAGCTCTTCGGCGCGCGCGCCGACTACGGCCTCGCGCAGCAGAACATCCAGTCGCGCATCCGCGGCGCGGTGCTGATGGCGGCCTCCAACGCGCAGGGGCGCCTGGTGCTGGCCACCGGCAACAAGAGCGAGCTGTCGATCGGCTACTGCACGCTCTACGGCGACACCGTGGGGGGGCTCGCCGTGCTCGGCGACGTCTACAAGCGCGACGTCTACGCGCTCGCGCGTCACGCCAACCGAAACGGCGAACGCATCCCGCGGCACACCATCGACAAACCGCCCTCCGCGGAGCTGGCGGCCGGTCAGCTCGACTCGGACGACCTGCCGCCCTACCCCGTGCTCGACGCCGTGCTCGAGCAGGCGATCGAGGGGGGGCTCGGCGCCGAGTCGATCGAGCCGCCGCCCGGCGCTGACCGCGCGCTGGTGCGCCAGCTCGTCCGGCGCCTCGACCGCAACGAGTACAAGCGCCGCCAGTCCCCGCTCGTGCTGCGCACGTCGCCGAAGGCGTTCGGCAGCGGGCGGCGCCTTCCGATCGTGCAGCTCTACGACCGCGACGGCTGACGCTCCGACCCGCCGGCTCGCCGACGCACTCGGTTCGGCTCGGGGTCGGGGCTAGACTCGACGTCACAAGGGAGGTCGCCATGCCCGAGGCCGACGCGCGCGCGGACGAGCGCTTCCAGAGCGAGGTGCCCCAGCGGCGCGAGAGCTTCTTCCTCAAGGGCTCGCAGTCGCTCGACTGGGGCCTGCAGAACCGGCTCGCCCGGATCTTCGACCCGGTCTCGGGTCGCACCGTGATGCTGGCGATCGACCACGGCTACTTCCAGGGCCCCACCAGCGGCCTCGAGCGGGTCGACCTCGACATCGTCCCGCTCCTCCCCCATGCAGACACCCTCATGTGTACGCGCGGGATCCTTCGCTCGGTGATCCCTCCTACCTACCCCCGGGGCATCGTGATCCGCGCGAGCGGCGGGCCCTCGATCCTGAAGGAGCTCTCGGACGAGCAGCTGGCGATCTCGATCGAAGAGGCGATCCGGCTCAACGTCTCGGCCTGCGCGGTGCAGGTCTTCATCGGCGGCGCGCACGAGACGCAGTCGGTGCACAACCTCACGCGGCTCGTCGACCTCGGGAACTCGGCGGGCATCGCCACGTTGGCGGTGACCGCGGTGGGCCGCGAGATGGTGCGCGACGCCCGCTACATGAGGCTCGCGTGCCGCATCTGCGCGGAGCTCGGCGCCACCTACGTGAAGACCTACTTCGTGGAGGAGGGCTTCGAGACCGTGACGGCGTCGTGCCCGATCCCGGTCGTGATCGCGGGCGGCAAGAAGCTCCCCGAGCGCGAGGCCCTGCGGCTCGCGTACGACGCGGTCCAGCAGGGAGCCGCGGGCGTCGACATGGGTCGCAACATCTTCCAGTCGGAGGCGCCGCTGGCGATGATCCAGGCGGTGCGCCGGGTGGTGCACGAGAACGAGAAGCCGGACGTCGCCTACCAGTTCTTCCTGGACGCGAAGAACCGCGGCTAGCAAGCAAGCTGGATGCGCAGCCGCTGGTCCGACGCCGAAGCCGCCGCGTTCGTCGCGCGGCTCGGCCCGCGCGCGGGCGCCGACCTCGCGCTGCGCGTGTACTCGAGCCGCCTGCTCGGCGCCGACCCCGAGCTCGTGCTGCACGGCGGGGGCAACACCTCGCTCAAGGGGAGCGTGGAGAACCTGCTCGGGGAGACGGTTGCGGCGCTCTTCGTGAAGGCCTCTGGCCACGATCTCGCCTCGCTCGAGCCCGAGGGTCTTCCCGGCGTCGATCTGGGGCCCCTGCTGCGCCTGCGCGCCCTCGCGTCGCTCGACGACGCCGCGATGGAGACGCAGCTGCGCGGGCGCCTCTTCGATCCGCGCGCCCCGATTCCCTCGATCGAGACGCTGCTGCACGCCTGGATCCCCAAGCGCTTCGTCGACCACACCCACGCCGACGCGATTCTCGCGCTCACGAACCAGCCCGGCGGGGTGGCCGTGGCCCGCGCAGCCCTCGGCAGCGGGGTGCTCGTGCTCGACTACGCGAAGCCGGGCTTCGCGCTGGCGAAGGCCGCCGCCGCGGCCTTCGAGGCCCACCCCAAGGCGCGCGCGATGGTGCTGGCGCAGCACGGCGCGCTCAGCTGGGGCGACAGCGCGCGCGAGTCGTACGAGCGGATGATCGAGATGGTGACCGCCGCCGAGCGCCATCTCGAGCGCGCCGCCCGCTCGCACCCCGCCGCCCAGACTGCGAGCGTCCCGGAGGCGACCTCGATCGACACCGCGCGGGAGCGGCTGGCGCGCGTCGCCCCGAGCCTGCGCGGACTGCTCGCCGCCCCGAGCGGGGATCCCGACCGGCCCTTTCGCCGCGTGATCCTGCGCCCGCTCGTCGAGCGCGCGATCCTCGACTTCCTCGATGCTCCCGGAGCTCGGGAGCTAGCGCTGACGCCGCCTGCGACCTCGGACCACCTGATCCGCACCAAGGCGCTGCCCCTCTTCGTGGCGACGCCGGCGTTCGACGACCCCGCGCGGCTGCGCGAGCAGCTACGCGCGGCGGTCGACGCGTACGCGCGGGACTACGACGCCTATTTCGAGCGCAACCGGAGCGCCCTCGCGCCCGGCGTCCGGCGCGCCGATCCGCGGCCGCGTGTCGTGCTCCTCCCCGGCCTCGGCGCGCTCTGCGCCGGCGAGGACGCGCGCGCCGCCGACGTCGCGCGCGACATCACGCGCCAGACGCTCGCGCTGAAGGCGCGGGTCGCGGCCGGCGGCGCGCGCTACCAGGGCCTTCCCGAGCGCGAGCTCTTCGCCATGGAGTACCTGGCGCTCCAGCAGGCGAAGCTCGCGCGCGCGGAGCTTCCGCTCGCGGCCGAAGTCGCGCTGGTGACCGGCGCGGCCGGCGCGATCGGGTCCGGCGTGTCGCGCAGGCTGCTGCTCGAGGGCTGCCACGTCGCGCTCACCGATCTCCCCGGCGAGCGCCTCGACGGGCTCGCCGCCGAGCTCGCAACCGAGTTCGGCGCGCGCGTCCTCCCGGTGCCGCTCGACGTCGCCGATCCGGGCTCGGTCGCGGCAGGCTTCGCGGAGGTCGCGCGCGCGTGGGGCGGCGTCGACCTCCTCGTCGTCAACGCCGGCGCGGCCGCCGTCGCGGCGCTCGCCGAACTCTCGCTCGACGAGTTCCGGCGCCTCGAGCGCGTCAACGCCGAGGGCACCCTGCTCCTGCTCGCCGAGGCCGCGCGCCACTTCGCCGCGCAGGGAACGGGAGGCGACGTCGTTCTGGTGTCGACCAAGAACGTCGCGTCGCCGGGCGCCGGCTTCGGCGCCTACAGCGCGACGAAGGCCGCGGCGCACCAGCTCGCGCGCATCGCGAGCCTGGAGCTCGCGCCGCTCGGGGTGCGCGTCAATATGGTCGCTCCGGATGCCGTGTTCTCGGAAGGCGCTCGCCGCTCCGGCCTCTGGGAGGAGGTCGGACCCGCGCGCATGAGGGCGCGGGGACTCGACGCGAGAGGCCTCGAGGACTACTACCGCGACCGTAACCTGCTGAAGGCCCGAATCACGGCCGGCCACGTCGCGGCGGCCGTGGTCTTCTTCGCAACGCGCCAGACGCCGACGACGGGCGCCACGCTTCCGGTCGACGGCGGGCTGCCCGACGCGACCCCGCGCTGATCGGCGGGGCGCTCGTTGAGATGGGGTGCTAGCTGATGATGCGCCGGACGATCTCGGGCGGCGTCTCGAGCAGGAGTTCGCCGGCCAGGTTCAGCGTCGCGAGCGCCGTGTGGCCACGCGCGGCGCGCCTGCCGCTCGCGAGGTTGGTGAGCTCGTAGGCGATCAGCAGCCGGCGCGCGTGCTCGCGGAACCACGCGGAGGCACGCACCCGGTCGCCGTAGCGAAGGGCCGAGGAATGGCGGCAGTGCGACTCGATTACCACGAGCTGGTAGCGCTCGCCGACGAGATCGCCCGCGTCGAGCCCGCGCGCGCGGAGGAGCGCAGTACGCGCGAGCTCGAAGTACTTGAAGTAGTGGCCGTGCCAGACGACCCGCATGGCGTCCACGTCGTGGAACGGGACTTCGAGCTCGACCGAGGTCTCGTGCAGCCGAGCGACTCGCATCGGTCCGCGAGTATGGCTGATCCGGGGGCGCGATGACGCGGCGGCTGCAGGCGGCCCTGGCCCTCGCCTACCCGGTCGGGATCTACCTCGGCGTGCGCTTCCTCGGCGCGCGCGCGCTCGCGGTCTGCATCGCGGCGCTGCTCTTCCTGCGCGCGCCGGCAGCGTGGCGGCGCGTCGAGCCGGCGGAGCGGCGACGCCTGCTCCTCCCGCTGGGCGGCATCGCGCTGCTCGCGGGAGCGGCAGGGCTCTCCGGAGATCCGCGGACCCTCCTGTTCGTTCCCTCGCTGATCAACGCCGTGCTCCTCCTTGCGTTCGCGCGCAGCCTGGCGGCGCCGCGCTCGATGATCGAAATCTTCGCGCGGCTGCAGGTCGGCGAGCTGCCGCCCGAGGAGGTCGCGTACTGCCGGACCCTCACCTGGATCTGGTGCGCCTTCTTCGCGGCAAACGGCCTCGTCGCCGGCTGGCTCGCGATCGCCGCTCCGCTGGAGGTCTGGACGCTCTACACGGGTCTCCTGTCGTACCTGGCGATTGCGCTCCTCTTCGTAGGCGAGATCATCTACCGCTCCTGGCGCTTTCGGCGCTATGCCGGCGCGTTCAGCGACCCCGTGATGCGGCGCCTCTTCCCGCCGCGCCCCGGCGCGCGCCGGCCCCCGTCGCCCGAGAGTTCGGTGCGGAGTCGAATCCCGCCCGACCGCAGCTAGATCGCGCCCTCTCGATGGAGCGCGAGCACCCGGGCGATGTCGACGTCCTGCCGCCGATCCGCCTCGAGCATCGGGACCGCCGCGCGTACCGCCTCGTGCAGCCCGCGCATGCGCGCGCTCGGCGCCGGGTCGCCGCGCAGGTCGAACGCCTGGCAGGCGGCCAAGAGCGCGATCGCGGCGACGGTCTCGGCGAGCTCGAGCACGCGCAGGCAGTCGCGCGCCGCGATGGTCCCCATGCTGACCTTGTCCTGGTTGTGCGACTCGGTGCTGCGGCTGAAGGACGCCGCGGGCATGGTGAGCTTGAGCGCCTCGGCGGTGAGCGCCGAGGTGGAGATCTGCAGCGCCTTCATGCCGTGATGGCTGGGTCCGTGCGCGAGGTTCTCGGGCAGGCCATCGCTCGTCTGCGGCGCGCAGAGCAGCTGGAGCTGGCGGTCCAGCAGGTCGGCGACGCTCGCCACCGCCGCCTTCAGGGCGTCCATCGCGAACGCGACGTGCCCTCCGTAGAAGTTGCCGCCGTGGAGGACGGCGTCGCTCTCCGCGTCGATCAGCGGATTGTCGTCGACCCCGTTGAGCTCCGTCTCGAGCAGCGGCCGCGCGAAGGAGAGCGCGTCCAGCAGCACGCCGACGACGTGCGGCGCGCAGCGCAGCGAGTAGCGATCCTGGAGGCGCGCCGGCGCGGAGCCGGGAGCGGGGCCGAGAGCCTCCCGGATCCACGCCCCAGCCTGCACGGTGCCGGGGTGCGGCTTCAGCGCGAAGATTCGCCCGTCGAAGTGCGCGCGGTTGCCGCGCACCGCGTGCACCCCCATCGCGGTGATCGCGCAGGCGAGCGTCGCCAGGCGCTCGGCGCGATCGACCGCGTCGCAGCCCAGCGCCGTCATGACACTGGTCCCGTTCATGATCGCAAGGCTCTCCTTGGGCTCGAGCGACAGGGGCGCGAGCGACGCGCGCTCGAGGGCGTCGCGCGCATCCACCACCTTCCCGCCGACCAGCGCCTCGCGCTCCCCGGCGACCAGCGCCGCCAGGTACGAGAGCGGGGTCAGATCCCCGCTCGCGCCGACGGAGCCCTCTTCGGGGATGCAGGGCAAGATCCCACGGTTGACCAGCTCGCAGAGCCGCTCGAGCAGCTCCGGGCGCACCCCCGAGAAGCCGCGCGCGAGCGTCGCGAGGCGCACGACCACGACCGCCGTCGCCGCCTCCGCGTCGAGGAGCCGCCCCGTACCGCAGCCGTGGAAGCGCATCAGGTTCTGCGGCAAGAGCTTGCGCTCGTCCGGCGGAACGGCGGTCGACACCGAGGAGCCGACCCCGGTGGTGACGCCGTAGACGCTGCGGCCCTGGGCAAGCGCCCGCTCGAGCGCCTCGCGTCCGGCGGCGAGGCGCGCCCGGAACCCGGGCTCCGGGTCGAGCGCGAGCGCGGCGCGGCCGCGGCTCACCGCGAGAACGTCCTCCACGCGGAGCGGCGCCGCTCCGATCACCACCCGTTCTCGGCGCGGGCCGCCCGGAGCCTCTCGAATCGAGTCTGCGCTCATCGTGGCGCTGATTATAATGCCGCGATGCAGACCCCGACGCCGCTCCTCGCGCTCGCCCTCGCCTCTCTCTCGCTCGCGGCCTGTGCCGTCGGAACGCAGCAGATCGGGCGCGAGATCGACGTCGGGCGCATCCCCGAGATCCAGGTGGGCCGCTCGACCAAGGCGGACGTCCTGCGCCTCTTCGGCCCGCCGCTCTCGTACTCCGGGCTCCCCGCGGTGCCGCGCTCCGAGCTCGTGGCGGCACCGCTGCAGGGCGAGGAGCGCGGCGTGAATGGCCAGAACGTCTTCCTCTACGAGCGGCGCGAGGACCACGAGCGGTTCTTCACGGTGCTGCTCTACACGCGCTTCCGCCGCGAGGTGCGCTCCGACGTCCTCGCGGTGTTCTTCGACTCGAACGACGTGGTGAAGTACGTCGCCTTCGCAAAGCAGACCGACGCCCCCAGCGAAGCGCCTGCGCCGTGAGCGGAGGCCGCGGCCGGCGCGCACTCGCGGCCCTCGCCCTCGCGCTGCTCCCCGGCTGCGGGCTCGCGACGCTGACGCACGACACGATGCTCGGGCCGGTGAGCCCCCTCGGGCCGATCCACGACGTCTCGGTGGGCTCGGACTTCCGCGTGACGGAGAGCGGGCCGGTCGCCGACACCGCCGGCGAGCCGCTCTTGCGCCCCTATCCCGCCGACTTCATCGAGCGCCTCGGCTCCCCGCGCAGCTTCTACTCGCTCGCGCAGGGCATCCAGGCCTTCATCGCGAGCTTCTCCTTCGTGGTGCAGCGGGAAACGCGCGAGGCCGAGCTCCCGGTCCGGGAGGGGCTGCGCGAAGGGCTCGACGCGGCCGACGTGCTGCGTCTGCTCGGACCGCCAGAGCTCTGGATCCGGGGCCCCAGCCGCACCCTGATGCTCTACCGGGGGCGCGGGCGCCGGAGCATCGGCTTCTACGTGGGCGTGCCGCCCCTCGCGAGCGTCTTCCTGCCGGTGCCCGGCCTCGGCAACCTGCGCTTCCGCTATGCGAACAGCGAGGATCGGGTGGAGAAGATGCTGCTCTTCTTCGGCGCCGACGACGTGCTGGAGTCGATCGCGCTCTCCAAGGCCGAGCCGTGACGCGCACCCGCGCCGCCGTCGCGCTGCTCGGCCTCGTCCTCCCGACCGCCTGCGCCTACACCGTGCAGCGATCCGGGGACCCCCGCTTCCTCGAGCGCAAGCTCGATTGGCAGGCGGGAGTCACGAGCGCCGAGGACGTCGCCGCGGCGCTCGGCCCGCCGGATCTGATCCGGGGAGCTCCCGGACGGCTCGTGTTCGTCTACCGCTACGAGCGCGAGGTGAAGGCGAGCCTGGTGCTGAGCGCGTACCTGCGGATCTTCACCAACGAGCGGCAGCGGCACGTCGACAGCACGCTGGTCGCGGTCTTCGACGACGCCGATCGCCTGCTCTACTACGGCGCCAGCGCCGAGCCTTAACCCCGCTCGCCGGGGTCGAAGTCGACGCGGATCACCTTGAGATCGCCCGAGTAGCGGTTCCGGCTGAAGACGACCCGCCCCACTCCTTTGTACTTCCAGTCGGTGCGGCCGGTGTCGGGGCCGTAGTAGAAGGGGATGAAGGCCTTGCCGGTCGGATAGGCGTTCTCGGAGGTCGGAGAGCCCATGATCTCCCGCACCTTCTCCGGCGTCATGCCGTTCTGGATCTTGGCGAGGTTCTCCTTCGACGCGGTCGGCGCCGCGGGGGCGGCGGGCTTCGACGCGGCGCTCTTGCTCTTGGTCGTGGCCTTGTCGGCGCTCCGCGCCGGCGTCGGAAGCGAGAGCGCTCCCGCAGCGAGCGAGAGCGCGATCAACGGAACGAGCGGGCTTCTTCGCATGGCTTCGCAGATCCCTCCCCCAGTTGGAATGAACTCAGAGACAAAGTGAACCCAGAGGCCAAAACTCAGAGGCCGAGCTGGGCCTCGTGCTCGAGCCCGAGTGCCAGCCAAGCGGTGCGCATCCCCGAGCGCACCACGCCGATTACGCCGCCGCCAGGACGCGTCCAGTGCCCCGCCAGGAAGAGGCCGGGCAACGGCGTCTGGTTGTCGATCCGACCGGGTCCCACCTGCGCCGGCGTCACCTCGAAGCCGTAGATCGCCCCGGCCTGGTTGCGCGTGTAGCGCTCCATGGTGCGGGGCGTCGCCGACTCGACGAAATGGAGCGAGCGCGCGAGCCCCGGCAGGCGGCGCTCGGCGCGCTCGAGGAGCCGTGCCTGCCAGCGCGCCTTGGCGGCGCTCCAGCTCGGGGCCGCCGCGGCCCCGACCAGGCTCGTCAGCACGAGCAGATGCTCCCCGGCCGGCGCGAGCGAGGGATCGAGCAGCGTCGGAGCAGTGAGCGAGAGCCAGCTCGGTCCGCCCCGAATCCCGCTTGCGCACGCGGCCTCGTGATTCGGCCCCGGGTAGAGGAAGGTCTCGTAGGCGAGCTCCGCGTCGGCCAGGTCGAGCGACGTGGCGGCATAGACGACGAAGGCCGAGGGCGAGAGCGTCGCGGCGTCGACCCGGCGCCGGAAGCGCGCCGGGAAGTGCTCGGCGCCGACGAGCTCGTCGACGGTCTGCCGCACGTCTGCGTTCGAGACCACGAGCGGAGCCGCCACGCGCTGGCCGTTTTCGAGGATGACGCCCGAGACGCGACCGGCGTCCACGCAGATGCGCCGCACCGGGCTGCGCAGGACGAGCTCCCCGCCGCAGCGCTCGAGCGCGGCGACCAGGGATTCGGCCAGCGACTGGAAGGTGCCGCGGCACGCGTAGGCGCCGTCGGCGACGTAGCTCATCAGCATCGCCGCGAAGTAGAGGAAGGAGACGCGCGACGGCGGCAGCCCCAGGTAGGGCCAGAGCGCGGCCAGCGCCGAGCGCGCCGCCGGGTCGGCGACGTGCTCCTCGAGCACCTCGGAGAGCACGGCGCGCCGGTAGCGCAGCAGGAGCGGGAAGTGAGAGGGGGCCGCCAGCGGCCCCCGCGCGCTGTGCTCGGCGCGACTCGCCTCGCCGCGCACCGCGAGGCAGTCCTGCACGAATCCGCGGATGCCCTTCTCCTCGCGCGGGAACAGCTCCACGTGGGCTTCGATGAAGCGCTCGAGGCCGCAGGGCGCGTCGAGCGTGAGGCCCGGCCACTCGACCCGGTAGCAGGGGTCGACGCGGACGAAGTCGCAGAGCGAGCGCACCCCGAGTCCCGCGAGCAGCCGGTGCAGGAGCCCGCCCTCCTCGAAGGGCACCGGCTCGCAGCCGCCGATCAGGTGGACCGCCGAGTCGAAGCGGTAGCGCCGCCGCCGGAAGGCGTGCGCGTAGCCGCCCGGCCGATCGTGGCGCTCGACCACGAGCACGCGCCGGCCGGCGCGCGCGAGCAGCGCCGCCGCCGTCAGCCCGCCGAGACCACTCCCGACGATGATGGCGTCGTACGCGTCGCGCGAGGCTTCGTCGTGGAAGCGCATGGCGGGCCTCAGCGCACCGCGAGGTTCCGCGGGTCATTCCCGGCCAGGGCGTGGGCCACCATGAAATCGACGAGGCCGATGCTGTAGCGGCGGGTCGTCGCCTCGCCGGTGAAGACGCGGGGCATGTGCGTTCGGAAGTGGAAGTCGAGCAGCCGACCGATCGGGAGCGTACGGAAGAACTCCCCGACCTTGAACAGCGTGAAGAGCCTCCCGTCGTAGAAGTATCCCGCCACCCGCTGCCAGTTCTCGAGGTGGCGCAGCACGCGCGCCTGGTAACGGCGCAGGGCGGACGGGCTGCCGCTTGCGATCGCGTCCGCGAGGGCGGCGGCGCCGTCGAGCCCGATCAGGAGTCCGCTCGAGAACACGGGATCGACGAAGCCGAAGGCGTCGCCGAGCAGCGCCCAGCCCGGTCCCACGCCGCGCGTGCAGCGCAGCTGGTAGTTCGTGTAGCGGAGCACCGGCGAGATGCGCTTGGCCCCCTTGGCCCACTCCTCGAGCACGCGGTCATGACGCAGATAGGCGTCGAACTGCTCCTCGGCCGAGTCGCCGTACTCGCCGATCACCGCCCCGTCGATGACGAGGCCCACCGAGACGCGGCCGGGAAGCGGGATGCGCCACGACCAGCCGTGCTCGAGCCGATCCGTGTGCACGTCGCCCGGCTGGAGCAGCGCGACGTTCTCCATGTGGGCGTGGAGCGCGACGTCGCGCCGGGCGCCCTCCACGGTCGGGATGCCGAGGAGGCGCGCCAGCAGGCGCGTGCGACCCGCCGCGTCGACGATCAGGTCGGGCGGAGCCGCGAGGCCGGAAGCCTCGAGGCTCGCCGGCGCAAGCCGCACGCGCTGGCTCCGGCCCTCGCGCTCGACGCGGGCGTGCTGCCCGACGAAGCGGGCGCCCGCGCGCGCCGCGGCGTCGCGCAGCGAGCGGTCGAAGAGATCGCGCGGGACGTTGTACGAGTACCGGGTCTTCGCGCGGCGCACCTCTTCGAAGCGGAACGAGAGCGTGTCGTTGGGATCGAAGACGAAGGTGGCGCCCGGCTTGAGCGTCGAGTAGGACGCCACCTCCTCCTCGATGCCGAGCCGCTTCAGGAAAGGGACCACCGCGGGCACCAGCGACTCGCCCACCACCAGCGGTGGACGGGTGCCTCCGTCGAAGACGACGACCTCGAGTCCGCGGCGCGCGAGGTAGGTGGCGAGCGAGGCGCCCGCCGGACCCGCGCCGAGGATCGCCACGCTGCGGATCCCCCTCCTCATGGCCGGGGATCATAAGCCACCTGCCCGGCGCTTCAATCGTTTCTTGCCACCCGCCGCGAGCTGTGTAAAACGTCCGGTGATGGATGAGTGGACCCGCGAGCGCTTGACCGAGCTCATCCACGGGATCCTGCGCAGCGACCTCTTGTCCGCGGGGGCAGAGTTCACCCCCAAATCGAACCTGGTCGCCGCCGGCCTCGATTCGCTGGCCGTGACGCAGCTCCTGCTCTCGATCGAGGAGATCACGGGCTTCTGGGTGGACGAGAGCCTGCTCACGCCCGAGAACCTCGAGACGTCGGAGACCCTCGCGGGTTGCATCCATGCCTACGCGTCCCGCCGCTGAGGCGATTCCGCTCACCGGGGCGGACGCCTTCCTGCGCGCCTTCGACGCCGAGACGCGGCGCTGGAACGACGCGAGCCACCTTTCGCAGCTCGTGCTGCGGCTCGGGCCGGGCTTCGACCTGGACGCCTTCGAGCGCGTGCTCGCCGAGGTGGCGGCAGCGAATCCGATCCTGCGGGCGCCGGTCGGACGCAGGGGCGGGCTCGGCGCTCCGGTCTACCGCGTGGGCTCCGCCGCGCGCGCCGCTCTACCGCGCGTCGATCGGCACGAGGCCGGCGACGCGCCGCTCGGGCGCCCGCTACCCCCGCTCTTCCCGCAGCGCCTCAACGAGGCGCGCTCCGGTCGCCGCGGCGAGCTCCTGCGCGTAGACGCGGTCCGCTACGCCGGCGGGGAGCACGGCACCGATCTCGCCTTCACCTGGCTGCACCTCCTCCTCGACGGCGCCGGCAGCGAGCTCTTCGTCGCCTTCCTCGAGGCCTGCCGAGCCGGCGCCCGCAGCCCGGCGGCGACTCCCGCGGCGGACCGCGCAGGCGCGCCGCCGGAGGTGTCGCTTCCGGCGAGCCTGCGCGAGCGCGGCGCAATGGCGACCGCCTGGCAGCAGCGCATGAACGCGCTCGGGGAGCTGCGCGTGCGCTCGCTCGCGGGGCCGCGGCGCCGCGTGCGCCAGGACCTGACCTACGAGCTCTACGCCTTCCCCGAGGCGGTGAGCGCGCGGATTTGCGCCCGCGCCGGCGAGCTCGCGGGCTTCCTCACTCCCATGCTCTTCTACCTGGCGGTGGCGATCCGCGCCCATCACGCCGTCCTGCGCGCGCGCCGGCTCGAGACCGACGCCTACGTCGTGCCGCTTCCGGTGAACCTGCGCCCCAAGGGTGCCGAGGGCGGCATGTTCCGCACCCGCGTGTCGATGATCTGGTTCCAGGTGCGGGCAGCGCTGGCGGACGATTTCGACGCGCTGCTCGCGGAGCTGAAGCAGCAACGGCGCAGCGCCATCCGCGATCGCCAGATCGAGGCGGGGGTCGCCGCCATGGACTTCGCGCGCTTCGCGCCGGCCCGCCTCTACGCGAGGATGGCGCGGCGTCCGATGCGCGGAGAGCTCTGCTCGTTCTTCTTCGCCTACACCGACCGCTTCTGCCACGACCTCGAGCGCTTCTTCGGGGCAGAGGTGGAAGACGGATTCCACGCCCCCTCGGTTCCGGCCTCGCCGGGGAGCGGTCTCGTCTTCTCGCTGCGGGGAGATCGGCTGAACTGCACGCACGTCTGGCAGCGCGAGGTCCTCGACGCCACCGAGCGCGCCCGCTTCCGCGAGCAGCTCGAGCGCGACCTCGCGGGCTGAAACGCGATGGGGGAGCCGGAGTGCTTCGACGTCGCGGTCGTGGGCGGAGGGCCGGCGGGCATCGCCGCTGCGCTCGCCGCGGCGCGCGGCGGGGCGCGCAGCCTGCTGATCGAGCGCGACGCGAGCCTCGGGGGAAACGTCGCCCACGCCCTCGTCCACACGATCTGCGGCCTCTACGCACCCGGGACGGCCCCCCCGGCCATCGCGCATCCGGGCCTCCCGGGCCGCTTCGCGGATGCGCTCGCCCGCACCGGCGGAGCGGGCGCTCCCGAGACGGCGGGCCGGGTCGCCTACCTGCCGATCGAGCCCTCCGCCTTCGCGGGGCTGGCGGAGCGGCTCTGCCGCGAGGCGGCGGACCTCGAGGTCCGCT
>Ga0335082_10003932_pt1 | contig 16164 bp, 20 predicted proteins | sample Lox_Sample_41_FD_206718 | JGI IMG/M metagenome (GOLD analysis project Ga0335082, IMG submission 206718) | Soil microbial communities from Loxahatchee National Wildlife Refuge, Florida, United States - Lox_Sample_4.1 | ecosystem: Environmental > Terrestrial > Soil > Wetlands | place: USA...
TGCCGCCCGAGGAGGCACTCGCCGTCGTACTCGACTCGCCGTACACGCGCTACCCGGTCTTCCGCGAGTCGCTCGACGACATCGTCGGTGTGCTGCACGTGCGCGACCTCTTCAAGGCGATTCACGACCGCGGGCTCGGCGGCCTCGACCTCTCGTCGCTGCTGCGGCCCGCGTACGTCGTCCCCGAGACGAAAGACCTCGCGTCGCTCCTCCAGGAGTTCCGGGACACGAACAGCCACTTTGCGATCGTCGTCGACGAGTACGGCGCGATGGTCGGGATCGCGACGCTCGAGGACCTGCTCGAGGAGATCGTCGGCGAGATCGAGGACGAGTTCGACGTGCCCGAGGAGCAGGTCGAGCAGATCGGCGAGGACTCGTACCGGGTCGACGGGATGTTCTCGATCGACGAGTTCAACGAGCGCTTCGGCACCGTGCTGCCCGACGAGGACTACCACACGATCGCCGGCTTCGTCTTCGGCGAGCTCGGCCGCGCGCCGGAGCCGGGCGACGACGTGACGTACGACGGGATGCGCTTCGACGTGCTCGAAGTGGAGGGCAACCGGATCGAGCGGATCGCCGTCACGTTCGAGGAGCGCCCGCAGGCGCCGCGCGACCCGTCCGGGGATTACGGCGACGAGGACGAGGTCGAGTAGCCGGCGCGCGCTCAGGTGAGAGGACGCTCGCGCAGGCGAGTGTTCCTGTATGTTCCCTGAGTGGCGATTGCAGCCGTCCGCTCCCCGATCCCGGTTGGCATCTACGCGCGGATCTCGTCTGACCGTGAGGGTGACCAGCTCGGCGTCACGCGGCAGCTGACCGATTGCGAACGACTGGCACAGCTGCGGGGCTGCCGGGTGGTGGAGCGCTACGTCGACGACGACATCAGCGCCTGGAGCGGCCAGCGGCGACCCGAGTACGAGCGGATGCTGGAGGACCTGCGCTCGGGCCGGATACGTGGCGTCCTGGTCTGGCATCTCGACCGGCTGACGCGCCACCCGCGCGAGCTGGAGGCGTTCCTCGACCTCTGCGACCAGGTGGACGTCGAGCTGCTCGGCTGCGTGACCGGAGATGTTGATCTCGCCGATCACGGCGGCCGGTTGCTTGCTCGTATGCTCGGCGGGTTGGCCAGGTACGAGAGCGACCACAAGAGCGAGCGGATCCGCCGCAAGCACCTGGAGATCGCCGAGAGCGGTGGCGTCTCGGGTGGCGGCTCGCGGCCCTACGGCTACGAGGACGACAAGGTGACGCTGCGCCCCGCGGAGGCGGCCGTGGTGGCCGAGTGTGCGAAGCGGCTGCTTGCTGGGGAGCCGGTGCGCTCGATCGCCAACGACCTCAACGACCGTGGCATACCGGCCGCGAAGGGCGGGCAGTGGTCGCCGCAGAGTCTGCGCCGGATGCTGGCCTCGCCCCGGATCAGCGGCCAACGCGAGTACCACGGGGAGATCCTGTCCACCGCCGCTTGGCCGGGGATCATCAGTGCCGAGGACGGAGCCAAGATCCGCGCCCTGCTCGCCAATCCCGAGCGACGCACGAACAAGGCAGCACGCCGCTACCTGCTCGGCGGCCTCCTGGTCTGTAGCCACTGCGGCGAGCGCTTGGTGGCCCGACCGCGGACGGGCGGGAAGCGCCGCTATGCCTGCGCCAAGGGTGTCGGCTTCTCCGGCTGCGGCAAGACCTACATCAACGCCGACGAGGTTGAACGCTTCGTTACCGACGCCGTGCTGCACCGGGTGGACTCGCGCGACCTGCAGCGAGCGATGGAGCGCCGACAACAGACCGCCCCGCACGCCGAGCGGTGGTGGAAGGAAGCCGAAGCCGCCCAAGAGCAGCTCGAGGAGCTCGCAGCCGAGTACGGACGGCGCGAGATCACGATCGGCGAATGGAAGGCGGCCCGGAAGCCGATCGAGCAGCGGCTCAGCGCCGCTCGCAAGCAACTCGCCAAGGTCACACACGGCGGCCTGCTCGATTCCTATGTCGGCCACAGCGACCGCCTGCTCGCCGATTGGGACTCGCTCGACCTGAGCCAGCAACACGCAATCGTGGCCGCCGTAGTCGATTCCGTGCGGGTCGGCCCCGCTCGCAAGGGTTACAACCGCTTTGACGAGTCGCGCCTAGATCCGGTCTGGCGGCCCTGACTTAGCAGCTCGGCCACGCGATCCAGAGCGAGGGGATCGGAGAGCTTTACCGGAACGTTTTGGTCCGCGCAGGTTCGCTCGACCCACGCGATCGCGCGGGCCTTTAGATCCTCAGTCCCACTGCGCCCAGCAGGCGGGCGGCCCACGCCACCCCTCCACCGACGACGACAACCAGACCCGCTCCGGCTCCGATCCCATCACGCTCGACGCGCGCCCGATCGCGTCCTCCGCCGAGTCGCCGTAGCAGAGGATCTTCTCCGGCTGGAAGCCCTGCGCGACCTCATAGCGGTGCAGCCCCGCCGGCCGGCGCTCGTCGCCGAGATCGCGGCCCGCGTAGCCGGCCAGATACCGAGCCGCCAGCCTCGCCTCGGCAAGCTCGCCGGAGCCGACCGGCAGCCCGTCGAGCAGCTTGATGTGCACGAAGCCGTGCCCCCAGGCCCGATCGATCAGGCTGCGCGGAACGAACCGGCCGACCGCGAAGTGCGCGTGCAGGCCATGACCGCCTGGATGCCACTGCGGCACCCACACATACGGCAGCGGCCCCGTCTCCAGGCCGTCGCGCAGCTCGCGGAAGAACGCACCGAGATCCGTCCGCAGCTGCACCGGGTCGTGGCAGCCCTCACCCCGGTAGGTCAGCGTGCCGAGCCTGTTGAGACGATTCGCTGCCCCGTACCGCCGGACCTTCGCTCGCGCTCTCCGCGCCGCTTCCTCCTGCGCCCTCTCCACGTTCGGCGGCGCACCCGACGAAACGACGAGCGAGCGCCGCACCGACAGACTTCCGCCGCCCTCCGCGGCTTCCGGGTAGAGCGAGAACGACCACAACGAATCAACCTGTAGTCCCACATCGGAGACTATGCCCAGCCGGTCGGACGGAGTCTCAGCTCTGCGACTTCGCCTGAGCTTTCTTCATCGCCGCCCAGCCGTCCCGATGCGCCCCGAGATCGAGCGAGATCCCCGGCATCACGAACTCGTCCGGGTGCGCTCCAAACGCGATCCGAAAGAGCTTGATCCGCCGATAGATGCTCGCGCGGCTCATGCCCATCGCCAGCATCCCCTCGAAACCGCCCTCCAGATGCCAGACCACCCAGAAGCCGTACAGATCGACGATGCTCCCCGCCGCGTAGCGCATGACCAGCGGCCGAAGCGCCGGAGTCGTCACCTTACGCACGCCACCGACGTAGGCCTCCCAGGCGCGACGAGCCACCCCGCGGCCCTCCGGCGACTCCATCCGATCGGAACGGAAGTCCACCATCTAGTCTCACCCTAGCGACTACGACGGACGCCTAGCCTCCGCGGCTCGGTTACCGCGGGCCCCCGCGCCCAAATCGCAGACCCCCACCCTCGTCGCTATCGCTCCTCGGCGATTTGGGCTTCCCCGCGCCAACCGAGCCACAGCTGCACTTCAGAAGTGCAAATGTGCACGTTTGCAGGGACTTTGCACCTCTACCGAGTTATGTTGCACCCAGCAGAAACCCTCCAACCACTCACCCGAGTTTCGTTGCACATTCAAGTGAAGAAACCCACCCCGATCAGCGCAGCAGCGCGGCCGCGCGGGGGCACCCTGCCGGGTGCCTCCCTGCGCCAGCCGCGACCACCCACCGCCGCCCGGACGATCACCAGGCGTCACAATGCACACTGGCCCAGCCGAGGGACCCCTACGGCGGTTACCGTCGTATCTTCTTCTAGACGATGAAGACGAGTGTCTTCCTGGTCGTGGTGGTCTCGGGTGCACTCCTTGCAGCCGGGTGGTCGCTGCGCCGTGGTGCCGCCGCCGTGACGCGGCAGCCGCCGGCAGTCGTGGTCGCCAAGCTGCCCGAGATCGGCACCGTCTACGAGCGCACCTATTGCACCGGCACGGGGCCGCTTCGCCTCGCTCTCGGGATCCGCTATCTCAAGATGGGCCAATCCGGAGCTGTCAGGTTCCGCGCTGGCCGATTCAGCAGAAACCGCGAAATGCAGCCCGGCTACCCCATCGCGTGGTTCCCTCAGAGTCGCAGCCACGCCCTGTGGCTTGCTGCGGCAGCGGGCGGTGAGAACGGAGTCGTCGTGGGCTGGGTGCGCGTAATCGGACACAGCGCCCACTCAGACACCTGCCAATCGGGCTATGACCCGCTACGGGTGACCGTGCAGATCTACCCGCGTAGCTTGGACTACAACAGGAATTCGTGGCGTTACCTCCGCCGCCTCATCGGGTGACATTCCCGAGCACTGGGGCAACCGAGGGTCTATTCGCCCGAGGCTACCAGCTGCTCCGCCACACGACCGACCGGCGGCGGGTTATCAAGCCCGTAGCGCGAGCGGAGGGCATCCGTCATGAAGGCCGCAAGTTGATCGGAGGTCACGCCCTCTACGAGCTTCTGCTCGACACCGCGAACGAGCCAGTCGTACTCGTTCCGAGGCAGATGTGGGTCGAACGGGTCGTTATCGCCGAGCGGCGACCACTCCCAGACAAGCTCACGAATCCGGTCTCGTTGGCGCGTCCCGCTCACTGTCTCTTCTGATCGGCCGTCAGGCGTCATTGCTGAACGCTGGCCCAGCCAAGCGTCCTACCGATCGAGGCGTCAGGGCGTGCAGGAGACGGCGAGCGAACCGTCGCTGTTCCGTACGAGGTTGAGCGTTGCCGAAGCCTTCGTGCCGTCTGCGGAGCCAGCTACTCCATGCCCAGCAGACGGGACATACGCACCGGCTGAAATACCGTGATAGGTGCAGCGCATCGCCTGGCCTGTCGTCGGGCTGGCGATCGTCGTTGTCGTCGGCGCGGTGAAGGTGATGACCAGGCCCCCGCGCTTGGGCGGCCCGTGAGACGCCACCTTCGTGCCAGCACCGCACCCGGCGGCAGCGAGACCGGCCACGGCAGTCATAAGCACGGCGCTCGTCTTCATCTCACTTCGCCCAGCGAACTCGATACCAGCGTGACGTTCTGTACAAGAACGTGCACTCCTGAACCCACGATGAGTGCAGATGGCAGCCCCAGCGGCGGCCATCAGCCAGGCATGTCCCCCAGGTGCCGTGGGGCATGTGACGACACGCAGTTGCAGCCTTGCGCACGAGCGCGCAGCCGAGGTTGCCAGCCGTGACGCTGACCGACCCGGCGACGGGGGTGCAGTTGCGAAGGATTGGGCCCGGTCGGACGCTGAAGCCCGCGTTCTTCTGCATGAGGTGCTGTGTCCCGGCCCGCCCCGCCACGCGGTAGCTGAGGACGAACGATCCCGGGACGACGATCCTCCGGTCGCCCACTAGCGAATGGCAATGTCGCATCAGGAAGTTCGCCTGCACGATCGCGCTGCGACCCGCCGGAATCGTCACGACCCTCATGGGCGACGCGCTCCAGTGCTTGATCAGGGGCCTCGGTATGCCGATGGCTTGGGGCGTGGGACGCGGCGCGACCCGCACCTGCATGGCAACTCGGTCGAGGACGTGCGGCATCGGGTCGGGCCCTCCCGCCCCGGTCACTGTCACGGCTTTGCCGGATCGATTCTTGACCATGATCGCCAACGAGTAATGCCTACGGGAAAGACAGCCCAGCACCGATCCCGTCCGGGCAGACGACGTGTCACCCCACTCGCCGCTCGTCGAACCCGAGTTCAAAGTGCCGTTCAGGACGAACGGGCCGTGGCCCGACCGCAAACCCGAGTCCGCGAGTGCCGCGCTGGTCAGCACAAGCACGGCTGTGACAAGCGCGCACGCCGTGGAGCGTCTCATCCCACAGAAGATACGTCGTCGCACCGCAAACGGTCACATCGTCGGGGGTCATTCCGGAACACTGGCGCAGACGAGCGTTCCCTCCCGTTCGCGCTACCCGTGCGGCGGATCCCAGTGGATCCGGAGAGGAACCGAATGTGTGCTGCCGTCACTCCAGGTAGCGGTCACGTGTTGGATGTCGCTGTCGTGGACGCTGGGCGGTAGCTGGTAGTAGAGGGCGTTGTTCTGCAAGACGGCGGGCTGTTCGACTCCTGCGACTTCGACGCTGACCGACGTGACCTTGTCGGCAGCGATGCCGAAGACGCGTGTCCCACCGTCGCGGGTGGAGAAGATCGAAAAGGTGAAGCCGACGGTGTTCCACGGCCACTTCGCAAGGTTGGCGCAGCTTCCCGCGCCCTCGATCATGTAGCAGACGGCCCCGCTTGAGGTTGGGTAGGCCGTGATCGTGTCGCCCGCCGTGCCAAGGCCAGTGACAAGATCCCGCGCCTTGCCGGTAAGCGGTTTCCCGCCTTTGTACCTGACGCCAGGCGGCTCAATCGTCGCGGAGTGGGCCATGTCTTGCACGTCCGCCGGATACTTGGTCGGCTGTGCGGGCGAAGACCACAAAGCCCCGAGCCCGCTGACCAGGCGATGGCCGAGGCTCGCGCCACTGATCGGAGCGAACGCCAACAGCGCGAGCACGGCGGCAACAAGAGCCGCCGCCACGACGTGTCGCCGGTGCGACGCCGGTCGCTCTAGCTCTGCCAGCAGGTGCTCGCGGCGGCGCTGGAAGGTGGCCTCGCTCATTACCGGAGCGGGAAGCTCGACTAGGTGATCGCTCATGATCGTTCTCCTTCGACTCGCGGCACTGCGGGGGCTGGCGCGTGGCCGTCCGCCGAGTCCGGTAGCCGCAGTCGTTTGCGTGCCCGGTGGAGGCGAGTTCGGACGGTTGACTCGGGGACGCCGAGGGCGACTGCGGCCTCCTTCGGCGTCAGATCCTCCCAAGCGCAAAGCGTGAGCACGTCCTGCTCGATCTGCGGCAACGCCTGGAGCCTCGCCACCACTAGTCGCATCTGCTCCTGGTCAGCCAGGTGATCGATGGCGTCTTGGGCAAGGTCGGCTTCGTCGCGTGGGCGGGGCAGCCTCGCGAGGGCGGCCCGATATCTCCGCTGCTTGCGCCACTGGTTACGTACGACGTTGGCCGCGACGCCGTAGAGCCATGGCAATTCCGTGTCGGCTCCGAGTTGAGCCTTGTCTCTTCGTCGCCAGGCTTCGAGAAACACGACCGAGGTCAGATCCTCAGCCAACTCGCGGTCAGCGGTGCGCCGAAAGCAGTACCGATAGATGCGCTGCGCGTGCTCGTCCCACAGCCGCACATGGCGGATCGCATCTGCCGAGGCTCCAACACTGCCGCTTGCGGGTGCCATCACCCTCTTTATGTCCGCAGCCCCGACTCCGTTCGGGGTTCCCCCAATACCCGCGTCCACCAAGGCGGCCATAATCCCGAATCGTAAGCCCGGCTTCGCTCAGGGGTCATTCCGGAACACTGGCCCAGCGGAGAGTCCTCACGGTTGAGTTTTCGACTTACTTCGCCCAGCGAACTCGGTACCAGCGCGACGTTTTGGCCCAGGCGACGGCGGCCACGCTTGGACGACCTTCTAGATCTGGTTCGACCAGTCGATTCTGGCGACTCGCCCGCTTGCGTCCCGCCCCGCCGCGGCTCCTACTTCTGCAGGAATTTGAAGACGCATCCCCAGCCAGGCCCGCGTATCGGCTTGTCCTTATGCGTTAGCCCCTCCAGCAATATCTGCGAGGTCTGAGCCAGGGCGTTGCCGTCACCGTCGAGCGCGGTGAAGGTCGACCTCCAATCGCCACTGGCGCAGGGGCCTGCTGTCGTCAGAGCGGCCAAGAAGAAACCACTCACCCCGACCGGACGTGTGACCGTCTGTCCCTCGGAGTCGGTGAACCGGACTGAGCGTGCCTGCAGGTCGGCGATTCGACCGATGACGATCACAGTCATGTCCTGCCCTTCCATGGGCCCGGCGCCGACGATCCCGGCAACGAAGTGACCGGACGCGATCGCCCTGGGGACGCAGGTGCCACCGTCAAGCGTCGTTGCTGGCTTCCAGGGTGTGACCAGGTCGAGGCAGTAGGTTCCTTCGCGGTTCGTCGTTGCATAGAGCTTGGCCTGGCCGTCGTCGGCGACTAGGACGGCGCTGCCGGGGTCAGGGTGGAAGCCAAGCTGCGGCGTGTAAGCCTGGAAGTCAGTGACCACCGGAGCTGGCGCGGGTTCGCCGGTCAGCCAGCCGGTGCCTGCGATCGCAAGGCTCACGATCAGTCCGCTGAGCGCCAAAGCCGCGGCGACCAGTGCCAACCTGGGCTCCCAGCCGCGCACGAGAACGGGCCGCAGGCGGCGCCGCTTTGGCGCGGGCTGCGCTTGGCGCGTCTCCACGAGCGCGTCGGCGATCGCCAGCAGCTCCGGCTCCTCGGCGAGGATCTCCAGCAGTTCACGATCACGAAGCGGCGAGATGCTCTGGCTCATGGCTTCAGTCCTTCCTTCTCGAACTCTTCGCGCAGATGCTGGAGACCGCGCATGAACCGCATCCGACACGCCTCCTCACTCGTTCCAAGCTCCCGACCTAGCTCGGCAAAGCTCGCGCCGCGCAGCAGTCGGCCCACCACCACCCGGCGCTGGCCCTCCGGCATCGACGCGAGCGCCGCGTCAAGAGCCCGCGCGACCTCGTCGCCGTAGCCGTCCGCGGACGCAGCTGGCTCGCTCACCAGCTCTAGCGGAACCGTCCGCGAGCCATCGCGCCGCCGTGCCTCGTCCACGATCCGGCGCTTCGCAACTGTGTACAACCAGGCGAGCGTCGGAGAGTGAGCCTCGCGCTGGTCGAGCCACGCCACCGCACTCGCGAACGCCTCCTGCGTCACGTCCTCGGCGTCCTCAGTAGAGCCAACACGCCGCCGCACAAAGCGCAACACCCTCTGGTAGTGGTCGGGCATCAGCCCGCTCTGCGCGCTCATAACTCCCTTATCGGAAACCGCGCCACAAACGTATCGCGGGAGCTACGCGTCAGGGGTCATTCCGGAACACTGGCCCACGCGAGTGTTCGCTGCAGCTCTTAGTGGTGGGGAACGTCTAGCCGGTCGCCCTGAATGCCGGTTGAGGGAGCTGCCCAGTAGCCGCCAGCTCCGGCTCGCGGAGCGGTCGTCTGGATGAGGATCGGGTTGCCTTTCGCGTCGTCAAGCTGGAAGTAGACGCCTTCGAAGTCGTTTTCCGATTTGCCCAGGAGGCCGTCGAGGCCGTGTGCCTTGGAGAAGCTCGAAGCAGCAGCAGCCGGGGCAGCCATGGTCGTCGCGCGGATCTCGATTGCGTCATTCACAACCTCGAAGGTGGAGACCCGAACGTTTGTGAGTCCTTCCGCCGTGGCGTTCTGCTGGATCCGCGCCTGGATCTCAGGAGTGATCGGATCGAAGATCTGGTTGGGAACGACCTTGCCAAGACCGCCGCCCACGTGGTCTCGCGTTCCGTCGGGCATTACAACCGTGAGATCGACCCCGGAGGGCGGCGCGAGATGGGCTTGCGTGAAGGCGGTGAAGAGCGCGCCGCCGACGAGGTCACTCTCCCAAGATGCGCGCGCGATCTCCGGGCCGTGGTCGGCGGGAGCCGCGATAGCGACGTGGGCAATGCGGTAGTCGGTTGTCCCTTTGCCGCTCGCGTTCGAGATCGCGTCTTTGGTGATCCGGATCGAGAGGACATCCGGGACGCGCGCTTCAATGGTGGCGATGATCGAGGCGGCATCGCTGCCGAGAGACGGCGTGGTGCCCGTAGTAGGCGCGAATTGCACGGGCGACCCGTCGCCTCTCGTGATCGTGACGGCGGCGATCGCTGAGCCAACACCGAGAAGCAGCAGCGTGGCTGCCGCCACGATGAGCAGGCGCCGGGACCGTCGCCGCTCGCTCCGAGGGCGAGCGGCTGACGTGAGCGTCTTCCCGGCTCGATATAGGACGTCTTGCCAGTCGGGCTCATCTGGAACGGCGAGAAAGTTGCGCAATCTCTCCTCGATCATCTGCGTATCGCTCATCGGGAAGCCTCCTCCCGTTCAAGGTCCTGTAGTAGGTCGGCACGGGCGTGGGCGAGCGTCGCGGCGACGGTGCCCTCGCTGATCTCGCACAACGACGCAATCTCTGTATATGACAGGTCGGCGAAGTAACGCAAGAACACGATCAGCCGCCGCTGCGGCGGGAGCCGCTTTAGCGCCTCCGCGAGGAGAGGATCACGCTCCGACGCGGGAAGCGGGGCGGCCTCTATTACCTCGTTGAGCGTCGGCTCCGAACGGCCCTTGCTGCGGCTCCGGAGAGCGACGCGGAAGGCGATCCGCCAGACCCAGGCGGCGAGTGAACCCTCCCCTCGATACTGCTCGCGGTCGCGCAGCGCCTGCGCGAACGCCTCCTGCACCACGTCTCGGGCAGTTTCGTGACTGCCCGTGATCGCCGTCATGCCGCCCCTGAAGGAGGCGTAGCGGCTCCGATACAGCTCCTCGATCGACTCTGCGCTTGCAGCCATGCTCACCAGGAGAGGGAGACGGTTGCAGCCATTTTCTTTATCGCGGGGACACCCTCGCCGCGAACCCGCTCAGGGGTCATTCCGGAACACTGGCCCAGCCGAGGTTCCATCCGCCCGGAGGGACCTCTGAGACCCGGCGCGCCGTAGAGTCTTTGCTGTGGTTTCGCTCCTCCTGGCGCTCGTCTTAGCTCCCTGGACGCACCCGCTCGCGTTCCGAGCCGCTCCAGGCTGGACGACGGGCGCGAGCGGCGACACGCGCTTCGTATGCGTCACGCACAACCGATGTACCAAGGGACTACTCGAATCTGCCGCGTGGATCGCCCGAGGCGTGAGGTACCGCGATCCCGCGACAGCCGATCCGCCGAACAGGACACTGGCCGTGCTGCCACGAAGAGCGGTCATCGTCTGGGCCGTCATCGAGAAGGCGGCGAGCCGGAAGCAACAGCGAATCCGACTCGACCTGCGCAAGGCGAGGCGATTCGCCTGCTGCGATGCTGTCCGCATCCCGGCTGAGTACGAACTCACTGGATCAGGCCCTGACCACGCCTACTCGGTGATCGTACGCATCTATTTCGGATCTAAGCCGGACGCCGCCATGCGTGCGAAGGCCCAGCGGGCGCTTCGACGCCTCGATCTTCCAGCGGCTTCATAGCCTCCGGATTCAGGGGTCATTCCGGAACACTGGCCCAGGCCAGCGTCCCGCGCTCTGTAGGGTCTTCGAGCTGGTGACGACGAGCGGTGAGGTGAAGGGACCGATCGCGACGCGAAGACGGATGCGCGTTGGTGTCATGGTGCCGATGTCGGTGTCCGATGGCGGCGGCGACGGGATGCCGACGTGGGCCGAGATCCGCGGGTTCGCGCGGCAGGCGGAGGAGGGCGGTCTCGATTCGGTCTGGGTCTGTGACCACTTTCTCTCGGGCGAGATCGGGCGTCCGGCTGAGGGAATCCACGAGGGATGGACGCTGACGGCGGCGCTCGCGGCGGCCACCGAGCGCGTTCAGATCGGGCAGCTCGTGACCTGCGTCTCGTTCCGCAATCCGGGGTTGCTCGCGAAGATGGCTGCTACCGCGGATGCGATCAGCGGTGGACGGCTCGTGCTTGGGCTCGGTGCTGGTTGGTATGACCCTGAGTACAAAGCGTTCGGGTATCCGACTGACCACCGCCTCAGCAGGCTCGAGGAGGCGCTTGGGATCATCGTGCCGTTGCTGCGCGGCGAGCGGGTCAGCTTCGCGGGCCGCCACCATCGGGCAACCGACGCGGTGTTGCTCCCGCCGCCCGAGCGCGAGATTCCAATCCTGCTCGCCGGCGACGGGCCGCGTCTGCTGCAGCTGACCGCCCGCTGCGCCCAGATGTGGAACACGGCCTGGTTCGGCGCGCCCGACGCCGAGCTGGGGCGGCGCTTTGCCGCGCTCGACGACACGCTGACGGCAGAAGGGCGTGAACCTGCGACGTTGCGTCGCACAGTCGGTGTTGAGTTCTTCGACGCTCCGGTCGAGGAAATCTCCACGGCGCTAGTGGCGCACGAGTCCTTCGGAGTGGACGAGGTGATCGTCGGCTTGCGTCCATCGACCCGCGAAAGCCTGGCCCGGCTCACTCAAAGCATCCGCTCCTGACCGACGCGGGCTACGTCTCAGCCCGCCATTTCAGGGGTCATTCCGGAACACTGGCCCAGGCCAGCGTCACATTCCCTAGCCGCCGCAGTTGTCTGTGGAGACGGTTGGCGCGTTGGGGTCGTTGGGGGCTTGGACGAACACGAACGCCTTGGTCTGGCCGTCGGGAACCATGTCCCAGACGACGCTGTCGTCGGGTACCGACGAGACAGCATCGCTTGACCCGCCGGTTACCGCCTCAGCGGCGTGTACGTCCTGGGCCGCGCCTTGCGCGTTCGCTTCTGCCTGCTGCTGCGGAGTGCTCGCTCCCGGCGCGCTGCTCGTTGAGGCAACGGCGGTGCCCCAGTGCGTATAGCGCCACTCGACGCCGATCCCCTTACTCGTGAGCGTCGCTGCAACCTGGCCCGCAGGCTTGCCGATCAGGCCGCAGGCCGAGATGCCGTCCTGTCCACCGAGAGTGCTGGCGTTCACGTCAATCGTCGCCTGATGCAGTGGCGCAGCGAAGGCACCCACCCCCGCAGCGATCGCCACACCTGCGCCCGCGAGGGCGACCACAGCGACAACTGCCACGAGCACAGGCCGCCAACCGCGCACGCGGTGTCCTGACGGGAGCCTCCGGGGGCTCTCAGGCCCGGCATGCGTGGCGAGCACGGACTGCAGTTCCTCTAGCGAGACGAGGTCTTCGCTATGCGTGTTCATCGTGATTCTCCTTTCGATGCTCGACCGTCGGCGCGTAACCGGCCTCCGTGAGCAAGTGAGTAAGTCTTGTGCGTGCGTCGTGGAGATTCGACTTCACCGTGCCGACCGAGCAGCCGAGCACATCCGCCGTCTCCTCTTCGCTCAGCCCTGCTTGCAAGCGCAGAACCGCTGTCGCTCGCAGGCGCGGCGGCAGTCGATCGAAGCATTGCTTGAGTGCGGCTTCGCGCCCGTCGTTGGGCGCGATCTCCTCTAGCTCCTTGACCCCGGGAGTTGTGCGATGGCGGAGGAGACGTTCCCGACGTGCAACTTTGAGTGCCCGCCGCATCGTCACGCGCAGCGCCCATGTCCTGACTGCTGCAGGGTCACGCAGCTTGCCGATTCCCCGGCTGATGTCGAGGAGAGCCTCCTGAGCCGCATCCTCAGCCGCCCACGATCCCGAGCCGACGATCAGCCGCGCTGTCTGCACGACCAGCGGACGCAACTCGAAAAGCAACTCGTCCAGCGCGGCAGCGTCACCAGCCTGAGCGCGGCTGGCGAGCGAAATGGTGCCCGGTGCCCCTTCCATCGTCATCTGTATAGGGCACATCAGCCCCGGAAAGGTTGGGTTCCTGGGAAGCGAGATTCGGTCAGCCGTCAGGGGTCATTCCGGAACACTGGCCCAGGCGAGCGTCAGCGTGTCGGGCAGGTGGAATCGGGTCAGTGGCAGCTCGCACGCAAGAGCCGCGCGGCGCGACGTACGCGGGCAGTCAGCCGTGGGTCGCTATGCGCGTTGTACGACCAGAGGATGACATTGCAGATTCGGTAGTCGAGCACCTTCTTCATCGCGAACCCGGCTGGGAGCTTGACGCAGGCGGGGCAGCCTTGGGCGTTCTTCCTGAAGGTCGCAAGGGTGAACCCACCCCTGAATCTTCTCGCTGCCCTCCGCCCAGAGTCGTAGTCGATCAGCCGGGCGCTGGGCCAGAACCCAGACTTCAGGATCGGTACGACATCGACCGTGTCCACCTCCCCCTCCACCGCCGTGTCATTCTCAGCGTGCCGGTCGATGAACGTGTGGGGAAAGCCAGCCGCTCGAAGCGCCTCTGCGCCAGCGTCTACCGAGATCGTCCGGCTACCGCCGCACCCGGCAAGAACAAGTCCCGCGCAGCACACGCCCAGAACCGCCCAGCAACGCCGCCACCTACCGACCCCCGTCACCGTTCAATCGTAGGTGCTTCAGGGGTCATTCGCGAACATTGGCCCAGCCCAGCCTGCCGGATTTCGGTGGGTCGCTCGCGGCTAAGCACCTCGACGCCTCGACGCCGGATCGGCGCGAAACACCGCTAGTGCGGCGATGTCCATTCCGCGACCTGGTTTCCGCTCGCGTCGAAGGCGGTCACCTTCTCCAGTCGTGCGCTGTCCATCTGCTCGCGGGCTTTGGAGATTGAGCCGAGGAACATGTGCTCGACGACTGGGAGGGTCATGGTTGATCCGTCGTGAAACGTGATCTGCACGGTTGCCGCATCGACTGAGACTGTCCCATTCACGGTCATCAGATCGGGGTGCCCGACGATCCAAATCGGTCCGCCGGGGTCGATCGGCTTGGTAGTCGTGGCCGGTGTGCCGCAACCGCCAAAGCCATACTTGCTGCCGTCCTGTCCGGGAGGGTCGTTGGCCCAGTCGATGAAGTAGCACTGGCCGCCCTGATCGTTCGGGGCCGCCCAGAGGTCTTCCGGGCCGTCTGGAGTTTGGATCTCGATCACCCCGTGGGCTTTGCTCACGTCCGCCTGGGGGAAGTGCTGCGCGAATCCCTGCTGGGTGGCCTGATCGGCCATTTTGTTGAACTGGCTGAAGTTGGTCGAGATTTCGGGCGGTGCTGGGGTGCCCTCGAACGCGCCGAGGCCAGCCGCAATCGCGATACCCGCGCCCGCGAGGGCGGCAACAGCGACGGCCATCACCACTACTGGTCTCCATGAGCGTCGCCGCTCGAAGACGCGGATGTTCGGCAGCGAGAGGCGCGGCCTCTCTTGTTCGCGGGCGATCTCGCTGAGCAGGTGCCGCTCTCGGGCCGCTAGGTGTCCCGAGGGCAGATCGCGAAGCGGTGGGAAGGGGATCTCGTCGGTCATGGCTGTTGCGCCTCCTGCAATGCCGTGCTGTCACCCTGGTTATGTCCGCAGCCGGGGTCGAGTTCCCGAAGGTGGGCGCGAGCGCGTGAGAGGCGTGAGCGCACCGTCCCGATCGGCAAGTCGAGTGCGAGCGCGGCGTCCTCGTAGCTCAACTCCTCTACGGTGCAGAGGACAATCACGTCCTGCTCGCGCTTCGGCAGCTTTCCCAGGAAGCCGAGCGCAGCCCGCGCTTGTCGCTCATCATCGAGTCGGTTGACCGCCGAGTCGGCGAAGTCCGGCTCCGGCTCGATCTTCGACATCCGGCTCAGGGCTGCTGCGTAGCGCCGTTCCGACCGTCGCTGGTTGCGGATGACGTTGGTGGCAACCCCATACAGCCAGGGAAGCACCTTCTCCGGGGGCAACTCCGTGTCACGACGACGCCACGCCTCCAGGAACACGACCGAGAGCATGTCCTCAGCGGTCGTCCAGCTTCCGAGCCTGCGGAAGCAGTAGTTGTAAATCGCCCTCGCGTGCCGCTGGAACAACAACCCGAATGCAGAGGCATCGCCTTCTCGCGAGCGCGTCCACAACTCGTCGTCGGTTGGGGTCATGAGGGTTTCACCTCTCACCCTTGCTATGTCCGGAGCGGCCACGAGAGTTCCTGACCGCACCCTCACCTCCTCAGCTTCATCCAGCATCCGCAGGGACGCGGATTCCTCCGCTCCCCCCAGACCCCCTACGGCTCGTTCCGGTGCGCAATGTACGCCGCGCGTTTGTCCTCCGGCGGGGCGAACCAATCGAACGCCGTGAGGTCGATCCACTTGGTCTCCGGGTGGATCTGACCCTGGAGTCGTAGACGTTGGCTAACGCCTGCGGGTGGCGACCAGTCGAGGTCACCCTCCGGCCCAAACTCCGCGATCACCTCACGGGTGCTGCGGCCCATGACCGAGAACGGCACAGGAAAAGCAAAGCCATCGTCCGCCTCAGGACGCAGTGAGTCGCGGGTTGTCTTCCAGCGCAGCTCCGGCTGTCCAGGCTCGTCATCGAGTACCAAGCGAAGATCGACCACGACTAGCGCCCGCGCGCCGTCGTTGACGAACGCGAACGGAAGGCGGAGTCGTAGCTTCCGCTGACCGACGAAGGCATAGGCGAGAGGTTTCGTCGCGGTGATCGAACCCCTGCGGGCGTACAGCCACCAGAAGGAGGCGACCGTGAACAGGAGCGCTGCCACCGCAACGCCAACGGCGACATACGTCATTCGTTCTTAGCTGGCGAACTCGGGCGTGGCTGCCGTCACGCCGCTACTGCAGCAGGCAGGTCGGATGGAACCAGGGAGCTAGGAGCCTGCCGAAACAGTGCGGCGCTCGTAGTGCCGCCAGACGATCTTCCTT
>Ga0335082_10003933_pt1 | contig 16164 bp, 15 predicted proteins | sample Lox_Sample_41_FD_206718 | JGI IMG/M metagenome (GOLD analysis project Ga0335082, IMG submission 206718) | Soil microbial communities from Loxahatchee National Wildlife Refuge, Florida, United States - Lox_Sample_4.1 | ecosystem: Environmental > Terrestrial > Soil > Wetlands | place: USA...
CCACCTGCGGATGCTCGTTGCCGAGATAGTCGGCCAGCCTCTTGGCCTCGACGGTGGTGACGCGCTCCCAGGTGTTGCTCTTGGGCGGCCCGCTGATCTCCTGCAGGATCGAGTCCACGAGCTCGTCCCGCCCGGTCAGCACGGAGCGCAGCAGGCGCTCGGTCGTCTGTGTGGTGCCGACGATGATGCCGCCGCTAGCCGCGCTGTCGCCGAAATCGGCGAACACGGCTTCGACGATCGCTGGGTCCACCTTGCCGAGGCGCGACATCGTGCGCGAGATCGTGCGGATCTCGTCTTCGTTCAGGTGATCCATCAGCTTGGAGATCTGCTCCTGCTGCAGGCCGAGGAACAGGATGGCGGCGCGCTCGGGGCCGCTCAGGCGCTTGATGTCGGGCGATGACTGGGCTAGCGACACTGGGCCTCCAAGAGACCGGGAACAAGGGCAGGCCGGGCGCGACCGGCCGGCGGTACGGGGAGTGACCGCTCGGACCGCTCGACTGCCCGGCCGCTGGCGTCATGTCTAGAGCGCCCCGGTAAAGCCGCGGTTACCGATTTGCGTGGAACGAGTCCAGGCTTATCCAGACGTGTCGGTGAGCGCCATCTTCCATTCTTTCAGGACTTGTTGAGTGACGGTGCAGAAAAGCGAGCTGATGCGGGGCCAGAGGCTGGCAATTTTCCACGGTGCTGAAAAGCCTAGAGCACAAAACCGAAGCGCGTTCGATTGATTGAGGCAGACCCATCGCCATAGAACTTCAGAAACGAGATGTCGTGCAATATACAGCATGTCCGAATCGCGGGCTCGGTCGGGTTGGCGGAAAACTCGGCGCAAGCGGCGTTCGACATACTGCGCGCCTTCATAAGTGCGAACGACTCGGCCCCGCGCTCACGGCCGGGGTCCCTTTTTGCTAATCTTTCATTAACCTGATCTCCGCCATCCGTTAACTGGTGCACGGCATGATGGGCGAAGCCATCTGTTGTTTCCCTTCGCCCCGCGCCGCACTGCGGGGTTTTTTTCGCTCGGCTTGCCACAACGCGCAGAATGTCCCGCGGAGCGAATTGTGCCTCCGTCGCTGAAGTGCCCGCATTTGCGGAGCACGACCCATCATGGTCCTCAAGCAGCGGCCGAAACCACTGAACCGGCCAAGCCGCCGGAATACGTGACGGCCGGCCTCACGGAATCCTGAAGCCACAAGTCTTCCCGATTGAACGTCGTCGGCTTCACATGGAAATGGTCTTGATCGTCTTCAACCCTTCGCGGCCTACGGTGGGTTCGGCCGGTAACAACGCCGATGCGCGACCGAGAATCCGGTCGACGTCCTGCGCCGTTAACTTGCCTGACGATTGAAGGGCATCGAGCAAAGCTACGACGAGAGCGATAGCGGCGGCGCCGTTTCCGAATGCGGTGGCGGCAGTTACGTCGACCTTCATGCTGACCTCCATTCGCGGTGCCGGCATCCTGGCACGCGTACTCCACGCTGTGACCCCCCATTTGGTAGGGCCACGCTCAAAATGGGCAACGGAAAATATGGCTGCAAGATAGCAAGATAGTAGGCCATGTCCTGCGCGTCGCAGCTGATCTCACTGTGGCCATAGGCGAATGGACGACCTGGCTCCGAGTCGATCTCCGCCTCGCCCTGCTCTGCGCTTGCGGCCGGTCGGGGTCGGCGTAAACTGCCTGTGACGGTTTTGGGGCAGGGGCGGTCGGCCCCTCGCATCCCCTTTCTTTGACGCCAGATCTCGCCCCGCTCGGCAACCTTTGGGCGGGAACTTGCTTACCGACTGACAGGGTGCGGTTGCGCATGGTTGGTGATCCAGCTGCGAAGGCGGCCGCGGAGGCCGAGTTTCCGTATCGTATTGATGTGCCGCTACCAGGCATTGGCTGGGGCAGGCTGCGGAAAATGTTGGAATGGTGTCGAGACAACATCTCCGGCCCCTCCACCATGCATCATCATAGTGAGCGCCGTCCGGGCCAGAGCCCTATCGAATATGCACGGTTCTACTTCGCCACTGCGCGCGACGCAGAGGCGTTTCGGCAGCATTGGATGGCCGACTAAACGTCCTGATTTCGTTGGCCGGTGCCTTTGCTATCCGCTGCGGGCAACAAGGATCGACAACGGCGGAGTTTCCTCCCGTACCGCGGCGGCCGGCGCGTATGCATCCGAAACAGAAAGAATGCCGAAACTGCGGTGGCGTAGACAGGGTCGCGTGATCTGGACTGCGATGTTGAAATCGCATTGGAGTAGGGAAGATAGAGTTCATGCCTGTTGCCAAGAACATGACCGTCCTCGTCGTCGACGATCAGGACAGTATGCGCGGCCTCGCCAAGGTCTCGCTCAACAAGCTCGGCATCACCAAGGTGGCCGATGTGGGAGATGCCAAGACTGCGCTCACGCGCATGCAGCAGACCAAGTTCGATCTGGTGATCTGCGACTGGATCATGGCCGACATGGACGGCTTGGCGCTGGTCACGAAGATGCGCGCCGATCCCGTGCTCGAGAGCACTCCGTTCATCATGGCCTCCGCTCGCCGGAACCTGGAGCAGATCGCGGCCGCCCTGAAGGCAGGTGTCACCGGCTGCCTCGTGAAGCCCTTCAAGCCCGAGGACCTCAAGGCCGGCATCGAGAAGGCCTGCGGCGGCGCTCTCCAGTAGCCGCTACGTCAGCCGGTCGGGCGGCGTCCGCCCGGCGAACACCGCATCGAGGTTGTCCAGGCACTTGAAGCCCATGGCGTTGCGGGTCTCGACCGTGGCGCTCCCGAGGTGCGGCAGCAGGAAGACGTTCGGCAGCGTCCGGTAGCCCGGATGGATTTTCGGCTCGTTCTCGTAGACGTCGAGGCCGGCGGCGAACAGCTTGTTCGAGCGCAGCGCCGCGATGAGGGCGTCGTCGTCGACGATGGCGCCGCGCGCGCTGTTCACGACGATGGCGCCGTCTGGCAGCTTGGCGATCCGCGGGCCGTCGAGGAAGCGCCGGGTCTCGGGGCTGGCCGGGCAGTTGATCGACAGCACGTCGCAATGCGGCAGCATCGCCTCGGGGTCGGCATGGTAGGTCGCGCCCTGCTCGAGCTCGGCCGGCAGCCGCGTGCGGTTGCTGTAGTGGATCGTCATGGCAAAGCCGCGCGCCCGGCGCGCCAGCGCGCGCCCGATGCGGCCCATGCCGAGGATGCCCAGCCGCTGGCCGCTGACCTGGCGCCCGAGCATCTCGGCGAGGCCCAGGCCCGTCCAGCGGTCGGCGCGCACCATCTGCTCGCCCTCGCTGGCGCGCCGCGCCGCGCCGAGGATCAGCAGCATGGCGATGTCGGCGGTGGCCTCGGTCAGCACGTCCGGCGTGTTGGTGACGACGAGGCCGCGCGCCTTGGCGGCCGCCAGGTCGATATGCTCGAAGCCCACGGAGAAGGTGGCGATCGCCCGTATGGAGGCGGGCAGGGCGGCCAGCGTCTCCGCGGTCAGCGCTTCGCGCGAGGATACCAGCAGGGCGTCATGGCCGGCTGCGCCGGCGACCAGCTCGGGTCCGCTGACGGGGCGGTCGTCCGGATTGAGCGTCGCCCGATAGTCGCGCGTCAGCCGCGCCGTCACCGCATCCGGCAGTTTGCGGGTCACGAAAATGGCGGGCCGGTCGGCCATGGTCTTGAACCTCCTGATGCGCTGATGTGCCGCGCGCGCACGGCTGTCGGGCCGAAGAATGCAGTTGTCTGCCGCCGACCCATGCCATAGTTTTCGCAGCGCCGAAATGGCAATTTCCTGAATAGGTCCGTCGCCAATGTTCGCACGCGCGTTCATCACCAGGCTGGGCCTGGTGGCTGTCCTTCTGTGCCTCGGCGCCGCCGTGGGTTCGGCGTACGCCTTCGAGATCGTCCCGCATCGCGCGGTCTACGATCTGTCGTTCGCGGGCGCCAAGAGCAGCAGCCAGGTCGTCGACGTCACGGGATCCATGGTCTTCGAATGGGAGGACGCCTGCGACGGCTGGAGCGTGACGCAGCGCACGGCCATGTCCTTCTCCTACCAGTCGGGGGACACGGTGAGTCTCGGCTGGAACCTCGTGACCTGGGAATCGAAGGACGGGCTGCGCTACCGCTTCTTCATCCGGAACCTCCAGAACGGGGAGGTGAAGGAAGAATATCGCGGCGAGGCGCGCCTGGACGGGCCGGGCCAGGGCGGGGTCGCCAACTACACTGTGCCCGAGGGCAAGAAGATCGAGCTGCCGCCGGGCACGCTGTTTCCCACCGCCCACACCGTCGCGCTGCTGAAGCATATCGAGGCCGGCGAGAACTTCCTCTGGGCGACGATCTTCGACGGCTTCGAGGACGACGGCGTCTCGGACATCAGCGCGCTCGTCACCAAGAGCCTGGGGGTCGAGACGAAAACAGCGGCGCGCTCGCCGCTGCTGTCGTCGGTGGCCTCCAACCGGGTGCATCTGGCTTTCTTCAAGCACAGCGACGGCTCGACCGAGCCGGAGCACGAGCAGCAGCTGCGGCTGCATATGAACGGCATCGTCGAATCCATCGTGCTCGACTTCGGCGACTTCAACGTCGAGGGCAAGCTCAAGGAGCTGAAGGCGCTGAAACCGCCCTGCTGAGGTCAGCGACGGCGGCCGCCGTCGCGCGCCGCGGGCCGCTGGAGCAGGCCGCGGCCCTTCCGGATGGCATCGGGGCCCAGGCGGTCGCGCACCGTCACGACGACCCGCTCGATCTCGGCCAGGCGGCGTCCCGCGGGATCGAGGAGGTCCCCCGGGTCGGCATCCTTGCCGTCGACGAGATCGATGCCCCCGACGCCGATCAGGCGGAAGCGGCGGCCGTCCGCCTCGGCGGTCAGCAGCGGCAGGGCGGTTCGGTAAAGCACTTCCGCCAGCCGGGTCGGCGCCGGCAGGCGATGCCGGCGGGTGATGATCCGGAAGTCGGCCGTCTTCAGCTTCAGGACGACCGTCCGCGCCGCTATCCCGCCATCGCGCAAGCGGGCGGCAACCCGTTCGCAGAGAGGCCACAGCGTGTCGGCGAGGGCGCCGCCGTCGCTGAGGTCGCTGTCGAAGGTGGTTTCCGCGGAAACGCTCTTGAGCGGAGCGTCCGGATCGACCTGGCGGTCGTCTTCGCCGCGCGCGAAGCAGGCGAGCCGGTTTCCGATGGCACCGTAGCGCTGGACCAGGTCACGGTCCGGCATGCCCTGGAGCTGACCGATCGTGGCGATGCCGTCCTGTGCCAGCCGGGCGGCCAAGGCCCGGCCGACGCCCCAGATCAGGCCGACCGGCTTCGCAGCCAGGAACGTCTTGGCCTCGCCCCGGCCGATTACAGCAAAGCCGCGCGGCTTGTCGAGGTCGGAGGCGACCTTGGCCAGAAACTTGTTGTAACTCAAGCCGATGGAGACGGTTACGCCGATCTCGGTTTCGATTCGCCGCGCGAGCATGGCGAGGGTGCGGGCCGGGCAGTTGCCATGCAGCCGCTCGGTGCCCGTGAGGTCGAGGAAGGCTTCGTCGACCGACAGCGGCTCGACCAGCGGGGTGGTCGCCAGCATCATCAGGCGCACCTGCTCGCCGACCGCCTGATACTTCGCCATGTCGGGCGGGACGACCACCGCCTGAGGGCAGAGCTTGCGCGCCTGGAACATCGGCATGGCCGAGCGAACGCCCGAGATACGGGCGATGTAGCAGGCGGCCATCACGACGCCGCGGTGGCTGCCCCCGACGACGACGGGCTGGTCGCGCAGGGCCGGGTTATCGCGTTTCTCGACGCTGGCGTAGAAGGCATCGCAGTCGAGATGGGCGATGCTCAGAGTGGTCAACTCCGCGTGGGCAACCAGGCGGGGCGAACCGCAGCCCCGACAGCGCTCCGGTCGGGCCGCGCGTTCCTCCAGCGCACCGCAGTCTCGGCATAAGGTCGAAAGCCGGGCCATGCCGTCAAAAGCTACCCTTCACGCCAGTATGGTGCCGATTCGTTCCGGCGGACTAGGCTCGATCCCGAAAATCCTAACTAATTGTTAACGATAGACTGGTAATTCTCGAAGGGTCGCAATAGGGGCAGAGGGCCTGCCGGCCGCCTGCTATGCAACGGTTTCTCGGGACCATACCATTGCTGAGACTAAGTGAGGGAAAATGAGCCAGAATAACGTCGTAGCCGCATCGGTCCGGCCGCGGCCCCAGGAGGAGTCGCCGGCGGCGCCGACGCCGCAGACGGGACAGCCGAAGACGATTCTGGTCGTCGAGGACAACGAGCTCAACATGAAGCTCTTCCACGACCTGCTCGAGGCGCACGGATACAATATCCTGCAGACTCGCGACGGCATGGAAGCCCTGAAGCTCGCCCGTCAGCACAAGCCCGACCTTATCCTTATGGACATCCAGCTGCCGGAGGTGTCCGGCCTGGAAGTGACCAAGTGGATCAAGGAAGACGACGCGCTGAAGGCGATTCCCATCATCGCCGTGACGGCGTTCGCGATGAAGGGCGACGAGGAAAAGATCCGCGAGGGCGGCTGCGAGGCCTACATCGCCAAGCCGATCTCGGTGACGAATTTCCTCAAGACCGTCCAGCAGTTTTTGAGCTAGACTCAACGATAGAAGAGATTCGACCGAGCGTCGTGGGTTGGTAGTGGGATGTCTGCGCGCGTCCTCGTTGTTGACGATATTCCGGCGAACGTCCGCCTGCTGGAAGCCAAGCTTTCGGCCGAGTATTTCGATGTCATGACGGCCGACAGCGGCGCCGCCGCGCTCGACGCGATCGCCGCCAACGCCCCGGACATCGTGCTGCTCGACGTCATGATGCCCGGCATGGACGGCTTCGAGGTCTGCCAGCGCATCAAGGCCAATCCGCGCACCCTGCACATCCCCGTGGTCATGGTGACGGCGCTCTCCGAACCGAAGGACCGCGTGCGCGGGCTGGAGGCGGGCGCCGACGATTTCCTCACCAAGCCCGTCAACGAGCTGGCCCTGTTCGCGCGCGTCCGTTCGCTGGTCCGCCTGAAGATGATGATGGACGAGTGGCGCCTGCGCGAGGAGACCTGCGGCCAGTTCGAGCTGATGTCCGCGGAGGCGGCCGCCGAGAACGACAACGGCAACGCCGGCCAGGTGCTGCTCGCCGAGAGCAGCGCGGCGGCCAGCACGAAGATCTGCGACACCCTCTCGGCGCACGGGCACAAGACGACGGTCGCGACGTCGGCGGCCGAGGCACTCCAGCTCAGCAAGCAGAGCCGCTTCGACCTGATCATCCTCAGCCTGAAGGTCGGCAATGACGACGGCCTGCGCCTCGTCTCCCAGATGCGCTCGCAGGACGAGACCCGTCAGGTGCCGATCCTGCTGGTGGTCGACGAGTTCGACACGCCGCGCCTGATCAAGGGCCTGGACATCGGCGCCAGCGACTATCTGGTGAAGCCGATCGATCGCAACGAGCTGATCGCACGCGTGCGCACCCAGGTTCGCCGGCGCCGCTATCAGGACCGCCTGCGCGCCAACTACGAGCGCAGCCTGTCGCTGGCCCTCACCGATCCGCTCACCGGCGTCTACAACCGCCGCTATCTAGGGAATCACCTCGACAAGTCGGTCGAGCGGGCGCGGGAGACCGGCAAGGCCGTCTCCGTCGTGCTGTTCGACATCGATCACTTCAAGGCCGTGAACGACACCCACGGCCATGACGCCGGCGACGAGGTGCTGCGCAGCGTGGCGCAGCGCGTCAACGGCAACCTGCGCAACTTCGACATGGTGGCGCGCTACGGCGGCGAGGAATTCGTCATCGTCATGCCCGATACGCCCGGCGACATCGCAGTCATGGTCGCCGAGCGTCTGCGCGACCGCGTCGCCCGCGATCCCGTCACCGTCAGCGGCCCGGCCGGGCAGCTGAACGTGACCATCAGCATGGGCGTCGCCGCGTATGCCGGTCCCACCGACACCCCGGAAGACCTGATCAAGCGGGCCGACGAGGCCATGTACCAGGCCAAGCGCAGCGGCCGCAACCGCGTGGTGGCCAAGCTCGACAGCTTCGCTGCCAGCCCTTTTGACGCCGCGCAGCCACGGGCGGCCGCCTCCTGAGGATCGGTGGTCCTCCCCTAAACGCAAAGGCCGCCTCGTGGGCGGCCTTTCACTTTCTGGCGCGACTGCCAGCGCGGTCTACTTGATCTTGTGTTCCTTGTAGAGCACGTGCTTCCGCGCGACCGGATCGTATTTCTTCAGCTCCAGCTTCTCGGTCGAGGTGCGCGGGTTCTTCCGCGTCACGTAGTAGTGACCGGTGTCGGCCGTGCTCACGAGCTTGATCATGATGGTGGCCTGCTTCGCCATGGCGCTCCTCGCTCAACCCGAGATTTCGCGGAGCGGCGAAGATACAGGGCCGGCGTCGTCTGTCAAGCGCCCGGAATCCCTGCCGGAAAGCGCATCCGGACCCCTCGGCGAGCCGAACAGTGCCTGCCAGCGGGCTCGCCAGCTGCCCGCCCGCCAGAGGTCGCGGCCGATTTCCTGCCATCCTGCCAGCGCGGCGGCGAAGGGGTGCCGGTTCGGCGCCGGTCCGCCCTTGAGGCCGTAGCGCAGCGGCTCCTCCGCGGGGGCCGCGGCGAAGGTGCCGAACAGCCGGTCGAAGACGATGAGGACGCTGCCGAAGTTCTTGTCGAGACAGGCGTCGTTGGACGCATGATGGACATGGTGGTGCCGGGGGGTGTTCAGCACCCATTCGAGCGGCCCCAGGCGCGGCGCATGCGCCGTATGCAGGAAGAACTGGTAGAGCAGCCCGATCGCCATGGTGGCGAAGACCGAGGCCGGCGCGAAGCCGAGCCAAACCAAGGGCAGATAGAACAGGAACCCGCCGCTGAGATTGCCGCCCCAGCCCAGGCGCACGGCCGCTGTCAGGTTCAGCTTGGCCGCCGAATGGTGCACCCCGTGGGCCGCCCAGAACCATTTTACCCTGTGCATGGCGACATGGTGCCAGTAGTAGCAGAACTCGACCGCCAGAAAGAGCGCCGCCAGCGATGCCGGGCCGTAGGGCGCGATGTCGAACAGCCGGTGCTCATAGATCCAGCCGATGGGGAGACCCAGCACGCCGGCGCCGACGGCGGTCGTCACCCGATGGCCGATGGCGATGACCAGTGACGCGGCGGTCTCGCCGAGGTCATACGAGTCCGATTTCGTGAGTCGTGCGATGGTGTACTCGGCGGCCATGAGCAGCAGCGCCGCCGCCGGAGCAATCAGCAGCCCAGGGCGGGCGGTGGCAGCGGCGTCGGTGAGTCCCATCGCGGGCGCTCCATGGGCGGCAAGCCCTTACTTGGCCGCCTTTGCGTTGGCGAGGGCGGTCTGGCAATCGGTCGAGATCTCGCTCTGATGGCTGCGCATGCATTGCAGGATGCGGCCGCCGCCCGGCTGAACGCCGTCGCAGAGCTTCTTGATGTCGGCGCTGCAGGCCGCACGGAGCTGCTTCAGCACCTCTGGCGACACGCGCGGCTGATCCTGCGCCAGGACGGCGCCCGCTGGAACGAGAACGGCGACCATCGTCAAAGCGGTCAGGCGAATCATCGATCATGTCTCCTTTGGCTACCGTCGTTGAGGGAGCGGCAGGCCGCGAGGGGCGCCGGGCCGGCGACGCCACAATGTGCGCGAGCCGGCCCGGCTGGTGCCGGTGCCGCCGATCCGATGGATCAATGCGTGATGGTGATCGTGCCTTGGCTGGTCGCGGTGCCGCCGTTCGGGCCGGTGATGCTGCGGGAGTAGTCGTACTGGCCGGGGGCGGTCTTCGTGATGCTGCCGGAGGTCGTGACCTGCTGGCCATTCGGACCGGTCGTCGTGCCGGAGCGCGTGCAGGTGTAGTTGACGCAGCTGCCCGTGGCCTCGCTCGTGTAGGTGCCGCGGTGAGTCGTGACCGTGCTCTTGCGCGTCCAGGCCGACGCATCGGAGGTCGCGCCGACGAACATCACGGCGGCGAGGGCGGCGGTCATGAGTAACTTGGTCATCGAGAGCTCTCCATCAGGGAAGGTTCGTGGGTGGGCATCGCGCCCGACGGAGAGGAGTTTCGCGCGCGGACTTTGCGCTGGTTTTGCAAAGCACGGTAGTTTTGTATCGTTTTGTTGCAGGCGGCGCGACGAAGGTTGTTAACCCTAACGACCGGTGTAGATTTGCGCATGTCCGCCAAGACGATTCTGCTGGTCGAAGACGACCGCGAGATCCGCACGCTGCTGAGCGATTTTCTTGTCGGCGAAGGATTCGAGGTCGAAGTGGCGGACGGCGGCGCGGCCATGGATCGAGTCCTCGCACGTCGCGCGCCCGACCTGGTGGTGCTCGACCTCATGCTGCCGGGCGAGGACGGGCTCTCGATCTGCCGTCGCCTGCGCGCGCGCGGCAACGTGCCGATCCTCATCCTGACCGCCAAGACCGACGAGACCGAGCGCATCGTCGGGCTCGAGCTCGGCGCCGACGACTATGTCGGCAAGCCCTTCAATCCGCGCGAGTTGCTGGCCCGCATTCGCGCGATTCTGCGCCGCGCCGGCGGCGCACCGGCCGAGCCGCCGCGCCGCCGGCTGGCGTTCGGCAGCTTCGTCGCCGACCTCGATGCCCGCTACCTCGAAGCGGGCGACGGCGTGCGCGTGCCGCTGACATCCGCAGAGTTCGATCTGCTCGCCTGCCTGATCGATCGGCCGCGGCGCGTCCTCTCCCGCGACCAGCTCCTCGACTGGACGCGCGGCCGCACGGCCGATCCGCTGGATCGCACGATCGACGTCACGGTCAGCCGCCTGCGCCGCAAGCTCGAGGCTGTCGATCCGTCCGCCGGCGACCTGATCACCACCGTGCGGAACGGCGGCTACCTCTTTGCGGCCGAGGTGCAGGACGCCTGACCATGCCGCGCATCCGGTTCATCTGGCGGCTCGCCCTGATTCTCGTCGCCGCGCTCGTCGTCATCCAGCTCGTCGCCGTCGCCGCCTACTACGTACAGCGCGACCGCGCGACCCGGGCGGGCCTGCACCTGCCGCTGCCCGACCAGATCGCGGCCCTGGTGCAGCTGCTCGATCACGCGTCTCCGGAGCAGGCGGCGCTGGTCCTGCGGGCCGTCAATGGCGCCGGCCTGCGGGCGGAAGTGCGGCCCGATCGTCCGACCATATCGGACGCGGACTGGCGCCTCGATCGCGTCGAGGCCGCGCTGGCGAGCTATCTCGGCGGCGGCGACCGCTTCATATCGGCGCGCCTGATCGGAGTCGGCGGCGGTCAGGCGCAGCAGGCGCGCGCCTTGCTGAACGGACGAGCGCGCGTCGTCGTGTCGCTGGCATCTGGGGGCTACCTGGTCGTGGAGACGGCGGGTGAGCTTCTTGCCCGCCTGTTCGGCCTCCCGGCGGGCTTCTGGGCCGGTATCATCGGCTTCATCGTGATGGCGCTGGCGATCCTGGCGATCGCCCGCGAGACCCGCCCGCTGTCGCGCCTCGCCGGCTCCGTCGAGCGCTTCGGCGCCGCCCTCGAGCCGACGCCCATGGCCGAGAAGGGGGCGCCGGAGATGCGCGCGCTCATCGGCGCCATCAACCGCATGCAGTCGCGCATCGCGACCTTGGTGAAGAGCCGCACCTTCGTCCTCGGCGCCATCTCCCACGATCTGCGCACCTATCTCACGCGCCTGCGCCTGCGGGTCGAGACGCTGCCGCCGGGCGACGTCCGCGAGCGCGTGGTGCGCGACGTCGAGGATATGCAGGCGCTGGTCGAGGAGGCGCTGGCCTTCGCCCACGCCACCTTCGTCGAGCCCAAGAAGCAGCCGGTCGACCTGGTGCAGCTGGTCACGCGCGAGTGCGAGGAGCGGACGGCCATGGGTGCCGCGGTCAGTTTCGACCCGCCGCCGCAGCCGGTGGTCGTAGCCGGGACCCCGGCGGCGCTCGGCCGCGTGGTGGCCAATCTGGTCGACAACGCCGTGAAGTACGGCGGGCGGGCCGATGTCGCGGTCGCGGCCCTCGGCGATTCCGCGCGGATCACGGTCGAGGATCGCGGGCCGGGCATTCCGCTGGGCGAGCGCGAGCTGATCTTCGAGCCCTTCCGCCGGCTCGAGGATTCCCGCAATCGGGAAAAGGGCGGAGCGGGCCTCGGTCTCGCCATCGCCCACCAGATCGTCGAGCTCCACGGCGGAACGATTGCCGTCACGGATCGCCCGGGCGGCGGGGCGCGCTTTACGGTCGGGCTGCCGCGGTTCGTCGAAACCGGCGGCGCGGATCAGGCCGTGCCGAACACGCGCGCCGGGGGCGGACGCCAGGGCCCGCGCCCGATCACGCGCCAGCGCGCGCAGTCGCCGCGGTAGCAGAACAGGCGGGCCGGCTCGCGGCCGATGGGAATCCGCTCCTGCCAGCGTCGCAGCGCTTCGGTCAGCACGAACTCCGTGACGTCGACGATGGCGAGCCGCGGCAGTTCCGCCACCGGCCACCACTTCAGGTCTTCCAGCTCGCCGTTCCCGGCGAGCTCGCCGCGGGCGTTCGCGCCATCGGACAGGAAGAAGCGCGTGTTGTAGCGGCGCTTGGAATAGCTGGGCGTGATGGCGCGGCAGAGGAAGTCGAGGGTGTCGAAGCCGGGCCGGCAACCGCTGGCGCCGTAGGCCTGCCAGATGCGGTCGGGCCCGGGAGTTGCCGGCGGCTCGCCGTCCGCCGCCACCAGCAACCCGGTCTCTTCATAGGTCTCGCGGATGGCGGCGCGGGCGAAGGCGAGGGGCGACCGCCCGTTGCTTCCCACGGCCAGCTGGGCGCTCACGCCCGGATGCAGATCCTCGGAGAAGCCGGAACAGGTCCCGTCGCCGTGATCGACGCGTCCCCCTGGCGCGACGTAGATGTCTGGCAGAAAACCGGCGCGCCCGTGGCGGCGCCCCAGCAGGATCTCCGGCCCGTCGCGCCCGCGCCGGATCAGCACCAGCCCGGCCGCGTCGACCGGGCGTGCGACCTGGCGCTCCCCTGCTGCCAAGGGTGCGGGCGTTCTTTAGGGCTGCGCCTGCGAAACGGCGGGACCGGACTGCCCGGGCAGATCGGCCAGATGCACGGCCCGGTTGTACTCGGACGGATGGGTCAGCAGCTCGATCGCCACCTGTTCGTCGATCGGCTCTTCGCCGCGCCGCTCGGGACAGGTCGACCGCAGCTTGTTGAGCGCCGCCGTATCCTCGGGGTCAGTGGCGTTGCGCTGGCCGGTCGGGAGCGGCTTCAGCCGCCCGGTCCGGATGTCGTCGAGCAGCTGCTTGCTGTCCTCGGTCGTCGTGCAGACCGAGGGCAGGACGCCCAGATGGTTCACGGTGTAGCCCGAGGGCGCATGGTAGCGCGCCCAGGTCAGGGTCAATTCGCCGTCATTCGGCATGCGCAGCACGGTCTGCACCGTGCCCTTGCCGTAGGAGTTGCTGCCCACCACGACCGCGCGGCCGCTGTCTTGGAGCGCCGCCGCGACGATCTCCGCGGCCGACGCCGAGTCGCCGTTCACCAGCACCACGACGGGACGGCCGTCGGCGAGATCGCCGGCCGTGGCCTCGAAGTACTGATGACTGTCGGGGTGGCGGCCATGGGTCGACACGATGCGGCCGTGGCTGATGAAGAGGTCGGCCACCTCGACCGACTGGTCGAGCAACCCGCCGGGGTTGCCGCGCAGGTCCATGATGTAGCCCTTGAGGCCGCTGCCGATATCCTGCTGCGCGTGCAGCATCTCCTTGCGCAGGCTGTCGGCGGTGTCGAGGTTGAAGCCGTAGACGCGCAAGTAGGCGACGTTGCCCTTGCGCTCATAGGTCACGGTCTCCGGCACGATGTGCGCGCGCGTGATGTCGACGACGAACGGGGTCCCGCCGCCGCGGACCACCGTTATCTTGACGTGGCTGTCGTCCGGTCCGCGCAGCATGTCGATGACCTGGTCCTGCTGCAGGCCGGCGACCGGCTTGCCGTCGACCGCGGTGATGACGTCGTCGGCCTTGAGGCCGACATGTTCGGCCGGCGTGTAGTGCATCACGGAGATGACGCGCACCACCTTGTCCTCGACGGCGACGCGCACGCCGATGCCGCCGAAGCCTTCGCGCGTGGCCCGGTTCTCGGCCGCCTCGGCGGCCGTGGAGTAGCGGGAGAAGCCGTCGAGCTTGGCGAGCGCGCCGGTGAAGAAGGCGTCATAGACGTCTTCGTTCGGCTTGGCGGTCAGCTGCGGCGAAACCGCGCGGGCGGCCTGCAGCATGTCGGCGGTCAGGTTGCCCCAACCATCGGCGTCGCCTTGCGCCGGCGCGGTGAAGCCGACCTTGTCCTTGCCATCGACCTTGAGCTCGACCTTGTCGGACTCGCGCGCCACGGCGATGGTGGGGTCGAGGCTCGCCACCTGCGTCAGGCCGGCCACGGCCAGATCGCCCAGATTGACCTCTTTGATGTAGACGGCCTCGATCTTCTCGTAGCCGCTGACGAACATCTCGCGCGGCGCGTCGTAGCCGCTCTCGGTGCCGAGTCCGCCGCCGGCGCAGGCGGCCAAAGCCACGCTGAAGCCCAGCGCCGCGAGGCGCCGTGCCCGCTTCAATCCATCGCCCGGGTAAATCGTCAAAACCGCATCCATCTGTTGAAAGTTTCGCGCCAGCAGATAAGGGCTAACGCGGGCCTTTGTCCATTGGAACTTGTGCAATCGGCGCACCATGGGCCTGTGATAAGTTAATGTGCGGAAAGCGTTCTTTCAAATATGGTTAACGACCGCGGCCGCGGCGCGCCCGCCGCGGCGGGTGCTTGCTGGGGCGCTTCGACGGCGACCGTCCGGCGGCCTGCTTGCGGCGATGGCCGGCGGCGGGCCCCGCCGCTGCGATCCGCTCGTCAGCGGCAGCCTCGTCCTCGATCAGCTGGAGTGTGAGGCCCCCGGTGATCGGCCGGGCCTCGACCAGCCTGACCGCCACGGTCTCGCCCAGGCGGTAGGCGCGGCCCCAGCGCCGGCCGACCAGGCAGTGGCGGTGCTCGTCATGGTCGTAATAGTCGTTCGGCAGGCTGCTGATCGGCACAATGCCGCTGCCGCCGGACTCCCTGAGCGTGACGAAGAGGCCGAACCGCGTCACCCCGCTGATGCCGCCGACGAACACCTCGCCGACGCGCTCGGCCAGGAAGGCGGCGACATAGCGGTCGATGGCGTCGCGCTCGGCCGCCGCCGCGCGTCGTTCGGTCGCGGAGATATGCTCGCCGAGGCGGACGAAGCGGGGGCCGTCGTCGGGCTGCAGACCATCCTCGCCGAAGCCGTAGGCGCTGATCAGCGCCCGATGCACGAGCAGGTCGGCATAGCGCCGGATCGGCGAGGTGAAATGACAGTAGCGGCGCAGCGCCAGGCCGAAATGGCCAAGGTTCTCCGGGCTGTAGACGGCCTGCGCCTGGCTGCGCAGAACCAGCTCGTTGAGCATGGCCGCGTACGGCGTGCGACGGGCCTGTTCCAGCAGGCGGGCGAAGACCGCCGGCCGGATCACCTGACCGCGCGCCAGCGACAGCCCCAGGCTGGCCGCGAACTCGCGCAGCGCCTCCACCTTCACCGGATCCGGGGCGTCATGGACGCGGTACATGCAGGGCCGGTGCCGGGCCTCCAGCGCTTCGGCCGCCGCCACGTTGGCCGCGATCATGTACTCCTCGACCAGGCGGTGGCTGTCGAGCCGCACCCGCGGCTCGATGCGGGCGACTGCGCCGTCGACCAGAGTCACCCGCCGCTCCGGCAGGTCCAGATCGAGCGTGCCGCGCTTGAGGCGCGCCGCCAGCAGCGCCTGGTAGCCGCCATAGAGCGGCCTCAGCACCGGGTCGAGCAGCGGCGCAGTCACCGCGTCGGGCCGCCCATCCTGCGCCGCCTGCGCCTGGCCATAACTCAGCCGCGCGGCCGAGCGCATCAGCCCGCGCATGAAGCGGTGGCGCAGCTTCTTGCCCTCGCGGTCGACGACCATCTCGACTGCCAGGCAGGGCCGGTCCTCCTGCGGCCGCAGCGAGCAGAGGACGTTGGAGATCTCCTCCGGCAGCATCGGCACGACGCGGTCGGGGAAGTAGACGGAGTTGCCGCGCTTCTCCGCCTCGCGGTCGAGGGCGTCGCCGGGCCGCACGTAGTGCGCGACGTCGGCGATGGCGACCAGCAGCCGGAAGCCGCCGGGATTTTTCGCATCGTCGTCGGGTGCGGCCCACACCGCGTCGTCGTGGTCGCGCGCGTCCTCGGGATCGATGGTGACGAGCGGCACGTCGCGCAGGTCGGTTCGCTCGCCCAGCATCACCGGCGCTGCCGCCTTCGCGAGCTCCAGCGC
>Ga0335082_10003935_pt1 | contig 16159 bp, 15 predicted proteins | sample Lox_Sample_41_FD_206718 | JGI IMG/M metagenome (GOLD analysis project Ga0335082, IMG submission 206718) | Soil microbial communities from Loxahatchee National Wildlife Refuge, Florida, United States - Lox_Sample_4.1 | ecosystem: Environmental > Terrestrial > Soil > Wetlands | place: USA...
GCAGCCGCAGAGCCCCCCGCGACGTAGCGATCTCGACGGTCTCACGCTCCGTGACGCAGTAGGAGATGAAGTAAGGGGCCGGGTCCCCCTTGGCCTTCAGCCCCTCGACCGACCGCTTCATCTCCTGCTCGAGAGCGGCCAGGACGCCGCTCTTCGCAGGCTGTGTCACCGATTTAGCCGGCGCCGCACCGAGGGCGCCCGCACCTGTCGCGGCCACGACAAGACACGCCAGAACACGCCGGACGCCCATCAAGGGATCCCCCTTCGAGAAAGGCTCGAAACCTCGACTCTACTATGAGGAACCGAGGAGGTCCGGCTGCGGGACCGAAGCTAGTTCTGCTTCTGGAGTCGCTCGCGCAGCGAGCGCAGGGCGTTCGGGTCGGTCTTGCGGCGCTTGACCGACTCGCGCAGGAGAGCGACGGCGGCAAGGCCTTCCGGAACCACCGAGAGCTCCTCCAATACAGGAAGCGCTTGCAGAATTTCGCCCTCCGCGTCGCGAGCAGCGCCCAGAGAGAGGAGCGTTTCAGCTGCCAGTAGCCGCGCGTAGGCTACCCATCTCACCATGCCAAACTCGCTGTACCTTCGGATACCACATCGAAATGCTTCCAGTGCCTCCCTGGGCCGGCCCTGTCGGCGCAGCATGTTGCCAAGCACCAGCTGCGCGTCCGCTGCGCCCCATGCATAGCTCGACCCTTCGAGACAAACGATCGACTGCTTCAGAAGGGCCGCCGCCTCCTGATACCTCTCCTCGAGCTGAAGGAGGTCGCCCAACTTGAGCAGAGCCAGCCCTTTCAAGTCTGTGTCAAGAGCCTCATCGACGCGCTGCCGCAATCCATTAAGAAGCGTCTTGGCCTCCGCAAAACGGCTCAGGTTGAGCAACGCCGCCGCTAGAACATAGTCGCATTTCAGTGTGTATCGGCGAACGCCGTTTTCACGCAGTGTCCGCTGGATCGGAGGTAGGACGTTGAGCACCTCAGCACAAGCGTCCCGCTCATAAAGCAGTAGAACTCTGGTGTATCGGGCGATGGCCACTAGAGGATCGGAACAACTGGTCTTACCCAGATGGCATTCCGCCACTTGAATCCAGCTCTCGGCCTCCGCCAAGCGCCCGAGAGGCCTCAGTGCCATGCTTACCGATAGGGCTGCCGCACCAAGAAAGTAGTCATTCTCATCGAAGACGCCGGCCCCGCTCTCGCTCAGTTTCTTAAAGAGACGAGTGCCGTGCTTGATAGCCTCAGAGGGGTTGAGATGACGGATGCGCCGCAGCCTCACCAGGCTTGAGGTCACATCCCGCCGTCCTGAAACAGAAGCGCTAACCTGCCTAGCCGATCTAGTGTTTGGATCCTGGTCCTCCGCCAAGACCCTCTGTGCAGAGATGGCGCAGACGCTCGTACCCAAGGCGAGCCAGCCGGCTTCGGCCAAGGACAAGAGAAGTCCCCGCTTCTCCTCGAAGTCGTCGTCCGGCCATTCGACTCGCCTGATGAACTGGTAGATCGAGTTGGCTTCCTCGGCGAGAGCGGCGCCTGTCCGCGCGGTCGCCCGGGTCACGAGAGCGACGAGGGCGTAGAAGACGTCCTTAAGATCTTCATCGAGGCTAACGTTCGCAGGATCGACCCTCCGCGCCCGCAAGAGGCCGCGCAACACGCCGGCACGGCGGCAGGCTTCCTCTTCCGAGAGCCCCATGGCCACGTCGCGGCGGCGGGTTACGGTGAGCCAGTCGGGGATCGCTGAGAGCAGCTCGGGCATCGAAAGGCTCACAACTCGCCTCCCGTTTCGCTCTCCACGTCCTCGCCCATTTCGAGCCCGTAACCCCACCGCGCCGCGAGGAAGGCCCGCCGCGCCCGCTTGCGCTGGAAACCGATCGCCAGCCGGTCCACGACGCTTATGAACCAGGATTGAGGGTTTCCCTCGGGGTCCAGCTTCGACATCGCGAGCACAAACGTCTCCTGCACGATGTCCCTGGCGTCTTCCCTTGATAGCCCGTGCCTGAAGCTCAGGCGCCGCACGAGCGGCATGAAAAGCCGCCGGTGAAACTCCTCCAAGACCTCCGGCGCCACCACCGGCCGCCCCACAGCCTCGTCCCGCCCGGCCACAGTCGGCCGCTTCGAAGCGCTCACCGGGTCCTTAGCCCCAGCTTCATTGAGAGGTCTCTACAGCCATATTGCCACGAGGGATAACCCTCTATGCGTCAGGCCATTACGTCATCAGGAAGCTGTTACGACGCGCGCTCCCCCTCCACTGAACGTGGCGGACACGCCGAGCAGAAATCCAATCTCGTAGAAGCGCCCATTGTTGTTGCGTTCGTAGATCCTGACATCGCTGTCGAAGAGACTCACGAGCAGCGTGATCGGCGAGATCACGCCATGCCAGAGCCCAGCCCAGAAACCCGCCGGGATCGCGCCGGGTAAGCCATACCTCGAGCCGGGCCCCGCAACCGCAAACATGTTCGCCCTACCCATGAAGGAGCCTCCCTAGGAGGGTCCCGCACATCCTACGGCCAGGAGAGACATTCGCGGCCCCTCAGTTCTGCAGGAAGCTGGGTCGGCTTTCACCCCATCGCAGGATTGCCTCGCTCGTCAACGGAAGCTGGACAGCCCCGATCACGTCTCGCCGGTCATCCTGGATTCTCGAAGAGCCAGGAATACCCGGGTAGAGAGCCGACACCTGGTATAGCCCCGGAGCCAGGAGGTCTCCGGCATGTACGAGACCCTGGCGATCGGACAGAAGGACGTCTGGAACTGCCAGGCCGTTCTCCTCCGTTGCGCGAACGAGAACCGAAATGGGAACGTCCACCCCGGCCTTTGTGAAGAGCAGGAGAGCGTCACTTCGAGTCTCACCCGATTTGCCCAGAACGCGGAGACCCGCCCCAGACACGTAAGGCCAGAGAATGAGTTCAAGCGTGTTCTGCTCGGGACCTTGGCCAGGAATGCCCCAGGAAGGCAGCATTCCCGTCTGGACCGAATAGCCTCTCCGAACCACATAAATCAACGTGGGCTCACCGAACAGTTCGTCTAGAACACACTCGCCGGCCCCATCCGTCCTGCCAACGAACTCGAGAGGCGCCCGTCGAGGATTCCACACTAATGGCGCTTGCAGCCTCAGGATCTCCGCACCTTCCACGGGGTTGGAACCGGTGTCGTTGATTCTGATCCGGAACGCCGTTTCGCGTTCCAGCCCTACGGCCAACTCGGGATTGACATCGTCCTGTACGACGACATCGTGCAGCCTCGTTGGCGCATATCCCTGAGCTGAAATTCGAACAGCCATTGAACCTTCCTGTAGGTCACGAACCAGGACTCGCCCCTGCTCGTCGGTCAGCCGCGCCACGACGCCTCCCCCACCCTGCCCTAACGGCGAGAACTCGAAGAGGACCTGGGCAGCCTCCAGAGGTGTTCCTGTGTGACTATCGCTCACGACAATGGCGAGACTGGCCCTATGAAGGTCGATGTTGACCTCAGCATCAGAACCCTCACCGGCGTCGACCGTTTCTCGCCTCGTGGTTCCGTCGGGCAGCTCCGCTGTCAAGTACATCCCACCCGTGTAGCTCGGTTTGAGCTCAAACTCACCGTCGCCTCCAACAAGCATTTCTGCCAGACGCACTGTCTGGGGCGTAATGACGCGATCTCTTGGGAACAAGGTTACCCGAGCGCCTTCGGCGGGTTTCCCGCCGAGGCTGACCTTACCGAAGACCCTCCGCCCAGAAAACGAGAGGTTGACGTGATATTGCAGAACGCCATCCGCCAGGGCGATGCGAAGGTCGTGCACGGCGACAGACCCCGCTAAGCTTGCAATGGCTCGGTAAAGACCTCCGTCGTGCAATTGGACGTCCGCTTCTCCACCGGGTTCCATGACGTTTTGCCAGATCGTTCTCACCACGGAAGGTCCAGAAGCGAGCGATACCGTTGCACGGTCAGGATTTTCCGAAATCCGCTGCACGACAACGTTGATGTCCCGCTTAGCGGCGCTTTTCTCGCCCACCGTTATGTGTAAGGTGGGCAGCGCCTGTAAGACCACATCGATCGCAGGCTGATCAATCGAAGTCCTGGCCGGCCTAACTTCGGTCGGCCTCATTCCGTCGATCTCGACTCGCCACGCGTGCGGGTAGGGGGCAAGGCGATCCACGGTAGCGTGTCCGCTCTTATCGGTTAGCCAGCTCCGTCCCTCAAACCACTTCGCCAAGAGAGCGGCCTCGTCGGACTTGACGCCGCCGTTCCACGATATGTGCGCTCCGGCAGCGGGATTCCCGTCAGCGGTAACGACCCGGAATCGCGTGACTCGTGAGCGCGGGTAGTCGATTCGAGACATTCGGCGCTCCTCCCCAGGCGCAAGCTGGATGTTCGTAATGACAGCTGGAGCGTCCAGCCCATTGTCGACAAGAAGAAGCCAGTCCCCCCACGGGATCTCTAAGGTGCTGCTGTTGAGGCCGGTCGCAGTCAACCTGAGCGTCTCCGGACCGCCTCGGCGCCGCGCGAAGGCGGTCAGGCGAGATGGCTGCCGGTCTGCGCCAGCCGGCAAAGCGACGCGGGCGACGGCGTCCATTGACAGCCCGAAGGCCAGCCTCTCCCGGCGGACCTCGAGAGGACTGAAGTGGGGGGCCACAACCCTGACGTATCGGGTCCCCGCCGGGACGGCCCAACGCCGGTCCACTTCAGCTGATTGCACGTCGAAGGTACGGATAGTGCGATGCGCTTCATCAAGACAATCAACCTTGAATGCCGTCGGCGGCGACGCACCCACCCAATGGATCCGGGGGGTTATCTCGTCTGTGGGGACAGGCCAGGCCGGTAGAGGGGCCGACTTCACCCATGCCGTGAGAGCAACACTGAGGGTGAGCGCAACTCTGCGAAGCACTTTCTCCTCCTAGAACGCACAAGTCCCGTCGGCTGCCACGAAGTGACAACCGCCAAGGGTGCCCGGACCGGGGCCACCGATGGGACAACCGAAGATCTTGCACCACCAATACGGGTCGTAGATCGATCCGCTGGAGCCCTGACAGATCGAACCCATCTCTTGACATGACGGCGTCGGATTGATGCCGCTCCAAATGGTCATGCAGTCGTCAAATCCATTTTCCCCTACATCGACGCCTACACACATCGGCGTCTTGTAGCCAGCCCTTCCGACCTTGATGATCCAGCACTTTTCGCAGTCGGCGCGCGCAGTGCCACTCGAGAGCAACGCGAATACCAAGACCACAGCCATGGACATTTCGAGTCGTGTCCTAACGAATTTCACCTTACACGCTCCTTCTGGCGGCAGTGTCTTAACTGATCTCCTCCACCCCTTCTCCCATACCCCGACTCCGGGCACCCAAGATCGTCGATCTCTTATCTACCTATTGTCGTGAGTCACGCGACGACGACCGCTCCGCGAGATGCCGGCCTGCAGCCAGCAGGATCCCCGGCCTTAGGCCCAGCCTAAATCGCGAAGGGATACCAGAGGTGGTTGCGGCGGGTAGGGGTCGGCGCCGTGTCAACGGCAGGAGTCGGAAGCGGCGGCGTTACGGGCCGCGGCGGAGGCACGACGAAGGGCTTACGAACGATCGAGAAGAGCCAGGAAAGGAACCGCATGGCGGTCTCCGAAGCTAGTTCTGATTCTGGAGGTGCTCGCGCAGTTCGCGCAGGGCGTTCGGGTCGGTCTTGCGGCGCTTGACCGACTCGCGCAGCAGGGCGACGGCGGCGAAGCCTTCCGGCACCATCTTCTGCTCTTCGATCGTCGGCAGCGCCTGCAGAATCTCCCACTCCGCCTCGCGGGGGCGATCGAGGGCGAGGAGGGTCTCTGCGACGAAGAGGTTCATATAAGCAACGCGCGTGACCATGCCCAGCTCGAGATAATCGGCTTGCGCTGACCGGAGAGCATCAAGTGCTCGGACGTGCGCTCCACTGCCGCTGTATGCGGCACCCACAAACATCTTCAGATCGGCGCGAGCCACGGACACGCCCGAGGACCCCAGAAGGTCCAGCGCCTGCCGGTACGCACTCAGTGCCTCGGAAGTCCGGCCTTCCAGCTGATGAATGTCACCGAGCTCCGACAGAATCCTGGCGCGAAGCGGTGGATCCTGCCGAACGGCCTCGTCTTCAATGACGGGCTGGAGCAGTTCAAGAGCCTCACCTCGCCGCCCAACCTGCTTGAGGGACATAGCTGCCAGCAGCGAGCACTTTGCAACCTCCGGCCGCATCCCCAGCTTTCCAAAGCTCGTTCCAAGGGAGGGGACGAGGTCGATCACGTCTTCGTACCGACCCATCTCAAACCGCAAGGACAGCCGAGCGTAAGCAACATTCGCCATTCCCGGAGCAGCATTTACAACATGCCGGAAGCCCGCCTCGGCGCGATCCAGCCAGCGGAACGCTTCTTCCCGATGGCCGAGCAGTCTCGAGGCCGCTGCAGCCAACACCGCCGTCTCGCCGACAAAGTAGTCACGCTCATCAAAAAGGCCGACGCGATTGCCGGGCAGAGACAACCACTTATGCATGTCCGTAGCTTCCGCCAGAACACGCGCGGGACAAGAATCTCTGATTTGGCGGAGCGCTTGGCACAGCGCGCTAACTACGTCCGCATTCGACAAAGTCTCGTTTCGACACTCCGGCGAGCGCAGAGCGGTCTCAGTCGCTAGGTACTCCTGAGCCCGACTCTCCGCCTCCTCGGGGGTAAGGCTGACGTGCTTACGCCGAGCCGGAAAGCGCAGAACGCGAGCGCTACTAGACATCCGTGTTTCGCAGGTCCAAGAAACCGAGGTTGCGCGAAAAATCTCGCGCAACGTCATTTGGCTCACGATCCAGCAGCCTCTGTAGCTTCTCGTTGGATTCCCTAACGCCCGTGCCGATGAGGTACTTTTGATACTCCCGCGCGAACTGACAGCAAGCCACCATCAGGAAGGGCCGGGACTGGCGTGGGGAGAAGTTCCCAGGCCGGCTGCAGAACCGGACGAACCACACATACAGGTCCTTTTCCAGTTCGATTGCTTCGAGCTCTTCCAGGTCGTAGTGGGTCACGAGCGCGAGGTGGATGAGACCGAGAGTTTCCTGAAAGACCGCCCGGATCTCGAGCTCAAAGGGGTCGTCAGCTTCGATGCGAGCCCCGCCTTCCGTCGTCTCCATGGTCGGTTCCTTTCAGGGAGCTACGCAGACTATACGGAACAATAAGAAGCAAAACAAGCCCCTTTCGGAGCATTCCGATATTCATATAAGACCTCTAGTTGCAGCTATTTAAGCTTGGCTAGGCTGGGACTGTGCCGATTGCCCTCGTCATCAGAAGCCCTTTCGCCAACGACCCGAGCGAAATTGCCCGAGTCAAAAAAAGCAAAGCCGACCGATCGCAAGCGCTCGCGCCGATCGCGGGCGGTGGCGAACGGACTTCGCGCTCCGAAAAAAGCTGGAGCGCCTACCCGAGTTGTCGATTACCCACCAGGCCAAAAACGAATCGCAAAACGAAACAGGGATATTGGACCACGGATTGCCGGGCGGCTGTCAAGGGGCAAATCGCGGCCGGCCGGGGAAAATGCGACCCGGAGGGCGCTCCGGTGGCGCCAGCGGGCGGGGACAAGCCCCGCCCCTACGGCACGGAGCGAACCGGGGCGGGAAGGAGACCGGCCCTCAGCCGTTCTTGACGAGGGCGCGGATGAGGCGGTCCTGGTAGGCATGGCCGGAGTACTCGTTGACGCGGCCGCCGGACAGGAGGATGGCGAAGGCGTACGTCTTGCCGGAGTTGGCGACCAGGTAACCCGCCAGCGTCGAGACGTTGTTGACGCTGCCGGTCTTGGCCTGCAGGCGGCCCTGCATGTCGGCCTCGAGGAGGCGGTGCTGAAGCGTCGAACCGGGCTCGCCGGCCGTGGCCAGGGTCGAGCGCCAGACCTGGCCGTAAGGCTGCCTAGCCATCGCGCGCAGGAAGGCCACGACGTCCGCGGCGGGGACCCGGTTCTCGTGCGAGAGGCCCGAGCCGTCGCGGATGTGGAAATGCGAGGGATCCAGGCCAAGCTCCGCGAAGAACTTCTGCTGGAGCGCCAGCGCCGCATCCCAGCTCCCCTGCCCCGCCTTCTCGGCGGCCAGCGTCTTGAAGATCTGCTCGGCGTAGAAGCCCTGGCTCCGCTTGTTGCAAACCGTTATCGTCGGCACGAGATCCGACTCGGTCCGGGCGACGAGCGTCCACGTGTCCGCTTTCTCGTCGCGCCGAACGACTTCGCCGTCGAGCTGGATGCCGGCGGCCTGGAGACGCCGCTTCAGGGTGTTGCCGAAGAACATGGGAGGGTCGTCCACCGTCAGGGGTGTGGTCCAGTTGACGGGGCGGAAGGGGACGTATCCCACGACCTCGATCTCGTCGGAGCCCTGGTCCCGCTTGACCGCCACGCTCACGCGGCCGCGCATGCCGGTCGTGTGGGCGCGCGAGACGGGCCGGTAGAGGCCGCTCTCGGGCTCGATCGTGATCGCGGCCGGCTGGCCGATCTTCCGGCCGGGGCCGATCGAGACGTAAACGACGTTGTCGTTGTAGGAAAGGGCCGACGTCGGCGCCTGATACCACTTGTTCTCCTGCCCGGCCGGCCAGTCGGGGTGGCGGCCGACCCCGTCGAAGAACCCGGCGTTCAAGACCAGGTCGCCCGTGATCCGCGAGATGCCGAGCTGCTTCAAGCCCTCGGCCCACTTGTCGAAGACCGCGTTGAAGTCGTCGTTGTAGAAGCGGCCCGAGATGTTGGGATCGCCGCCGCCGACGACGAGAAGCGAGCCCATCAGGACCGTGTCCTTGACCTCGCCCTTGCGCCAGAACGTCGTCTTGAACTTGTAGTCGGCCCCCAGGTAGTGGACCGCGGCGGCCGTGGAGAGCATCTTGCTGACCGACGCGAGGGTCTGGGGCTTGTCCGAGTTCTTCTCGAAAACGACCTTTCCCGTGTCGAGCTCCGCGACCTCGATCGAGAGGCCGGGCAGGCGCGCGGGCGGACGGGTCGCGGCGTTCTGCAGCGAGGCCGTGAGGGGGTCGATCCGCGGGCGCATCGCGGCCGGGACTTTTGCGGGAGGCTTGGCGGACAGCGAAACGGCGCACAGAAGCCCGGCGGCGATGAGGCTCAACCTGCGTGGAATCAGAGGGATTGGGCGCACTGTAAGAATTATAATCGAAAGCTCTGGACGCTCAAGGAACTCGGCTGGCCGGCGGAACATTCCAGGACTCTCGGAAGGGCCTCGCCCGATGAGATTTGACGAGGCGGCCAGGCTCTTCGAGGTTTCCGCGCGCGAGCTCGCCGAGGAAGAGGGCTTCCGGCGGGTCGGCTTCGACCGCGGCGACGGCTGGAGGCGGCTGGGGCTCGGAAGCGAGATCCACACCCGCGTCCTGGCCGCTCGGCGCGAGGCGATGCCGGGCTACCGCGCCGAGGTCCACCTCCAGGCGAGGGTTCCGGTGGAGAGCTGGACGGCAGTGCTGACCGGCCGGCTGGACGGCTGCCTGGAGCGCTCCGACGGCCAGTGGCTCATCGAGGAGATGAAGTCGGCCGACCTGTCGAGCGAGGGCGCGCGCGCCTCCGGCTACGCCTTCGAGCGGGACAGGCGGCAGCTTCTCGCGTATTGCTACCTCTGGCGGCGGCTCGGGCACCCGAAGGTCTCGGGCGCGCTGGTGTACGTGGACATCCGCACGGGGGACGAGGTCTCGATCGCCGTCCCTTACGAGGGGGAGGCGGCCGACCGCGAGATCGAGACACGGCTGACCCGGTTCCTGCGGATCTGGCACGCGCAGCAGGCCGCCCGGGAGAGAAAGCGCAAGGCGGCAGGCCGCCTGCCCTTCCCGCACACGGCCCCGCGTCCCATCCAGGAGAAGATGATCGAAGCGGTTACGCACGCCGTCCGGGAGGGCGAGAGCCTGCTCGTCGAGGCGCCCACGGGCTCGGGCAAGACGGCCGCAGCGCTCTATCCCGCCATGGTCGAAGGCCTGAGCTCCGGCCGCCAGGTCGTCTTCCTGACCGCGAAGACCCTCCAGCAGACGATGGCCGTCTCCGCCTTGAAGGCCATGAACGAGCGGGCCTTCACGACGCTGCAGGTTCGCGCCAAGGACAAGATGTGCGCCAACGACCAGATCCTCTGCCACGAGGAGTTCTGCCGTTTCGCCAGGGGCTATCCCGAGAAGATGGCCCGCTCGGACATCCTGTCGCGCCTGAAGGATTCCTACCCGCACCAGGATCCCGACACCGTCTTCGAGGAAGCGCGCCGGGACGAAGTCTGTCCCTTCGAGGTGCAGCTCGAGCTGGCCGAGCGCGCCGACGCCATCGTGGCCGATTACAACTACGTTTTCGAGCCGGGAGTGTCGCTGCGGCACCTGCAGGAGGAGAGCCTGCCCAACGCGATCCTGCTCGTGGACGAGGCCCACAACCTGCCCGACCGGGCCCGGCAGATCTACTCCCCGCAGCTCCTCGAGGAAGACTGGAAGGCCCTGGCCAACCGCATCGCCCTTCAGCCGGGAGAGACCTTTGCGGCGCTCTCCGAGTCCGTGGAGGACGTTCTGGCGCTCCTCTCGCGCGCGGCCGAGGAGCTGCCGGAGGGCGATGCGATCGCCGAGATCACGGCGCCCGCCGACGAGATCTTCGCGCTGCGCGAGCAATGGGAGCCGAGGCTCCTCGCGTACCTCGCCTGGAAGCGCGACGCCCGGGTCGCCCTGCCCGACGACCCGGTCCTCGACGCCCACTATGCCCTGCAGCGTTTCGGAGCGGTCCTCTCGATCCTCGGGCCCGACTTCACGTGCGTCGTGGAGCGCCGGGCGGAAGGCGTCCGCCTGGCCCTCATCTGTCTCGATCCGGCCCGGGTGCTCGCCCCGACGTTCGCCGCCGCCCGCGCCTCGATCCTTCTTTCGGCGACGCTCTCGCCGGCCGAGCCGCTCCAGCGGGTCCTGGGGCTCGATCGAGACCGCACGAGCGCGATCTCCCTGCCGCCGCCGTTCCCGCCGGAGAACCGCAAGGTCATGATCCTGCCCCAGGTCCGCACGACCTTCGCGCAGCGCGAGAAGAACTACGGGAGGATCGCCAAGCTCGTGGCCGAGATGTCCGAGGCGCACACGGGCAACGATCTCGTGCTCTTTCCCTCGTACAGGTTCCTTTCCGAAGTCGCCGCCGTCATGCCGAAGACGCGGGCGCACCTGCTCGTCCAGCGGCCGGAGCTGCCGGATTTCGAAAGGAAGCGCATTCTCCAGGCCCTGGCCGCGCCTCCCCCGGAGGGCATCCTTCTTTTCGCCGTCTCGGGCGGCATGTATGCCGAGGGGGTGGACTATCCCGGCGAGCTCCTGACGGGCGTCTTCGTCGTGTCGCCGGCCCTGCCCCAGGTCTCTTTCGAGCGGGAGCTCCTGCGGCGGTACTTCGACGAGCGCGAGGAGGCGGGCTTCGATTACGCCTACCTGCAGCCCGGCATGACGCGCGTCGTCCAGGCGGCAGGCAGACTCATCCGCAGCGAGACCGACCGAGGCGTCATCGCCCTCATCTGCCGCCGCTTCCTCGAGGAGCCCTACGCCCGCTACCTCCCCCGCGACTGGTACGACGAGTCCCCCAACGAGCTCGTCACCCACTCCCCCGCCGAGGAGATCCGGGAGTTCTTCGAGGGGTTCGGTGCTTCCCCCTCTCCCTCCGGGAGAGGGTAGGGGTGAGGGGTTGACTGATGCCGAATCCTCGCCATTACCGCGACGACCTGTCCAAGGCCAGACGCCTCCGTCACGACTCCACCGACGCAGAGCGCTCGCTCTGGCACGCGCTTCGAAGCCGACAGGTCGGGCAGGCGAAGTTCCGACGCCAGCATCCCGTCGCCGGATACGTGCTCGACTTCTACTGCGCGACGGCCCGCCTCGGGATCGAGCTCGACGGCGGGCAGCACGCGGAACCATCGGCCAAGACGCGCGACACCGAGCGCGCCCGCGACCTCAAGCGGCAGGGAATCCGGTTGCTCCGGTTCTGGGACAACGAAGTGCTAGCAAACAGAGAGGGCGTACTGCAGAGAATTGCCGAGGCTCTTGCTTTCCCCTCACCCCTCCCCTCTCCCGAAGGGAGAGGGAGAGAGAAGAGCGGGCCCACCGAAGGGAAGTCCCCATGAACCCGTACGAGAACCCAAAGACCCCCAAGGTGACGGTGGATGCGTTCATTCGGGATGGGAAGGGGCGGGTGCTGCTGATCCAGCGGGGGCGGCCGCCGTTTCCAGGGTCGTGGGGGCTGCCGGGAGGATTCTGCGAGTGGGGCGAAACCACCGAGGCCTGCTGCGCGCGGGAGACGCTGGAAGAGACCGGGCTGACCGTCGAGGTCGGGCGGCTCCTCGGCGTCTACTCGCGGCCGGACCGCGACCCGCGGGGGCACAACGTCACGGTGCTCTACGAGTGCCGGCAGGTGTCGGGCGAGGCAAAGGGCGGCGACGACGCGGCCGCGGCGAGGTGGTTCGCGCCGACGGAGCTACGAAACCTGGCCTTCGCCTTCGATCACGGGCAGATCGTCAGCGAACTGCTTTCACGCCGTTCTCCACGGCGGGCTCCGGGTCCTTCTCGGCGCGGGCGGCGCGGCGGGCTTCGAGGATCAACATCTCGCGGGCGGCGTCGAACTTGAGCTTGTGAGCCTCGATGACCTTGACGGCCTCTTCGATCGAGGGCGCGAGGCGGACCAGGTCGAGGTCTTCCGGATTGACCAGCTTGCGGGGCACCATGTCGCGCCGCATCCAGTCCACGAGCCCGCGCCACATGTCGCCTACCAGGATCACGGGGCGCTCGGTCATGAAGCCGACCTGGAGAAGCTGCCAGACCATGAGGAGCTCCAGGGCCGTGCCGATGCCCCCCGGAAAGAGCACGAAGGCCTGCGACATGCGCACGAAATGGTGGAGGCGCGAGAAAAACGTCCGGTGCGCGGTGACGCTGTCGAGATAGGGGTTGGCTTTCTCGTAGGGGATCGCGATCGTCAGCCCGAAAGACTTCGTCTTCCGGGTGCCGCGGGAGCGCGCCGCGCCTTCGTTGGCGGCCTCCATCAGCCCCGGCCCGCCGCCCGTCACGATGTCGCAGCCCAGGGCCGTCAGCTTGGACGCCATCTCGCGGACGTCCTGATACTCGGGGTCCTCCGCCTTCAGCCGCGCCGAGCCGAAGACGGCCACGCGGTAGAAGTGGAGCTCGGCGGGATTCAAAGCCTCGAGCTCCTCGATCGTGTCCCACAGGCGCACGATCGTGCGGTCGATGATCTTGCCGACGTCCGGCTCCCGCCGGACCTTCTTCTCGGGTTTCATGCTGATTACTCCGCGGCCTTGAGGGTCGTCGAGAAAGCTCTCGACAAGAGGCCGTCCTCGGTGACCGCCCAGACAGTGTAGCGGTACCAGGCGCCCGGCGCAGCGGACGTGTCGAGATAGACGTAGCGAAGAGACGCCTCGCTCTGCGTCGACGAGGGGACCAGCTGGGGGCCGGTGCGGGCCACCCGCCCGTCGGGGAGAAGCTGCTCGCGGAAGACGGCCCAGCCCGCCAGCTGCTCGTGCGACGCGGTCGTCCAAGTGAGGCGTGCGCCGTCGCCCGGGCCGTCGTTGGAGACCGCCAGGCCCGCGAACGGATACTCGGCGACGCGCTCGAAGAAGGCCGGAGCGGCCGGCGCCCCGGCGGTCCCGCCCTCCACGACGAAATCCACGCGCGTCACGCCCGAAAGAGGAATCGCGCGAGGCTGTCCGGGCGTGAGGTACACGACGTCGGGCGGCAGGTGCGCGTCGCCGTACCGCACCACGGCCGCCGCGAGCCCGCCGCCGGAGGGCCACGCGACCTTGAGCGCCCCCGCGGCGTCTTCAGGCTCGTAGGTGCGGTGCCGGAGCGCGAGAGGCGCCTCGACGGCGGCGTCGAAGAGCCCGTCCTGGAGGTCCGCCATACCGATCCGCGAAGGCGCCGGCTCCGACTCGAGCGTCGCAAAGAGTCGCGCCACGAAGCGCAGCTCGATCGTCTCGGGCTTCTCTCCGTTTGCCTCGGCCGCCGCGCGGGCCACGGCTGGCAGGACTTCCTCCTTCGTGTCGCGGACCCTCTCGAACACCTGCCGCAGGGCGACGGCCCCGCCCGCGGCCCGAACGAACTCGTCCACGAAGAGGCGGCCGACGAAGGAAGGCGCTCGGTTCAGGTCGAGCTCCGGAGCGGAGGCTCCGATGCGCGCCGCCTCGCGCTCCTCGGCGGTTTCGGCCGGATTGGCGAGCCAATCGGCGGCAGCCGCCGTGAAGAACGTGGAGTCCGTGGCCCCGTACGCCAGCAGCACCGCGTAGGCGTACAGGCGGCCGACTTCGCGGGCGATCTCCCGATCGGAAAGGCCCGTGGCGTCCACCTGGATCATCGGCTGCTTCAAGAGGCCGCCGTCTGCCGGGCGAGCGGCGAGCAGGCGCACGCCGCCGGCCTCCTTGCGCGCGACGAAGATACGCAGCGGATCTCCGTCGCCGAAGGGAGAGCGCCAGCCCTGCCGGTCGAAGAGAGCGATCGAGAGCTCGTGCAGCCGGCCGCCGAGCAGGGCCGCGAGGGGCTGCCCGTCGGCCTCGTCGGCGTAGAGGACGCTGCCGGACAGGAGGGCCCTCGGCGGACCGAAGTTGCGGTACGGGCTCGTGACCCAGGCCTCGGACGAGACGGCCCGGAGCGGCTCGATCCCCCGGGCGGGCGGCGCCGCAAGGAGCGCCGCTCCCGCTCCAAGAGCCGCCGCCAGGACGCGCGGTCGCCTTCCCGTCGTGAAGAGCATTTCGTCGATTAAGGTAAACCGCGCCGGAGGCGGGGTCAATTCCAGCGGAGACCTGCCCCGAGCCTCTATTCCTCGGCGGCTTTTGCCCCGGCCTCGGGCACGTGGACGAGCACGACGGTGATGTTGTCCACGCCGCCGCGCTCGTTGGCCTCCTCGATGAGAGTCCGGGTGAGCTTCTCGGGATCGGGCTGGGCCGCGACCGCCTCGGCGATCTCCTCGTCCGCGAGCATCGTCGTCAGCCCGTCCGAGCAGAAGAGAAAGAGGTCTCCGGGCTGGAATGCGAGCTCCTGGAGGTCCGGGGCCACCGAGGGTCCTCCGCCCAGGGCGCGCGTCACCACGTTCTTTAAGGGGTGAGACTTGGCCTCGTCCTCCGTCAGGATGCCGGCGGCGACCTGCTCGTGGACCCACGAGTGGTCGTCGGTCAAGCGCGAGAGCTGGCCGCCGCGGTAGAGGTAGGCCCGGCTGTCGCCCACGTGCGCGAGGGCCAGGATCTTTTCGTTCATCAGGCCCGCGACGACGGTCGTGCCCATCCCCTTCAACCACGGCTGCGCCGCCACGGCGGCCATGACCCGCTCGTTGGCCTTCTCGATCGCCACGGCCAGCCGGTTGCTGTTGAAGTGGAGCGCGTGGTTGTACTTGAACGGCCAGGTCGCCTCTTCCTTCTGGCGCGTCGAGGCGATGAACTCGCCGATCGTCTCGACCGTGATCTTGGAAGCCACCTCGCCCGCGGCGTGGCCGCCCATGCCGTCGGCCACGATGAAGAGCCCGTCCTCCTCGGCGACCAGAAGGCTGTCCTCGTTGTGCTTGCGCTTCTTTCCCACGTCGGAGAGGCCGAAGGCCTGCGGCGTCGTCACGGTTACGCCTTGGCCACGCGTTGCGCGCGAATGTCGTCCAGGGCCTTGCGGACGTCGGCGGCGCCGGGGTCCCAGCGCAGGGCCTCGACGAGAGCCTTCTCTGCCTTCACGAGAAGGCCCGCCTGCTTCATGATCATGCCGGCGTCCTTGAAGATCCTGGCGTTCTGAGCGTCGAGCTTCATCGCGGATTCCAGGGCCGTGACGGCGGCGCGCAGGTCGCCCGACCGCGCGGAGGCGAGCCCGAGGTAATGCTGCGCTTTCCCGTCGCGGGGATTGCGGTGCGCCGCCAGCGCGAAGTTGCCGGCGGCCTCCGCGTACTGCTTCTGCTGAAATGCCGCGAGGCCCTGGTTCATGTAGTTCTGGTACACCGAGTCCCCGTCGCCTCCCGAGGAAGCGAGGCTGCCCGCCATGGACTGGTCCATGTCGTAGGCCTTGCGGCGCTGCGCGTTCGTCAGGATGTTGACGGCCTCCGTCAGCTCCTGGAAGCGCGCCTCCGCCTCGGCTTTCTTCTCCCGCGGCGCGCGGTCTGGATGCGCTTCGCGCGCGAGCACCCGGAAGCGCTCCCGGATGTCCGCTTCGGTCGCATCCCGCGCCACTCCGAGGAGGGCGTAGTAATCGGCTTCTCGGGGCATCG
>Ga0335082_10003937_pt1 | contig 16158 bp, 16 predicted proteins | sample Lox_Sample_41_FD_206718 | JGI IMG/M metagenome (GOLD analysis project Ga0335082, IMG submission 206718) | Soil microbial communities from Loxahatchee National Wildlife Refuge, Florida, United States - Lox_Sample_4.1 | ecosystem: Environmental > Terrestrial > Soil > Wetlands | place: USA...
TTCTCCAGCGTCTCCCTGGCGGGCTGCCAGGCCTCGTCCCGCTCCCAGGTGCGCCGCTCGCTGGTGCCGATGGACGAATCCCGGGTGTCGGCCAGCTGGCGCGTCCGGTATGCCACTAGCGACACCCGCCGGAGGAGGTCGCCTGCCCCGAACACGGCGCAGTTGGTGATGTAGGACGAGGGCGCCATGTGCGCCAGGTAGGCGGTGCACATCTGCAGGGCGTGCATCGGGAAACGGGTGGGGGTGAACAGGGTGGCCAGGCACTGCACCCATTCCCCGGACAGGGACTGATCGTGCTCCGCGGCGGAGTATTCGTCCAGGACGCCTTCCACGACCGTTTCCTGCTCGTCCTGCATCGTGACGTACTTGCGGTAGGTGATCTCGTCGGGGTCGCGGAACCCGCCCCAATCGGCCGCCTGCAGTGGCGACTTGTCCCGGTAGGTCAGGTACCACATGTTGACCGGGGTGGTGGGGTTGGACTCCAGCGCGGACGATCGGTTGGCGCGGTTGGTGTAGTTCAGGCCGTGCGTGACGATCTCGTACTCGCTGGGGATACGCCGGAGCTGTCCCAGCGAGCTCCACGTCTTGAGCTTCCGCGTCCGGCGCGCGGGGCTGGCCTCGGTCATGCGGGCTCCTCCATTGTCTCGGCCGTCGCGTGCGCTCCGGGACCCGGCGGCTCGGTGTCGGTCTTGAGCCGCCACGTCACCTCCTCGGAGGTGACGTCGATGCGGCCGGCGAACGCCGACATGATCCCTTCGAGCTGGCGCATCTCGAAATCGCGCCCGAGGTGCCGCTCGATGGATTCGCGGGTCACCCGCAGCTCGCTTTCACCGCTGACCCTGGTGTATGCACCCCGGTCGACCACCTTGATGTCCTGGTCCGGGTTGTCGTCCACGATGGCGGCGACGATGGCGTCCACGTCGTCCGACATGCGCAGGACCGGTCCCACAGGCTTGCCCATCCTCGTCCTCCCGCCTTACTCGGCCCAGCCGACGAAGACGACGTCGAGCGGGCCGATCCCGGCCTCGGCCACGGTGAGGTCACCGGGTACGGCCCTGCCGGCGTGGCGGACGGCCAGGCCCGCGTCTCTGGGCGCCACCCGCCTGCCGACGACCTGGGCAGCGACCTTTTGCGCAGCCGCGTCGACGGTGTCGGTGTCGAGCACCAGCACCAGCTGGGTGACGAAGTCACCCTCGAACATCGCGTTGATCGGCACCGGCTGGCCCTCGCCCCGGGGTTCGGCCACCTCCGGGGCGGCCATGCCCGTTTCCTGCATCTCGTTCATCGTTCCTCCTGATGGGCGGGCTGGCCGCTCATGCGGCTGGCGGCGGCGCGTACGGCTTGGCCCACCGGTAGCCGTACGCGTCATCGCCCATGACCTCCGGCGTCAGCCCCATCCAGCCCAGGATCCCTTCCACCGTCGGCGGCTGGATGTCGCCGCCGAGCAACCGCTCGATCACCGTCGGGTCATGCAGGGTGTCGCGGTCCTCCCACCAGATCTGGCGGCAGGGGCGCGAGCAGAAGTGGTAGGTGTAGCCGTTGTGTTTCAGGGGGTAGCTGCGCACCGGGTACTTGTCGTTGGAGGGCGAGGCCGCGGTGCCGATGGGCAGGTGGCAGAGGTTACACAGCCACGGCAGCGTCTCCGGGAGGGTGAGCTCCATCCGGTCGTGGTTGACGTTGTCGATGATCACGTCCCAGATCCGCCCGAACTGCTTCTCCCACTCGGGGTACTTCTCGTGCAGCCAGTCGCGCTCCTCGGGCGAGACGCCGGCCTGCGGCTTCCACCACACGGTCGGGCGCCAGTACCACACGCCCAGGTGCAGGGAGTGGTGCCAGGTGTCCAGCCCGGCCATGAACTCGTCCCAGTACCACGGCTTCTTCAGCCCGTAGTCACTGATCTGGTCGATGAACTGGTCGGCGATCCATTCGTGCATGAACTCCTTGTAGGACTGCTTGCGCATTTCCAGCGGTGTGTAGTAGTCCATGCCGGGGCCGGTGAGGATGGAGAACAGCCGCGCCGACACCCAGAACGTCTTGTCGATGATCCACTGCGCGCGCCGCGGGTCGTGCTCGACGAGGATCTCCAGGGTCGGCCCGCCCTGCTGGGAGTGGCGGGCCTCGTCGGTCTGGATGGACGAGATCATGTTGGCGAAGTTGATGTCGCCCGATTCCAGTGCGTCCGCGGACAGGGCGACGAACTGGACGTTGGTGAACCCGGTCTCGAACGTGAACGGCAGCTGTATCGCGACGTCGACCACGTTAGGGTTCATCATCATGCCGTCGAAGGTGGCCCGGGCGGCGATGATGCCCCACTCGTTGGTGTGGTACGCCTTCTGCGCCCAGTCGTACTGCGGGTCCTTGCCGACCAGTTCGTGCGGGAAATAAAGGCTGATCTGCGTGTGCCGGGTCTCGTCCAGCGTGCCGAAGATCGCCATGTTGCGCCAGGCGGGTGAGAGCCCGAACCGGGCCATCCTCAGCTCGGCGTACACGGCGAGGTCCTCGATCAGCGCGACGGCCCCGAAGTGCTGCTTAGCGACGGATTTCCAGCCCTCGTCCAGCTGGTCGAAGACCTTTGACTTCTGCAGCACCGCCTTGACGGAGTAGGCACCGGTCTCCTTCTCCCGCTGAGTGCGCACGTATTCGGGGTAGGTGACCTTGTAGGGCTCGTCCCAGGAGGCCCACGCCTCGCGCGGGATCTTGCCCTGCCCGGACATCCATTCCGGGAAGACCGCGTCGTAGTCGACGTAGCTCAGTTCCCAGTCGAGGTCGCGGGCGATGTCGTACCACTTCTCACGGGCCATGCGTGCCACGGTCGTTCCTCTCCTCTACTTCGCCGACTTCGTGCTAGTCGACCTCGAGCCAGCCAAGCTGCTTCTTCCAGTCCACGTTGTCCCAGTAGGCGACGATGTCGTCGATCAGGCCGTCGGCGGCGACGTGGAACAGGAACAGGTGGGCCAGGTCATAGCGGCCTCCGTTGCATCCGATGACGCCGAAGTCCTTCGCCTGGGTCCCGCCGATATCCACCTCAACGGCGACGTTGCCGTCGTGGTCGGCTCTGACGCGCCTTACCGTGTTGGACAGGTCGGGGAACGCGTCGATCAGGGCGGTCCAGATCGGCTTGCCCACGGTGCGCACCTTGCCGTCGCCGTGCAGGACCCGCTGGTGGGCCCACACCTCGAACGGCACGTAGCGGAAGTTGGCGTTGCCCGCGCACAGATCGACCATGCGCTCGACGTCTTGGGCACGGTAGGCGTCGAAGAAGGCTGTGACGACCGCCCTGGCCGTGGCTTCGCGTGAGGTGGTGCCGGTGCTCGCTGCGAGCGCGTCGGTGCTCATTGCCGCCCCTATCTGGCCGTGATCGTGATGTTGTCGAGCCGCTTCACGCCGAGCCGGCGGTAGAGCTGGTTCTGGTCCCAGTAGGCCGTCACCGCGCTGATCCGGTCATCGGGGGCAACCTCGAGCAGCCAGGCCTGGTCGAGGTCGAAGTGTTTCTCCTGGTTGTCCACTTCAAGGAAGTCCGCTGCCTGTGTGCCATCGATGGTGATCTCGGCGACCGCGGTGTTGTCGGTGGTCACGAACAGCCGCCGGACGCGGATCAGCAGGTCGGGGAAGGCGCTTGCCAGCTCACGCAGGTAACGCGCACCTTCGGCCGCCATCGGGCCGCGCACATCCAGCGGCACCAGGTACACCACGGCGCCCGGCGCCGTCATGCTGATGATCTTGTCCACTGCGCCGGTCTCCATGTGGCCGAAGAACTCGCGGGCCACGGTTCGCGCGCTCATCTGCTCACACCTCCAGCCGCTTGAGCACCGCGTCCGCGCCGGCCTCGGACGATCCGGGGTTCTGCGCGGTGATGAGGTTCCGGTCGACGACGACATGCGACACCCACGCCGCGTCCCCGTCGTCGAACACCGCGCCGCGGTTCTTCAGCGCGTCTTCCAGGTACCAGGGCATCCCGATCCGTCCCGCCTGCGTCTGGTCCTCCTCCTCATCGGTGAAGGCGGTCATCTTGTAGCCGTCGAACATCCAGGCCCCGTCGACGAGCGGCGCCGAGAGCAGCGCGGCAGGCCCATGGCACAACGCGGCGACGGTCTTGTCGGCCCCGTGCAGCAGCCGCAGCACCCGGCCCATGTCGGGGTTGTCCGCGAGGTCCACCATCGGCCCATGCCCGCCAGGGATGAACACGCCGTCGCAGGCGAGGATCTCCTCATCGGTGAGTTCGGCGAGGTTCCTTGGACGCTGCAGCCCGGGCAGGGCGGCCAGCGCGCCGGCGACCCGCTGCGCATTGGCGGCGCTCTCCCGCCAGGTTTCGTCGGCGATCTCGTTCAGGCGCTCCCGTGAGAGTCGGCTGGTCACCTCGCCGGTGTCGGCGAGGACCTCGATGAGGTCGGTGCCCGTCCGCCACGAGGTGCGTGCAGCCGCCTCGATCAGCTCGCGGGCCGTCAGCCGGTCCAGGCCGGTGTCGGCCAGCGCCAGGAACACGCGCCTGAGCGCGACCAGGCTCAGCTTGCTGAAGTGCGTGAACGTGACACGGATATCGTCGGCGTCGGGGGCGAAGCTGCGGAACACCGAGAACATGAAGTCCTCGTCTTCGTGCGGGTAGTGGAAGAACGGCTCGAGCCCCCACGGGTCCGGCTGCGGCGGATTGCCGTCTGGGGTCGCGACCACGAGATCGACGCCGGCGCGCATGAACCGCTCGTAAGGTTCGAGGACCTCTTCCGCCCAGTAGCCGGTTGGATGGTCGCTGCCATCCGCCAATCTCATAGACCGTGCACTGGAGACGATCATGAGCAGTCTTGTCATGTGAACTCCTGGTCGCCATGGGATATGCGAGATGCTTCCCGTGGGAACTCGGGTGACGGACGCCACCTCGAAGTGTGCTCCGGGCTGGCCGGTGACGCTGTCAGATGCCTGCTGGAGTTGTGCCCATTCCTGCACAACCTAGGCATCTGGGCGCGGCCAAACGGCCGACAGAGCTGGCTGACCTGGCGATCCTGCGGCGGTCCTGCCGACGTTAGGCCCATTCCTGCACATCTGCCGCCGCCTGCTTCAACGATCCGTACCCGTCGGCAAACAATGAGCCCCACCCGGGCGAGCGTGCCGTGGGGCTCGCTGCTGCGGCCGGTGCGGGTTCCTCATGACGGGAGAAACCACCATGACCAGCACCAACGTCATCGTTGGCGCCGGCCGGTGCGGCGCGTCGGCGGCGGAGACGTTGCGCGCGGAGGGCTTCGACGGCCGGGTCGTCCTCGTGGGCGACGAGCGCGACCCGCCCTATAGCCGTCCGCCCCTGTCCAAGGAATACCTGCGGGGAGAGCAGGACCACGACGATGTGCTTGTCCGGCCGCGCCCCTGGTATGACGACGCGGGCATCGACCTGCGCACCGGCTGTGCTGCCGTCGCGCTCGACTGCCACTCCCGCACCGTGCGGCTGGCGGGCGGCGATGTCATCCGGTTCGACCGGCTGCTGCTCGCCACCGGCGGCCGACCGCGCACGCTGCCCGGTGAGCATAGGCGGGTCCGGTACCTCCGCACCCTTGCCGATGCCGAACGGCTACGCGCGGAACTGCCGACGGCCCGCCACCTGGTGATCGTGGGCGCGGGGTTCATCGGCGCCGAGACCGCCGCGTCGGCTCGGGCGCTTGGCGTCGAAGTGACCATGCTGGAGGTGCTTGACGTCCCGCTGGCGGCCGTGCTCGGCGCGGAGGTCGGGGCGGTCTACGCCGACCTCCACCGCAGCCACGGGGTCAGGGTGCGCACGGGGGAAGGGCTGGCGTCGGTCACCGAGTCCGCGGACGGGTGGGTGCGCGTGCATACCACGCGGGGGCACGACATCGACTGCGACCTAGTCGTGGCCGGGATCGGCATCATTCCCCGCACCGAACTCGCGAGGGCCGCGGGAATCAGAGTGGACAACGGCGTGCTGGTCGACGAGTTCTGTCGCACCAGCGTGCCGGGCGTGTTCGCTGCCGGGGACGTGGCCAACCACCTTCACCCGCTGGCTGGCCGCCATATCCGAGTGGAGCACGACGACAACGCGATCCGGCAGGGGGCCGCCGCAGCTCGTGCCATGCTCGGCCAGCAGGCCGCCTACGGCGACCCGCACTGGTTCTGGTCGGATCAGTACGAGGCGAACCTGCAGTACGTGGGGCATTGCCAGGGGTGGGACCAGCTCGTCGTGCGCGGCTCGCTCACCGACCTCCAGTTCACGGCCTTCTATATGAACAACGGGAGAGTCGAGGCCGCGCTCGCGGTCAACCGCCCCAAGGACATCATCCGAGCCAGAAAGCTGATCCGCGCTCGCCGCCACGTAGCCGTGGCCAGGCTCGCCGACGACACCGTCGACCTGCGCACGGTGTGATACTTGGTGCTGGGACTCCGAGGTGGAGGCTGAGGCAGGTGGCCGGGTTCACGTTCACGCCTCTGACCCCGTCCGCGTACCTGGACCGGGCGGCGTGGGTCTTCCGGGACCGGACCGCGGTCGTCGACGGGGAACGGACCTTCACCTACGCCGAGTTCGCGGACCGCGCGCACCGCCTGGCCGGCGCCTTGCTGGGGCTCGGCGTGCCGCCAGGCGGCCGGGTCGCCGCGCTGTGCGTGAACAGCCACATCATGCTGGAGCTGCACAACGGCGTGCCGCTGGCCGGGGCCGTACTCGTTCCGCTCAACATCCGGCTGTCGCGGGATGAGCTGACGTACATCCTCGGCCACAGCGGTGCCACAGTCCTGGTCGCCACCGCCGAGCTGGCCGATGTGGCCGCCGACATCGCGGCGGCGGCCGGGGCCAGGCCCGTCATCGCCGGCGGCGCGCCGGACGAATACGAGGCCCTGCTGGCATCGGCCCGCCCGGCGGCCGCCCCCTGCGAGGACGAGCGCGGGCTGCTGGCCATCAGTTACACCAGCGGCACGACCGGCAGGCCCAAGGGCGTCATGTATCACCACCGCGGCGCCTACCTGCAAGCGCTCGCGGCCGCGTTCCATGCCCGGCTCGCCGCCGACAGCGTCTACCTGTGGACGCTGCCGATGTTCCACTGCGATGGCTGGTGCTTCACCTGGGCGGCGACCGCGGCCGGCGCCACCCACCTGTGCCTGCGCGCCATCGATCCCGCCCGGATCTGGGAGCTGCTCCGCACCCGGGGGGTCACCCACTTCAGCGCCGCGCCCACCGTGCTCACCATGATCGTCAACGCGCCGGAGGCGAAGGCGGGGCCGCCGCTGGCCCCACAGGTCCAAGTGCAGACCGGCGGGGCCCCCCCGTCGCCGACCCTAATCGCGCGGATGGCCGAGGCCGGGCTGCAGGTGACACACCTGTATGGGCTCACTGAGACCTACGGGCCGGTGGCCATCAACGACTGGCATCCAGACTGGAACGCGAGGTCAGCAGCGGAGCAGGCGGTGCTGCAGGCGCGGCAGGGGGTCGGCAACGTCATCGCCGAGCGGCTCCGGGTGGTCGGCCCGGAGGGCCAGGACGTGCCCGCCGACGGCACCACCATCGGCGAGCTCGTCTGCCGGGGGAACGACGTGATGCTGGGCTACTACCAGGACGAGGAGGCGACCGCTGCAGCGGACCTGGGTGGCTGGTTCCGCACAGGCGACCTGGCGGTGATGCACCCTGACGGCTACGCCGAGATCCGCGACCGCGCCAAGGACATCATCGTCTCCGGCGGGGAGAACATCGCCTCCGTGGAGGTGGAGCGGGTGCTGGACAGCCATCCCGCGGTGCTGGAGTCGGCCGTGGTCGGGCGGCCCGACGAGAAATGGGGCGAGGCGGCGGTGGCGTTCGTGACCCTCCGGCCCGGCGGCCGCACCACCCCGGACGAGCTCATCGGGCACGTCCGCGCCCAGCTGGCCCACTTCAAGGCACCCAAAGAGGTAATCCTGGTCACCGAGCTGCCGAAGACGTCCACCGGCAAGATCCAGAAACACGTCCTGCGGGCGCAGGCACGAGCGTAGAAACCCGGCGGCGAGGGACGCGAAAGGTGCCGATCGAAACTCTCAGATGGAGAGTCACCCGCTGCCCGTGGGCGTACCCAGTGCGTGGCGGGCTGTACAGCAGGAAAGTACTGCAACCGGTGCGGACCTGACCGGACTGGTGCGCATGCTCTGGGACGGTGACCTGCGCAGACGGACTGCGGTGGACCTGCTGCCTGCTGATGGCATGCAAGAGGTCAGGGGTTCGAATCCCCTTAGTACTCCAACCGGACTTCGTGACCTGGCTGGGCGGCAGGGTGGACGCGGAACGGCCACCGTTTGATGATCATGGTTTGTGACGACACATGAGAATCCGACGGTGGCCGCTGGGTTCAGCGTAGACCCGGAGCGGTGGCGGAGACAGTTTGACGAGTTGATGGGGCAGATCGCGGGCCGGTTTTCGCGGGTGGAGCCGCGGCGGCGGGCGCGGGCGTTTGTGCTGGGGTTATTGTCGGGCCTGCGGCGCAAGAACTGCTGGACGATCGCCGAGCAAGCCGGGGACGCCACCCCGGATGGGATGCAGCACCTGCTCACCAGTGCCCGGTGGGACGCCGACGCGGTCCGCGACGATGTGCGCGCTTATGTGGTCGAGCACCTGGGTGACGCGGCCGCGGTGCTGGTGGTCGATGAGACCGGTGACCTGAAGAAGGGGACTGCCAGCGCCGGCGTGCAACGCCAGTACACCGGCACGGCCGGGCGGGTGGAGAACTGCCAGGTCGCGGTGTTCCTCAGCTATACCTCACCGGCTGGCCACGCGCTGATCGACCGAGAGCTCTACCTGCCGAAGTCGTGGGCCGGTGATGAAGCCCGGTGCGCTGCGGCGGGCGTTCCGGCCGGGACAGTGTTCGCGACCAAGCCGAAGCTGGCGCGCCGCATGATCGCCCGCACCCTGGATGCGGGCATCCCGGCTGCCTGGGTCACCGGTGATGAGGTCTACGGCGCTGACCCGGGCCTGCGCGCTGACCTGGAAGCCCGCCAGCTCGGATACGTATTGGCTGTGGCCGCCACGCACAAGGTCACCACCCGCGCGGGCACCTGCCAGGCCCGCCAGCTCGCCTCCCGCCTGCCCCGCATAGCGTGGCAGCGGTACTCCGCCGGCCAGGGCGCCAAGGGCTACCGCTACTACAACTGGGCCTGGATCAGCATCGATCCCGGCAAGCCAGGCTGCCGCTGGCTACTGATCCGCCGCAACCGGCACACCGCCGAGCTGGCGTTCTACCGCTGCTACAGCCCCCGCCACGCCCCCCTGCCCGCCCTGGTCAAGATCGCTGGGACCAGGTGGACCACAGAAGAGAATTTCCAGGCCAGCAAGGGCCTGACCGGGCTGGACGAACATCAGGTCCGCCGCTGGGGCTCCTGGTACCGGTGGACCACCCTGGCCATGCTCGCCCTGGCATTCCTCACCATCGCCGCCGCCACCGAACACACCAGCTGCCCGGCACCAGCCGGGCAGATCCCGCTGACCCGCAACGAAATCGCCAGCCTGTTCGCCGCCTTGATCATCCAGCCGGCGCACGACGCCCGGCACCGCCTGCGATGGTCAGCCTGGCGGCGACACTGCCAGCACCGCGCCAAAACCTGCCACTACCAGCGGCAAGCCAGGCAACCATGAAGATTACGAAGTCCGGTTGGAGTATTAGCTCCACAGGTCAGATACTGTATCGATCTTGATGAAGATCAACAGACAGCCAAACTGACTGCCAAGTTCATGATCTCTGGCTGAAGATACGGCCCATGCGTTCGGCGCCTGTTCTCAGAACCGGCCGGAGTTCATGCCGGTAGACACGCTCGGTCGTCCGCGTGCTGGAATGGCCGACCAGGTGTGAGATGTCCTCTGTCGCTCCGCCATCGGCGGACAGCATGCTCACGAACGAGTGCCGCATCTCCCGTGGCGTCCACTCCTTCCCCAGGCCCGCCGCCTCGCAGATCCTCTGGAAATCGCGGCGTACGTTCCCCGCGCTGCGGAGAGTGCCGATGGTGCTGGCGAAGACGAGATCGTGCTCTTCCCACCGCGGCCCGGCCGCAGCCGGTCGGCAGCCTGGCGGATTCAGTGCTCTCGAAGCAGGTCGGCGACGAACTCGGGCATCGCCAGCGTGCGCTTGCTCCGCTCGGTCTTGGTGTCGCCATGAGACCGGACTGAGCGCCACACGGCCACATGGGGCGGCACTGGCGGGTCTGCGGCCGGATCTCCGCCGAGATCCACGTGCCCCCAGGTGAGCGCACGAGCCTCCTCGGTCCTGATGCCCGTCATCAGCCGACAGCGCCAGGTAAGCCTCGCTGCCGGCCTGATTGCCGGTCCGGGCCAGCGCGCGCAGGCGATGGCAAGAATAGAGGAAGCGCTAGCGACGGCCGGGCAAGCAGATCAGGCTGCCCGGCCAATCGTCGGCCCAGGCCAGCACGACACGGTGGCGAGTGCAGCAGAGGAACTTACGACAGACGGGCAGGTCAGCTCGGCGCGCCGGGCGGCGGCAACAGCCTGCGGAACCTGCTATTGGACATCGGCTGTGGGTCCCGTGCTGCTATTGGAACCGTCCGCGTTCGCGGCCATGGCACAAGTGCTAGACGAAAGATGGCAGATACAACTGTCCCCACCTGAATCGGGGCATATCGATCGCGGCGCCAGGCGGCGGATGCCGCTAAATGAAGGGGTCAAATTGGGTCTGTGTGAGCTGGGTGTCAACGGCACGCCAATGAAAATTGACCCCTTGCCGATTGTGCCGGTTGTTGGTCGTCGGTTGTGGCGGCCGCGGGCACACGGCCGCTGAGTCTCTGTCTTTGAGCCGGGTAGAAGTCGTCTTTGAGGGCGCGCTCGGCCAATCGGGGCACCGATTCGCGCAGCGTGGGCGCCTTCAAAGCGCGGGTGAGGAAGGCGATCTCGGCGGTAGTGTCCCGTGCGGTGGTCTTGGCAGCCATCACTCCACGCCGGCCGCTAACCAGTAGCATCATTTACCGGCGCATCGCCAGCCCGGTCGGCGTCGTCACGGTCGGCCTGCGCGGCTTCGACCACCACGCGACGACCCTCATCCCTGGCCTACGTACCCGCCTAAGTTGGCGTCTGAAGACAGCGGCGTGCCGGGCCTCGTGGGCGTGCCAGTGGTCGATGCCCGCGCGGCGGCTCATCTCCCGCGTCGCCTGTTGATGTCATCACGGAAGCGTGACGCCACGGTGACGGCCGAATAACACCGGGCAACTACGTTCGCACGAAGGGCACTCCAGACGACCGGGGTGATTGGCGGCTCCGACTCGGGAGGTGATGATGCTATGAGCAAGCGGCCGGTGCCGCGATCGGTGTATCAGGGTTCACCACTTCCACCGGCTGAGTCATGTGAGAGATCACGACGATGATCTCTCATGCGCTGACAATCGTGAAGAATGAGCTCGACCATCACCTGAATACGTTCGGCGGCAACTCGCCGCATGCCGAACTGGGCAACGTCGGCGAAGTGGCAAGCCAATCCCCGAACGGTCAATCGCGCGAGAAGGTCCTTCTCTCGGTCGTCAACATCCAAGAAGAGCGCACGCTCAAGAACGTCCCTACCTATGTGCGCGACGATTCTGCCCTCAGGGTGCGGTACCAGAACCCGCCGACCTTCCTGAACCTGGCAGTGCTCGTGGCCGCCACGCACGCGAACTATAGCGACGCCCTTCTGGCGCTCTCCCGGGCGCTCACCTTCTTCCAGTTCCGCAACGTCTTCACGCCGGACAGCGTTGATCCACAGTCGCTTTCCGTCGGTGCACCGGTGAACGCGCTCGACCGGTTGGTGGAGTTCAAGCTGATCTTCAACCTCTGGTCGCCGACGCTCGAAGAGGGCAACGACATGTGGGGCATGCTCGGCGGCAAGCAGTTCCCGTTCGCCCTCTACTCGATGCGGATGCTCGAGCTGAAGTTCGAGGCCACGGAGCGTGAGAGCGGCCTGATCACCGAGGTCGTCAGCGGTTTTTCCCACAAGCCGGCGGTGAACTGAGATGGTGATCGACATTGTCCGAATCGGGTACACGCGGCTGTTCGAGGTCCGCCTGCTGCACCACTACTGGCTCGACGATGGCGCCACGGTGTTCGACGCAATCACCGACCCGGCGGTCACGCCCCGACGCCTGCTGACTTACGACGTACGCCGGCTGCTCGCAGTCGGGCCGAGCACCACCACGGCAGCCGCCATCGGCGGGCTGCAGGGCGTGTTCCGCATGACCGGACTCGGGTTCATCGTGGCCGTGCCCGATGACTCGGTCGTACCGCCGGACGCGACGTGGGAGTTCTTCGTCACCATCGCGGCCCTCGACTACGCCAACTACACCGCCCTGAGCCTCCGCCCGCAGCCAATCACCGACGTCGTCGATCCCGCTGACGCCAAGGTCACCCATCGATACAAGGCCAACGTGCCGGTGCTGTCGAACCTCACCGGAGCCTCCCAGGGCACGGGGGCCAGTAAGCACCTCTTCCTTTCGCGGCCTTATGTCAACGGCGCCGACGCCGGGGACGGCATCGAGGCGCTGGTCACGTCCGGTAGCAACCTGCGCCAGCTCACGGGCGACCCCCCGAGCCCTCCGTTCCAGGTACTCGGACCCAGGTCCGGCTACCCGGTGTACGTCCACCAGGGCGACGTCCCGGCGATCGTTCCCCCGGCCGGGACGTCCGGCGCGCCGGCGGGCGGCATCGAGTTGGCCGCCGACACACCCCCGGCGGTCGCGGCCGTCATCCGCCTCACTCCCCGCCGCGCCGACGACAGCGCCTTCAGTTACACCAAGGCCAACGGCACGCCGCGCACACCGAGCCGGGTCTTCGAGGTGCACTTCCGGAACCGCTGGACCACCTGGCGGTATCGAGACAAGGGCGACGGCACGGTCAAGGCCACCGAGGCCGACCCGCTGCCGCTCACGTACTTCGGCAACGCCGGCACGAAACAGAAGCCGTCGATGACCGCCGTCGGCATCGAGTTCGACCCCGGGAACCCGGCCAAGATCGCCCGTCTGGTCTCGGACATCTACATCTAGCCGGTCGAAGGAAGGAAGCCCATGACCACATACCTGACGCCCGGCGTCTACGTCGAGGAGATCCCCAAGTTCCCACCCAGCGTGGCGCCGGTCGCCACCGCGATCCCGGCTTTTATCGGCTACACCGAAAAAGACGATCTCAAGCTCAAAGCGACCCGCATCGAGTCGCTGGTGGAGTTCGAGCAGCTTTTCGGTGGACCGCAGCCCGAGACCGAGATCACCGTATCGATCAACGAGACGGCCGCCGCGGGCGGTAGGCCCGCCACGTCGGTCGTGACAGCGAACCTCGACCCGTCCAAGCGCTCCAAGCACGTGCTGTACTACGCCCTCCAGTTGTTCTATGCGAACGGCGGCAACACGGCTTTCGTGGTCTCGGCCGGAGCGTACAAAGCGATCACTGCGGGGCCCACGCTCGCCGACTTGCAGCCAGGGCTCGAACCCGTGCGCACGGCGGACGAACCGACGCTGATCGTCATACCAGAGGCGACCTCACTCGGCATCGGAGACTTCAAGACGCTCATCGATGCCGCACTGCAGCAGTGCAAAGCCCTCGGGGACCGATTCGTGATCGTCGACGCTCATGGCAAGGACAAACCGCTCGGGGATTCGTCGACGAAGCTCAAGGACGCGATCGCCAACTTCCGCAACGAGGGGGTCGGCACCAACAACCTCAACTACGGCGCCGCATACGCCCCCTACCTCGAGACCGTACTCGACTACCAGTACGACGAGACCAAGATCGTGGTGACGCACAAGATCGACGGCGCAGCCGGCGCGCTGGACAACAAGAAGCTCAGCGAGGCCAAGACGCTGAACAGCCAACTGTACGAGCGGGCCAAGGCGGCGATCACCGACTATCCACTGGTCCTTCCGCCGAGCGGGGCGATGGCTGGGATCTACGCCCAAGTGGACGCGACGCGCGGCGTCTGGAAGGCGCCCGCCAATGTTTCGGTCAACGCCGTGACAAAGCCGACGATCGACTTCTCGAACACCGAGCAGGACGACATGAACGTCGATCCCACTGCCGGCAAGTCGGTCAACGCGATCCGCGCGTTCGTCGGCAAGGGCACGCTCGTCTGGGGCGCGCGCACGTTGGCGGGCAACGACAACGAGTGGCGCTATGTCAACGTCCGGCGGTTCTTCATCTTCGCCGAGGAGTCGATCAAGAAGGCCACCGAGCAGTTCACGTTCGAGCCGAACGACGCCAACACGTGGGTCAAAGTCCAGGCGATGATCGAGAACTTCCTCACCGTCCAATGGCGGGCGGGGGCGCTGCAGGGCATCAAGCCCGAGCATGCGTTCTACGTCGCCGTCGGACTCGGCACGACGATGACATCGCTCGACATCCTCGAGGGCCGGATGATCGTGGAGATCGGCCTCGCTGTCGTGCGGCCGGCCGAGTTCATCATTCTGCGCTTCTCCCACAAGATGGCCGAGAGCTGACAAGGCCGCGGCACGGACGACAGTGAACGGAGCCTGACATGCCACAGGACTACCCCATCCCCCGCTTCCACTTCCAAGTGGAGTGGGGCGGCTCGAAGATCAGCTTCACCGAGGTCACCGGGCTCGTTATGGAGCGGGAGAAGATCGAGTATCGCCACAGCGACGAGAAGCTATTCACCAAGATCGCGATGCCCGGCCTGGTGAAGAACGGCAACATCACGCTCAAGCGTGGCAAGTTCGAGCGCGACTTCGAATTCAACATCTGGCTGGAGTCGGTGGCCAACGAACGGGTGGAGGGACGCCGTGACGTCACCATCACGCTGCTCAACGAGAAGCACGAGCCGGTCGCAGCATGGACCGCCGCGCGCTGTTTCCCGGTCAAAGTCACGGCGCCCGACCTCAAATCCGACGCCAACGAGGCCGCCATCGAAAGCCTGGAGATCGCCCATGAGGGCCTGAAGCTCATGAAGATCTAGGCGAGTGGCGACGATGAGCGTCTACTACCCGCCTTGGGGCTTCTACTACAAAGTGGAGTTCGAGGGCAGCCGTGAGCCTAATGAGGCGCGGTTCCAGACCGTTTCTGGGCTCAGCGTGGAGTACGACACCGAGGAGTACAAGGAAGGCGGCGAGAACCGCTTCACTCATAAGCTCCCCGTGCGCACCAAGTACAGCGACCTCGTCCTCAAGCGCGGGATGCTCACCGGCTCCGAGACCATTACGTGGTTTCTCGAGGCGTTCCGCGAGCGGAAGTTCCAGGCCAAGACGGTCAGCGTGATCCTGATGAACGAAAAAAGCGAGCCGCTGCGCACCTGGAACGTCGCCCACGCCGTGCCCAAGAAGTGGTCGGTCAGCGACCTCAACGCGAACGAGAACGGGCTCGTCGTCGAGACGCTTGAAATGACCTACCGCTACTTCAGCATCGAGTGACGGCCAGGGCCGGCGAGGGGACCGATCGTGCCTATCGAAATCAAGGAGCTTCACATCCGTGTGTCGGTGAACGCGCCCGTGGCATCGAAGCCCGCCGGCGCGCCCGGACCCGCGCCGGGCGCGGAAGGCGAGGCGCGAGAAGCCCTCGTCGCCGAGTGCGCCGAGCGGGTGCTCGAGGTACTCCGCGACCGCAAGGAGCGCTGATGGCCACCGGCGGAAAACTCGAGAAGATGCTGATCCTGGCCTTCGATACGGCCGAGGCCGCCGAGCGCGGCGGCGCGATTGAGGCCAAGGCATCCTTCGAGGCGTTGATCAATCCCGAGACCTACGTGCTCGAGTACAAGATCAAGACAGCCGACGGGCAGGGACAGGGGACCAGCGGCGCGCAGATCAAGTTCGAGTACACGCTCCCCGAGGAGCTGACCTTCGACTTTCTCTTCGACAACACCGGTCTGATCGACGGGACGCCCAAGCCGGACGGGGTGTTCGACGACGTTGACGCGTTCCGCAAGCTGCTCACCGAGTACCAGGGGAAATCGCACGAGCCCTACCACCTCAAACTCGTCTGGGGCAACCTCATCTTCAAGGGCAGGGCGATCGAGGTCGGCATCACGTACAAGTTGTTCAACCCCGACGGCCAACCGATCCGGGCGGTGGTGCGGGTAAAGTTCAAGGGGTCGATCGAGGAGAAGAAGCGCATCTCACTCGAAGATCGTCAATCACCTGACCTCACCCATCTGCGCACCGTCAAGCCCGGCGATACCCTGCCCTTCTTGTGCTTCGAGGTATACGGCGACCCGCGGCACTACCTGTTCGTCGCCGACG
>Ga0335082_10003939_pt1 | contig 16154 bp, 12 predicted proteins | sample Lox_Sample_41_FD_206718 | JGI IMG/M metagenome (GOLD analysis project Ga0335082, IMG submission 206718) | Soil microbial communities from Loxahatchee National Wildlife Refuge, Florida, United States - Lox_Sample_4.1 | ecosystem: Environmental > Terrestrial > Soil > Wetlands | place: USA...
CCCGTACTTTCACGCCTCGCGCGCCGGCGCGGTGCTGCTCACCGAGGAGCACCGCGGCGCCGAGCCGGGTCCCGCGACGCGGATCGTGGTGGCCGATCCGCACCGCGCCGTGCTGGCGGTGGTGCGCCGGCTCTACCCGGCGCCGCCGCGGACGCCCGCCGTGCATCCCACCGCGATCATCGGCGCCGGCGCGGCGCTCGGGCGCGAGGTGGCGATCGGCCCGCGGGCGGTGGTCGGCGCCGGTGCCCGGCTCGGCGACCGGGTCGAGCTGATGGCCGGCGCGGTGGTGGGCGACGGCGTCGCGGTGGGCGAGGACACGGTGCTGTATCCGCACGTCGTCTGCTACCCCGGCACCGTGGTGGGCGCGCGCGTCATCCTCCACGCGGGCGTGGTGCTCGGCTCGGACGGCTTCGGCTACGTCCCGGGCCGCGACCGCCACGAGAAGATCCCGCACGTGGGCCGCTGCGTCATCGGCGACGACGTGGAGATCGGCGCCAACACGACGGTGGACCGCGGCAGCGTGGACGACACGGTCGTGGGCGCCGGCACCAAGATCGACAACCTGGTGCAGATCGGGCACAACGTGCGGATCGGCGCGCGCTGCCTGATCATGGCCCAGGTGGGGATCGCCGGCTCGACGCACGTGGAGGACGACGTGATCCTGGCCGGCCAGGTGGGGCTGGCGGGGCACTTCACGGTGGGGCGGGGGGCGCGGATCGCGGCCCAGAGCGGCGTGACGATGGACGTGCCGGCGGGCGACACCTGGTTCGGCTACCCGGCGCGCAACCGCCGGGAGGTCCTCAGGGCGATCGCGGCGAGCTACCGGCTGGCGGCGATCGTCGACGACCTGGAGGAGCTGGTCAAGCGTGGGAAGTCCGGCCAAGGGTAGCCTGCCGCGCCGCACCCTGCGGCGCGCCACGACGCTCGAAGGCGTCGGGATGCACACCGGCGTCGCGGCCCGCGTCACGATCGGGGGCGGCGAGCCGGGCAGCGGCATCGTGTTCCGCCGCGCCGACCTGGCCGGCGCGCCGGCCGTGCCGGCCCGGCTCACCAGCGTGTCGGGCGTCGAGCGGCGCACGGTGCTGTCGGCGAACGGCGCCGAAGTGCACACCGTGGAGCACGTGCTCGCGGCCCTGCACGCGCTGGGCGTCGACGACGCCGTGGTCGAGCTCACCGGCCCGGAGCCGCCCATCCTCGACGGCTCGTTCGCGCCGTTCGTGGAGGCGGTGCGCCGCGCCGAGCCCGCGGAGCACGACGGCGAGGCGGTGCAGTACACCGTGACCGAGCCGTTCACGGTGCACGAGGGCGATGCCAGCTACCTGGTCGGTCCCGCGCCGGCCCTCAAGGTCTCGGCCACGATCGAGTTCCCCCATCCGCTGATCGGCCGGCAGACCGGCTGCTGGGACATCACGCCCGACGGCTTCGAGCGCGAGCTGGCCCCGGCGCGCACCTTCGGGTTCGTGAAGGAAGTGGAGCAGCTCCGGAGCAAGGGGCTCATCGCCGGCGCCTCGACGGCGAACGCCGTGGTGCTCGACGACCGGGGCGTGGTGGAGGGCCGGCTGCGCTGGCCGGACGAGTTCGTGCGCCACAAGGCCGCGGACCTGGTGGGCGACCTGGCGCTGGTGGGCGGCCGGATCCTCGGCCACGTGGTCGCCGACAAGCCGAGCCACCGCGGCAACGTGGCCCTCGGCAACGCCATCCGGCGCCGCGCCCTGGTGTCCGGCGGCCACCCGCCGCTCGACATCCGCGACATCCTCTCGATCCTGCCGCACCGCTACCCGATGCTGCTGGTGGACCGGATCGTGGAGATAGAGGAAGGGAAGCGGATCGTCGGCATCAAGAACGTGACCATCAACGAGCCCTTCTTCCAGGGCCACTTCCCCGACCACCCGATCATGCCCGGCGTGCTGATGATCGAGGCGATGGCCCAGGTGGGCGGCGTGATGCTGATGGGGCACATCCAGAAGGCGGCGGCGGGCGAGGACAAGGTCGTGTATTTCATGTCGCTCGACAACGTGAAGTTCCGCCGTCCCGTGGTCCCGGGCGATCAGATCCGCTTCGAGCTGGAACTGCTCCAGCACAAGGAGCGGGCGAGCCGGATGCGCGGCGTCGGCTACGTGGACGGGCACGTGGTGGTCGAGGCCGAGATGATGGCCCGGGTCGTGGACCGGTGAGGCGGCCATGAGCGACGCGCAGATCCATCCCACCGCCATCGTCTCGGCCGACGCCGCGATCGGCGCGGACGTGGAGATCGGCCCGTTCGCCATCATCGGGCCGCAGGTCAGCCTCGGCGCGGGCTGCCGGATCGGCGCCCGCGCCACGCTGGAGCAGAACGTCAGGCTGGCGGCGGGATGCCGCGTCGGCAGCGGCAGCATCCTCGGCGGCGCGCCCCAGGACCTCAAGTACGCGGGCGAGGAGACCTGGGTCGAGGTGGGCGAGGGGACGGTGATCCGCGAGTACTGCACGATCAACCGCGGCACCACCCAGTCCCGGGTCACCCGGCTGGGCAGGAACTGCCTGGTCATGACCTACGTCCACATGGCGCACGACTGCCACGTCGGCGACCGGGTGATCCTGACCAACGGCGTGCAGCTGGCCGGGCACGTGACCATCGACGAGTGCGCCATCATCAGCGGCCTCACGCCGGTGCACCAGTTCGTGAAGATCGGCGCCTACGCGTTCATCGGCGGCATGTCCCGCGTCACCAAGGACGTGCCGCCGTACTGCAAGGCGGTGGGCAACCCGATGAAACTGTACGGGCTCAACGCGGTGGGGCTGCAGCGCCACGGGTTCACCGCCGAGACGGTGTCCGAGCTGAAGAAGGCGTACCGGCTGTTCTTCCGCTCGGGTCTCAACATCAGCCAGGCCCTCGAGCGGTCCCGCGCCGAGCTGACGATGCTGCCCGAGGTCGAGATCTTCCTCCAGTTCATCGAGGCGAGCGCGCGCGGAGTGCTGGTGTGACCGGCGCCCCGCTCCCGGTCGGGGTCGTCGGCGTCGGGAGCCTCGGTTGCCATCACGCGCGTCTCTACGCCTCGCTCCCCGGCGTCCGGCTGGCGGGCGTGTACGACACGCGCCCCGAGCGCGCGGCCGAGATCGCGGGGCAGTTCCGCACCCGGGCCTATCCCTCGCTCGACGCGCTCCTGGCCGACGTGGAGGCCGTGTCGGTGGTGGTGCCCACGCCGGCGCACCACGAGGTCGGGCTGGCGGCGCTCGGCCGCGGCCGGCACGTGCTGATGGAGAAGCCGATCGCCGCCACGCTGCCGGAGGCCGAGGCGCTGGTGGCGGCGGCCGGGCGCGCCGGGGTGCTGCTGCAGACCGGCCACGTGGAGCGGTTCAACCGCGCGCTGCGGGCCGCGGCCCCGTACCTCGCCTCCCCGCGGTTCATCGAGTCCGACCGGGTGGCGCCGTTCGCGGCGCGCGGCTCGGACGTCGCGGTGATCCTCGACCTGATGATCCACGACCTCGACCTGGTGCTGTCGCTGGTGCGGGAGCCGGTGGCGGACGTGCGCGCGTCGGGCATCGGCGTGGTGACGCCGAGCGTGGACATCGCGACCGCGCGGATCGAGTTCGCGTCGGGCGCCGTCGCCAACCTCACCGCGAGCCGGCTGGCGCGGGAGCGGGTCCGCAAACTCCGGATCTTCCAGCCCTCGGGCTACTTCTCCCTCGACCTCGCGGCCGGCAAGGGCGAGTTCCTGCGCCTCAAGCCGGACGCCCGGCAGTCCCTCGCCGCCGGGGCGACCGACCTGGCCAAGCTCGTCGAGCGGGTGTCGCTCGCCGCGCCCGACGCGGAGCCGCTCGGCCTGGAGCTGGGCAACTTCGTGCGGGCGGTGCGGGGGGCGGAGCCACCGGCGGTGACGGGCCAGGACGGGCTCTCGGCGCTGGCGCTGGCGTTCCGGGTGCTCGAGGCGGTGGGAAGGCCGGCGGCGCTGCACGGCGCGTGAGCCGGACGACGGTCTTCGTCTCCGCGGGCGAGCCCTCCGGCGACCAGCATGCGGGAGCGCTGGTCGCGGCCCTGCGGCGCCTGGTGCCCGACGTCGCGGTCGAGGGCGTGGGCGGGCCGCACCTCGAGGCGGCAGGCGCCAGGCTGCTCGCGCGGATCGAGGACCTCACCGTCATGGGGTTCGTCGAGGTGGCGCGCAAGCTGCCCGCGCACTGGCGGCTCCTCAAGCGCATCGAGCGGCGCCTGGCCGAGGGCGACGTGCGCCTGGTGGTGCTGGTCGACTACCCGGGCTTCCACCTCCGGGTCGCCGCGGCCGCCCGCCGCGCCAGCGTGCCCGTCCTCTACTACGTCGCCCCGCAGCTGTGGGCCTGGCACGAGAGCCGCGTGCACCGGATGGCGCGCACCGTGTCCCGCCTGGCGGTGATCCTGCCGTTCGAGCAGCCGTTCTTCGCGTCGCGCGGCGTCGCGACGACGTTCGTCGGCCACCCGCTGATGGACCGCCCCCCGCTCGCGTCCCGGGAGCGGCTCAAGGCCGAGCTGGGCCTCGATCCGGCGCGGCCGGTGCTGGGCCTGTTCCCGGGCAGCCGGCGCCAGGAAGTCGTGCGGCTGTGGCCGGCGTTCCGCGCGGCGGCCGAGCGGCTCGGCCGCGAGCGCCCGGATCTGCAGGCGGTGGTCGCCGCCACGGGGGGCGCCCGGTATCCCTCGGCCGGCGGGATCCGCGTGGTCGAGGGGCGGCCGCGCGAGTGCTTCGCCGCCGCCGACGCGGCGCTGTGCAAGTCCGGCACGTCCACGCTGGAGGCGGCGATCGCGGGAACGCCGCTGGTGGTGGCGTACCGGATGCATCCGCTGTCCTACCTGCTGGCGCGGCGCCTGGTGCGGGTGCCCTGGATCGGCATGGTGAACCTGGTCGCGGAGCGGCTGGTGGCCCCGGAGTTCATCCAGGGCGCCGCCACGCCGGAGGCGCTCGCGGCCGCGGTGCGGCCGCTCCTCGATCCGTCGAGCCCGGAGCGCCGGGGGCAGGTCGAGGCGCTGGCCGAGGTGCGCCGGCGGCTCGGCGAGCCCGGGGCCGCGGCCCGCGCCGCGGAGCTGGCGCGCTCGCTCCTGGTGGCGTGAGCGCCGGATCCGGCGGCGCGCGGCTGGCCCACAGGGTGTGGCGCAGCGCCTCGCCGCTCGCGCGCGGCCTGCGCGCGCTGCTGCTGGTGCCCGCGGCGGCCTACCGCGCGGTGGTCGCGCTCCGCAACGCCGCGTACGACGCGGGCGTGCTGCGCTCCTGGCGCCTGCCGCGGGCGTCGCTCGGCGTCGGCAACATCGCCGTCGGCGGGGTGGGCAAGACGCCGGTGGCGGCGTTCCTCGCCGGCGAGCTGGCGCGCCGAGGGGCGAAGCCGGGCATCCTGCTCCGGGGCTATCGCGGGGGCGACGAGGCCGAGGAGCATCGCGCCCGCACGCCCGTCGCGGTGGTCGTGGCGGACCCGGACCGGCGGCGCGGGGCGGAGCGCGCGGTGGCCGGCGGCGCCGAGGTCCTGGTGCTCGACGACTGCCTGCAGCACCGGGAGGTCCGCCCCGACGCGCTGCTGGTGGTGCTGGCCGCGGAGACGGCGGGAGACCCGATGTGGCCGCTGCCCGCCGGTCCCTGGCGCGAGGGGCTGCGGGCGCTTGGACGCGGCGACGGCGTCGTCGTAACGTACAAGACGGCCGCTGCGGAGCTGGCCGCGGCCACGGCCCGGCGGCTGGCGCCGCTCACCCGCGCCGGGATCGGGGTCGCCGCGGGCCTCCACATCGCGCGGCTGGTGCCGCTGCGGGACGGCACGCCGCTTGCTGCGGGCTGGCTCGACGGCCGCGAGGTGGTGGCGCTGTGCGGCATCGGCGAGCCCGCGCCGTTCCGCTCCCAGCTCGAGCGGCTGGGTGCCCGGGTGCGGCTCCAGGCGTACGGCGACCATCACGCGTTCCGGCCCGCCGAGGTGGACGCGGCGCTGGCCGCGGCCGGCGCGACGGGCACGGTGGTCACGACCGCGAAGGACGCGGTGAAGCTCCGCTCGCTGTGGCCGGCCGCCGCGCCCGCGTGCCTGGTGGCGGAGCTGGCCGTCCGCGTGACGTACGGCGAAGCGGATCTGTCGCGCCTGCTCGACCGCATCGGCCGGGCGGCGCATCAACTCAACCATCGTGAGGCGGCCGGTGCGCCGCCCGACCGACGGATGCCCCAATGACCGACACGAAGCAGATCATCCTTCCGGACAAGGACCACTTCCTCGCCGAGGAGAACCCCTTCGAGGCGATGATGTCGCGGTTCGACATCGCCGCGAAGCTCCTCGAGCTGGACACCGGCCTGTACAAGGTGCTGCGGAACCCCCAGATGCAGATCATCGTCTCGCTGCCGGTCAAGCTGGATTCGGGCGAGACGGAGGTCTACACCGGCTACCGGGTGCTGTACAACACCTCGCGCGGCCCGGGCAAGGGCGGGATCCGCTTCGACATGGCCGTCACGCTGGACGAAGTCCGCGCCCTGGCGGCGTGGATGACCTGGAAGTGCGCGGTCGTCAACATCCCCTTCGGCGGCTCGAAGGGCGGCGTGATCTGCGATCCGCTCAAGATGTCCATGGGCGAGCTGGAGCGGCTGACCCGCCGCTACACGTCGAGCATCATCGAGATCCTCGGCCCCGACTCCGACGTGCCCGCGCCCGACGTCAACACCAACGAGCGGGTGATGGCCTGGATCATGGACACCTACTCGATGCACAAGCGGCACACCGTGACGTCGGTGGTGACCGGCAAGCCGCTCGAGATGGGCGGATCGGCCGGCCGGCGCGAGGCCACCGGCCGCGGCTGCATGATCGTGACCCGCGAGTCCCTCAAGCACCTGGGGATGCCGCTCAAGGGCGCCAGGGTCGTGGTGCAGGGCTTCGGCAACGTGGGGTCGATCGCGGCGGAGCTGCTGCAGGAGCAGGGAGCCGTGGTCGTGGCGGTGAGCGACGTCTCGGGCGGGCTGCACAACCCCAAGGGCCTCGACGTCAAGGACGTCATCGCGTGGCGCGAGGCGCACCGCTACGTGAGCGGCTACCCGAAAGCCGACCCGGTGGCGAACGAGGACTTCCTGACCCTGCCGTGCGACGTGCTGCTGCCGGCCGCGCTCGAGAACGTGATCACCGCCCGCAACGCCGCGAAGCTCCAGGCCAAGGTCATCATCGAGGGCGCGAACGGGCCGACCGCCGCGGCCGCCGACGCGATCCTCGACAAGAAGGGCGTGTTCGTCGTCCCGGACATCCTGGCCAACGCCGGCGGGGTCACGGTGAGCTACTTCGAGTGGGTGCAGGACCGCGACGGCTACTTCTGGACCGAGGAGACCGTCAACCAGCGGCTCGAGGAGATCATGGTCCGGAGCTTCAACAACGTGCTCGAGGTGTCGAAGAAGTACGCCGTCAACATGCGCATCGCGGCATACACGCTCGCCATCGACCGGGTGGCGGCGGTCCACAAGATGCGGGGGATGTACGCGTAACCGAGAATCGAGTGGCGAGAAGGGAGATGCGAGGGGAGTTGCGAGACGCCAAGTTGCGAGTGGTTACGAGAGGTGAGGGTGCCGAGGTGAGAACGGACGCACGGCGACCTCCGCTTGCGGCCGCGGCCCCGTGGTGAGCGAGCCGGTCGCCGCCGAGCCGGCGCCGCTGTCGCGAGCGGCGCTGGAGACGCTGCTCGAGCTGGCGCGCGCCACGGTCGACGCCTCGGTGCGCGGCCGCCGGCTGCCGGAGATCCCGGCCGGACCGGAGCTGGCCGAGCCGAGGGGCGTGTTCGTCTCGCTGCATCGCCAGGGGGCGCTGCGCGGTTGCCTCGGGCACCTCGAGGCGGACGTGCCGGTGGGCGAGGCCGTCCGGCGGATGGCCGTCGCCGCGGCGCACGACGACCCGCGGTTCGCGCCGGTGGCGCCGGACGAGCTCGAGGACATCGACGTCGAGGTCTCGGTGCTCACCCCGAGCCGGCGGGTGCGGCCCGACGACGTGGTGCCGGGCCGCGACGGGCTGATCGTCCGCCGCGGCGTGCGCGCCGGCGTCCTGCTCCCGCAGGTGGCGCCCGAGCAGGGCTGGGATCGCCTGGCGTTCCTGCGCGGCGTGTGCCGGAAGGCCTCGCTGGCGCCCGACGCCTGGCGCGAGCCGGACACCGAGCTCCTGGCCTTCGGCGCGCAGGTCTGGCCGGAACGGGCCGGCCGGTGAGGGAGCGGTTCCCGGGCGCCATCGTGCTGGAGGGGTGGCCGTGACGGCGAGGTTCGAGCCGGCACCGTCCGCGCGCGCGCCGCTCGGCCCCGGGCCGTTCGAGGTCGCACGCGCCGCGCAGTCCGGCCGCGCGTTCCCGGCGTCCGCGGCGGCTGCCCTGGTGGTGGGCACGGGGCCCGAGGCCGGCCCCGCGGCGCGCGCGCGCGAGGCACTCCTGTCCGGGCAGACGCTGGCCGTCACCACCGGCCAGCAACCGGGCCTGTTCACCGGACCGCTGTTCACCCTCCACAAGGCGCTCACCGCCGCCGCGCTGGCCGAGGCGCTCGCCGCCCGGTGGTCCCGTCCGGTCGTGCCGGTGTTCTGGGTCGCCGGCGACGACCACGACTTCGCCGAGATCAACCACTGCGCCGTGCTCGCCGCCGACGGCGCCCTCCGCACCATCGAGCTCCGCCGGCGGCCCGCCGACGCCCCGATGCTGCCCGCCTACCGCGAGAGCGTGGGCGCGGAGGTCGAGCGGTCGCTGGCGGCCGTGGAGGAAGCGCTCCCGCCCAGCGACTTCCGCGCCGAGACGATGGCCTGGCTGCGGGCGGCGTACCGCCCCGAGCGGTCGCTGGCCGAGGCGTTCGCCGCCGCCGTGGCCGACCTGCTGGCGCCGCTGGGCGTGGTGGTGTGCCGGGGCTGGGACGGCTCGCTCAAGCAGGCCGCCGGCCCGGTGGTGCTCGGAGCGCTGCGCTCCGCCCGGCCGCTCGACGAGGCGCTGGCGAAGGAGGCCGCGCACCTCGCCGGGAGCGGCGACGAGCCGCCGGTGGCGGTGGGCGAGGGGATGAGCCTGGTGATGGTCGAGGCGGCCGGGGGACGGGACCGGCTGCGCATCGACGGCGCGGCGTTCGTGGCGCGCCGGTCGGGCGAACGGTTCTCGCTCGCCGACCTCGAGGGGCTGCTGCGCACCCAGCCGGAGCGGCTGTCGGGCAACGTGCTGCTCCGGCCGGCGGTGGAGGCGCACCTGCTGCCCACGGTCGCCTACGTCGGCGGCCCGGCCGAGCTGGGGTACCTCGCCCAGGTGGGCCCGCTGTTCGAGCGCCTGGGAGTGCCGCGGCCCGTGCCGACGCCGCGCCTCGGCGGCTGCTTCGTCGAGGCGAAGGTGGACAAGGCCATGGAGCGCTTCGGCGTCGGTCTCGCCGACCTGGCGCGGCCGGAGGGCGAGCTGGCCTCCGCGCTGCTCCGCGACGCGCTGCCGCCGGACGCGGCGTCCGCGCTGGGGGCGCTGCGCGGCGCGCTCGAGGAGCGCTGGGCCGCGGTCCGCGCGGCGGCCGTCGAGGTCGAGCGCACGCTGGAGCGGCCGGTGGAGACGGCCCGCAACCAGGGGCTCCACGCCGTGGACGAGATCGAGAAGCGGCTCGTGGCGGCGCTCAAGCGGAGCAACGAGACGGCGCTGCAGCAGCTGGCGCGGGCGCGGGCCAACCTCTACCCCGACGGCAAGCCGCAGGAGCGCGTGCTCACGGCGGCGAGCTACCTGGCGCGCCACGGGCGGCCGCTGCTGGAGACGCTGCGCCAGGCCGCGCGGGCGCACGTGGAGCGGCTACTTGAAGCCGCCCCGCGCGGGGCCTAGGTTTCCGGAATGGGCGCGGCCGTAATCGTCCTCATCGCCTTCGCGCTGATGATCCCGCTCACCGCGATCGTGCTCGACTCGCCGGTCGTCCGGGCCTGGGTCGAGCGCATGCAGGGCGGCAAGATCGAGGACGGCGCTGACATCAAGGAGCTGTCGAGGAAGGTCGACACCCTCGAAACCGAGCTCGAGACGGTCACCCGCCAGCTCGCCCAGATCCAGGAAGAGCACCAGTACATGCAGCGGCTGCTCGAAGACCCCGCGCACCGCTCGCCGCCGCCCAAGTCCCTGCCGAAGTCCGGCTCCTAGCCATGCCGCGGTCACCGGGGGAGGGGGCGGGGCGCTCCTCCGCGCTGGTCGCCGCCGGCATCCTGCTGAGCCGGATCGCCGGTTTCGTCCGCCAGCGGGTCTTCAGCCACTACTTCGGCCTCGGCGCCGTCGCCGACGCGCTCGGCGCTTCGTTCCGCATCCCCAACCTGCTGCAGAACCTGTTCGGCGAGGGCGTGCTTTCGGCGTCGTTCATCCCGGTGTACGCCCGGCTGCTGGGCCAGGGCCGGGAACGGGAGGCGGGACGGGTCGCGGGCGCGGTGGCCGGCCTGCTGGGGCTGGTGGTGGCGGTGCTGGTGGCGCTGGGCGTCGGCGCCACGCCGCTGGTGGTGAGCCTGCTGGCACCGGGCTTCGCCGGCGACAAGCGGCTCCTGACCATCGCGCTGGTGCGGATCCTGTTCCCGGCGACCGGCATCCTGGTGTTCTCCGCCTGGTGCCTCGGGATCCTCAACAGCCACCGGAGGTTCTTCCTTTCCTACGCCGCCCCGGTGGTGTGGAACGCCGCGATCATCGTCGCGGCGGTCCTCGGGCGCCACGCCGCCGCCGACCGGCTGGCGGTCGTCATCGCCTGGGGCGCGGTGGCCGGCAGCCTGCTGCAGGTGCTGGTGCAGCTGCCGGTGGTGCTCGCCCTGGTGCGCGGCCTGCGGGTGACGGCGGGCACGGCCGACCCCGCGGTCCGGACGGTGGTGCGGAACTTCTGGCCGGCGCTGGTGGGCCGCGGCGTCAACCAGATCAGCGCCTTCGTGGACACGGTGATCTCGAGCCTGCTGGGCGACGACCCGGTGGGCGCGCTCGCCAACGCGCAGCTCGTCTACACGCTCCCGGTGAGCCTGTTCGGGATGTCGGTCTCGGCCGCGGCGCTGCCGGAGATGTCGGCGACGGGCGGCAGCGACGCGGAGCGCCACGCGGCCCTGCGCGCCCAGCTCGAGGACGGGCTGCACCGCATCGCCTACTTCATCGTGCCGTGCGCGATGGCCTTCCTGGCGCTGGGCCAGGTGCTGGTCGGGACGCTGTTCCAGACCGGGCGGTTCCGCGCCGTGGACAGCCGCTACGTGTGGGCGATCCTCGCCGGCTCGGCGGTGGGCCTGCTGGCGTCCACCCTGAGCCGCCTCTCGGCGTCCACCTTCTACGCCCTGGGCGACACGCGCACGCCGCTGCGGTTCGCCGTGGTGCGGGTGGTCCTCACCACCGCCCTCGGCTTCCTGTGCGCGGTCCCGCTGCCGCGCCTGCTGGGCATCGAGCCCAGGTGGGGCGCCGTCGGACTGACGGCGAGCGCCGGCTTCTCGGCCTGGGTGGAATTCGCCTTGCTGCGCCGGGCCCTGGCCGCGCGCATCGGCGCCGCCCGCTTCGCCCGCGGATACCTCGCCAAGCTGTGGGGCTCGGCGCTGGTCGCCGCGGCGGCCGGGTTCGGCCTGTGGCGCGCGGCCGACGGCCTCGGACCGCTCGCGACCGGGGCCGTCGTGCTGCTGCCGTACGCCGCGCTGTACGGCGCGGCGACCCTGGCGCTCCGGATCCCGGCCGCGCGGGCCGTCGCGGCCTGGAGGCCGCGGCGTGCCTGACGCGCCGGACGCGGGGCGAAACGGGCACGACCTTTCCGTTGCGCCGCCCGCTCGATCCGGCCCCGGCCTGACGGCTACCGAGGCGCTGCAGCGCAAGCTGGAAGCCCTGCCCGACGCGCCCGGCGTCTACCTGTGGAAGGACGCCGACGCCACGGTGCTGTACGTCGGGAAGGCGAACAGCCTGCGGAGCCGGGTGCGCTGGTACTTCGGCGACGAGGCCGCCGCCAACCCGCGGTTCGAGCTGCTGCGGCAGCGGATCGCCGACCTCGACACCATCGTCACCACCAGCCCGTCGCAGGCGCTGCTGCTCGAGAACAACCTGATCAAGGAGTACCACCCGCGGTTCAACGTGGACCTGCGGGACGACAAGCGGTACCCGTGGCTCGCGGTGACGGTGAAGGAGCCGTTCCCGCGGGTGCTGGTGACGCGCAGCGCGGCCGAGGACGGCGCGCGGTACTTCGGGCCGTACACGGACGTCGGTGCGCTGCGCCAGACCCTGCGGGTCATCCGGCGCATCTTCACCGTCCGCTCCTGCAGCTACGCCCTGCCCGCGGAGGCGCCGGACCGGCCGTGCCTCGACTACCACATTCACAAGTGCCACGCTCCGTGCGTCGGATGGGAGACGCGCGAGGCGTACGGGCGGATGATCCAGGACGTGCTGCTGTTCCTCGAGGGCAGGACGCTGGAGGTGCGGCAGCGCCTGCGGGAGCGGATGCAGGCGGCCTCGTCGGCCACGGACTTCGAGCTGGCGGCCGAGCTGCGGGACGCCCTGAAGCGGATCGACCAGATCGAGGAGCCGCCGACGGTCGAGCGCGTGGGCGGCGGGACCTGCGACGCGATCGGCCTGGCGCGCGACGAGGACGACGCCTGCGCGGTGGTGCTGCGGGTCAGGGACGGGAAGCTGGTCGGCAGCGAGCACAGCTTCCTCGTGGGCGTCGAGAACGCGCCGGAGAACGAGATCCTGACCGCCTTCCTGGTGCGCACCTACCTGCCCGCGGAGCGCCGCGCGAGCGTGACCTACCTGCCGGGCGTGCCGGCGGACGAGGCCGCGCTGGCGGAGGCGTTCGGCGGTGCGCGCTGGGCGGTGCCGGGCCGGGGCACGGCCCGCCGCCTGGTGGATTTGGCCGACCAGAACGCGCGCCACCTGCTGGAGACGCTGCGGCTCGAGACGTTCGAGGGCGCCGAGCGCGCCGACGATCCGGTGTACGCGCTGGGGCGCGACCTGGGACTCGTGGCCGTGCCGCGGCGCATGGCCTGCGTGGACATCAGCACGGCCCAGGGCCGGGACACGGTGGGCTCGCTGGTGTGGTTCGAGAACGGCCGCCCGAAGCGCAGCGAGTACCGCACCTTCAAGATCAGGGCGGTGGAGGGGCAGGACGACTTCGCCTCGATGCGCGAGGTCGTGTCGCGCTTCCTCAAGCGGCGGCTCGACGAGTCCCGCCCGCTGCCGGACCTGCTGCTGCTCGACGGGGGCCGCGGCCAGCTGAACGCGGCGCTCGCGGCGGCCGCGGACGTCGCGGTGCCGGAGGGCAAGCTCGCGTTCGCGTCCCTCGCCAAGCGCGACGAGGAGGTCTATCTCCCCTCGCGCGCCGAGCCGCTGCGGCTGTCCAGGCGCAGTCCGGCCCTGCGGCTGATGCAGCGCGCCCGGGACGAGGCCCACCGCGTGGCGGTGACGTTCAACCGCAAGCGGCGCTCGGCGCGGACCCTGACCTCGGAGCTGCTGTCCGTGCCCGGCGTCGGGCCGGCGAAGCGCCGCGCCCTGCTGGAGCGGTTCGGCTCCCTGGCGGGCGTGCAGTCGGCGAGCGCCGAGGAGCTGGCGGCGGTGCCCGGTGTCTCGCGGAGCCTCGCCGAGCGGATCCTCGCCCACCTCGCCGCGCGGAGCTGACCGGAATGGACTGGACGCTCGAATGCTCCGGGTGCGGGCAGCGGCGCGAGGCCGGCGGCCTGCCGACCGTCTGCCCCGGCTGCGCTTCGCCGTGGCTGGTGCGCTACGCCGGCCGCTACCCGGACCGGGCGGTGCTCCGGCGCGCGGACGGGGCGGGGATGTGGCGCTATCGCGCCGTGCTGCCGTTGCGCGAGTCGGAGGCGCCGGTCACGCTCGGCGAGGGCGGCACGCCCCTCCTCCCGGCCGGGCGGCTCGGGGCGGCGATCGGCAGCGCCGACCTGTGGATCAAGGACGAGTCCGCGAACCCGACCGGGTCCTTCAAGGCCCGCGGGCTGTCGGCCGCGGTGACGCGGGCCGTGGCCGGCGGGGCCGTGGGTTTCGTGCTCCCCACGGCGGGGAACGCCGGGGTCGCCGCAGCGGCCTACGGAGCGCGCGCCGGCGTGCCGGTGAAGGTCTACGCGCCGCGGGCGACGCCCGCGCCGCTGCTCGCCCAGATCGCCGCGTACGGCGCCGACCTCGAGCTGGTGGACGGGCACATCGGCGACTGCGGAGCCAGGGCCCGGCAGTACGCCGCCGAGCGCTCGGCGATGGACCTCTCGACCCTCCGGGAACCCTACCGGATCGAGGGCAAGAAGACGCTGGGCCTGGAGATTGCAGAGCGGATGGGCTGGCGGCTCCCCGGGGCGATCGTCTATCCCGCGGGAGGCGGGACCGGCCTGATCGGGATGTGGAAGGCCTTCCTGGAGATGATCGAGGCCGGTTGGGTCCAGGGGCCGATGCCGCGCTTGTTCGCCGTGCAGTCGTCCGGGTGCGCGCCGGTGGTGAAGGCGTGGGAGGCCGGGGCGGAGCGCTGCGAGCCGTGGCCCGATCCCCGGACGGTCGCGAGCGGGCTCCGGGTGCCGGCGCCCCTGGGCGGCGCGCTCATGCTGCGGGCCCTGCGGGAGAGCCGGGGCGGTGCGGTCGCCGTGTCCGACGCCGACCTGGTGGACGGAGCGGGGCTGATGGCGGCGCTGGAGGGGATCGATGCCTGCCCGGAGGGCGGGGCCGCCGTCGCCGCAGCCCGCCGGCTGGTCGCCGGCGGCGCGGTCGCGCCGGGCGAGAGGCTGGTGGTTTTCAACACCGGGGCCGGCGTTCTGTACGGCAGGCGCCTCGCGCCCGGCGTTGACGAGGCTACGTAACTCGTGGATATTTAAACACTTGGGTGGTTTCACCTCCAGGGAGGTACAGGTAATGGCATCGCGCAGTCTGACGATCATCGCGCCGCTGGCGGCGCTGGCAATCTCCGCCTCTTCGGCCCTCGGGCAGCCGACCGCCCCCGAGTGCCGGCATCTCGACTACCGTGGGAACTTCCGGCTCAACGGCGCCTGGCAGCACCTCGAGCAGGCCAAGAAGACCACGTACGCGGACGTGAAGCGCGACCGGATCGCGAACGCCACCCGGCTGCTCGGCGACGCGGCCAGGTCAGGCGGGGTGGACCAGGCGACCCTGTGGTACATGTACGCCCAGCTGTACCTGCTGAACCACGACCTGCAGGGCGCGGACTCCGCGTTCACCAGGGTCGAGGCGGTCACCGATCCGGAGTGCAAGCGGGAGATCGATCGGGAGCGCTTCAACGAGTGGGTCCCGCTGCAGAATGCCGGCGCGCAGATCATGAACGACAATCCGGACTCGGCGCTGGTGCTGTTCCGGAAGGCCAGCGTGATCTACCGGACCCGCCCGAACGCCTTCCTCAACATGGCGAACATCTTCTACAACCAGAACAAGACGGACAGCGCCATCGTCTATTTCCGGCGGGCCGCCAGCTCGACGGACGACCGGGCGAGCCTGGACCTGCGCGAGACCGCGCTGTTCAACGCGGCGCGGCTGCTCACCCGGGAGGGCAACGACACGGCGGTCGTCCGCGCGGAGGCGCAGCGGCGGAACCTTCCTGACAGCGTCGTGAAGCTCGGCTACTACCGGGAGGCCGAGGCCACGTTCCGCGAGGAGCTGAGGCTGCAGCCCCGGGACCTGGCGGCGCAGGCGAGCCTCGCGAGCACGCTCACCGCCCAGCACCGGGATGCCGAGGCGCGGGTGGTGTACGACTCGATGCTGGCCCACACCGACTCGGCCGAGGCGTTGGACCTGATGGACGCCGGGACGGCTCTGTTCCGCTCGCATCAGTACGACCTGTCGGCCCGCGCTTTCGAGCTCGGACTGGCCAAGGACCGCTGCGACCGCGACGGGCTGTTCAACCTGAGCAACGTCTACCTGGCGTCGAAGGACTCGGTGAAGATGCTGGACGCCGCTCGCCGCCTGGTGGCGGTGGACTCGATGAACCGCACCTCGCTGCAGGTGCTGGCTCGCGCGTGGCAGGACAACGGCAACAAGGACTCGACGCTGCGCGTGCTGCTCCGCGCCGACTCGCTTCCGTGGGAGATGCTGGTGCTGCGGTTCGAGCCCGGCGACACGTCGGCGGCGGTGCACGGCATGGTGACGAACCTGCGGAGCACGACCCTCAAGGGCTTCACCCTGGCCTTCCAGTTCGTGAACGCGGCCTGCGAGGTGGTGACCACCCAGACCGTGGACCTGCCGGACCTCAACGCCAACGGCAGCCCGGGGCAGTCGTACGACTTCAACCTCACGGGGATCGGGCGGG
>Ga0335082_10003942_pt1 | contig 16149 bp, 12 predicted proteins | sample Lox_Sample_41_FD_206718 | JGI IMG/M metagenome (GOLD analysis project Ga0335082, IMG submission 206718) | Soil microbial communities from Loxahatchee National Wildlife Refuge, Florida, United States - Lox_Sample_4.1 | ecosystem: Environmental > Terrestrial > Soil > Wetlands | place: USA...
AGTCGAGTGCGGTCTGCAGCGACCGCGCCTCCGTCCTGCTGCTGCGCCGCGAGGACTTCCTGCGGCTCGCCGAGGACAGCCCGCGCACCGCCTGCCGCGTGGCGATGGCGATCGCCGACGACGCGGCCGCGATGGTGCGGCAGGCGATCGGGCGCCTCGTCGACGCGTCGGTTGACCGCTCTGGAGCGGCCGACTAGACTGCCGTCCCAACTCGGACCCCCGAAGAGTTCCGCTCCGAGAATCCGTTCGCTTCCGAGTCCAGCGTTTCCAAACCGTTCCTCGAACCGTTCCCAGAGACGGGCCAGGCAACCGATGGAAGACCCTTCGTTCCGCGAGGCGTTGACGTTCGACGACGTCCTCCTCGTGCCGGCGGCGTCCTCGGTGCTCCCGCGCGACGTCTCGGTCCGCACGCGGATCACCCGCGAGATCGCGCTCAACATTCCCTTCCTCTCGGCGGCGATGGACACCGTGACCGAGCATGAGACGGCGATCTGCATGGCGCAGAACGGCGGCCTCGGCGTAATCCACCGCAATCTCCCTCCGACGGCGCAGGCCGGCGAGGTGGCGCGCGTCAAGCGCTACGAGGCGGGGATGATCGTGGACCCGATCACGATGCGCCCCGACCAGAGTCTGCGCGAGGCGCTGCGCATCATGGCGCAGTACCACATCTCGGGTTTGCCGGTGACGAAGGACGGCAAGGCGGTCGGCATCCTCACCCACCGCGACCTCCGCTTCGTGAAGGACGTGGACCAGCCGATCTCGCGGGTGATGACGCCGGCCGAGAAGCTCGTGACCGCCCCGCCCGGCACCGACCTCGAGCGCGCCAAGGAGCTCCTGCACGCGCACCGCATCGAGAAGCTCCTGGTGGTCGATTCGAGCGGCACGCTCTGCGGCCTCATCACGATCAAGGACATCGAGAAGAACGAGCGCTTCCCGAACGCCGCGAAGGACGACCGCGGCAGGCTGCGCTGCGGCGCGGCGGTGGGCGTGAGCCCCGACCGGCTCGAGCGCGCGCAGGCGCTGGTCGACGCGGGCGTCGACCTGATCGTCGTCGACACCGCGCACGGTCACTCGCAGGGCGTGCTCGACACGATCCTCGAGCTGCGCCGCACCTTCTCGGAGCTCCCGATCGTCGGCGGCAACGTGGCGACCGCGGAGGGGACCGAGGCGCTCGTCAAGGTGGGCGCCTCGGCGGTCAAGGTCGGCGTCGGGCCGGGCTCGATCTGCACGACGCGCGTCGTGACCGGCGTCGGTGTGCCGCAGCTCACCGCGGTGATGGACGCGGCGCGCACCGCAGCGCGCTTCGGCGTCCCGGTGATCTCGGACGGCGGCGTCAAGTTCTCCGGCGACGCCGTGAAGGCGCTCGCCGCCGGCGCGCATGCGGTGATGGCCGGCTCGCTCTTCGCCGGCACCGACGAGGCGCCCGGCGAGACGGTGCTCTACCAGGGTCGCACCTACAAGCTCTACCGCGGCATGGGCTCGCTCGGCGCGCTCGCCGACGGGAGCCGCGACCGTTACTTCCAGGACGACGTCGAGGAGGCCGGCAAGCTCGTGCCCGAGGGCATCGAGGGCCGCGTGCCGTATCGTGGCAGCCTCAACACGATCGTCTACCAGCTCGTCGGCGGGCTCCGCTCCGGCATGGGCTACTGCGGCGCGGCCGATCTCGCCGAGCTCCGCCAGAAGGCGCGCTTCGTGCGCATCAGCCAGGCGTCGCTGCAGGAGAGCCACGTCCACGACGTGATCATCACGCGCGAAGCGCCGAACTACCGGATCGAGTAGGCGGTGGCGCAGGCCGCGGACGTCCACCGCGACCGGGTGCTGGTGCTCGACTTCGGGGGCCAGTACACGCAGCTGATTGCGCGGCGCATCCGCGAGTGCGGCGTCTACTGCGAGATCCAGGCGCCCGGGATCGCGCCCGACGCGCTCCGCGCCTGGCGGCCGCGCGGCATCGTGCTCTCGGGCGGGCCCGCGAGCGTGCTCGACCCCGACGCGCCGTTCGCGCACCGCGAGCTGCTCGAGCTCGGCGTGCCCGTGCTCGGGATCTGCTACGGGCTCCAGTGGATCTGCCACGTGCTCGGCGGCCTGGTGGAGAAGGCCGACCACCGCGAGTACGGCCGCGCGCAGCTGAAGCTCGAGCGGCCCGACCCGCTCTTCGCCGGCGCGGACGAGCGCGCCGCGCGCAGCGTCTGGATGAGCCACGGCGACCGCGTGCTGCGGCTTCCGCCCGGCTTCGAGCTGCTCGCCTCGAGCGACCACTCGCCCTTCGCCGCCGTCCGCCACCGCGAGAAGCCGATCTACGGGCTCCAGTTCCATCCCGAGGTCGTGCACACCGAGGGCGGGAGCGAGCTGCTCGCGAACTTCGTCCACGGGATCTGCGGCTGCGGGAGCTCGTGGAGCATGGCGGCCTTCGCCGAGGAGGCGGTGGCGCGCATCCGCGCGCGGGTGGGCTCGGGCCGCGTGGTCTGTGGGCTCTCGGGCGGCGTCGACTCGGCGGTGGCCGCGGCGCTCGTGCATCGCGCGGTCGGCGGGCGGCTCCACTGCATCCTCGTCGACCACGGCCTGCTGCGCGAGGGCGAGGTCGCCGATGTGGAGCGCGCCTTCCGCGCCGGGCTCGGCATCCCGCTGCACGTGGTCGACGCGGGGGCGCGCTTCCTCGCCGCGCTGCGCGGCGTCCACGATCCCGAGCAGAAGCGCCGCATCATCGGCCACCTCTTCGTCGAGGTCTTCGAGGCGGAGGCGCAGCGGCTCGGCGGCGCGGAGTTCCTGGTGCAGGGAACGCTCTACCCCGACGTGATCGAGAGCGTCTCGGTGCGCGGCCCGTCGGCGACGATCAAGACCCACCACAACGTCGGCGGCCTCCCCGAGCGGATGCGGCTCGCGCTGGTCGAGCCGCTCCGCGAGCTCTTCAAGGACGAGGTCCGCGAGGTCGGGCGCCGGGTCGGGCTCCCGGAGGCGATCATCGGCCGCCATCCCTTCCCGGGGCCGGGGCTCGCGATCCGCATCCTCGGCGAGGTGACGGAGGAGCGGCTCGCGATCCTGCGCCGCGCCGACGCGATCCTGATCGAGGAGATCCGCCGCGCGGGCCTCTACGACGCGATCTGGCAGGCCTTCGCCGTCTTCCTCCCGGTACAGACGGTCGGCGTGCAGGGCGACGGGCGCACCTACGACCACGTCGTGGCGCTGCGCTGCGTGACCTCGGTCGACGCGATGACGGCGGACTGGGCGCGGCTCCCGCACGAGCTCCTGGCGCGCGCGTCGGGCCGCATCACCAACGAGGTGCGCGGAGTGGGACGCGTGGTCTACGACATCTCCTCGAAGCCTCCCGCCACGATCGAGTGGGAATAGGTCGGGATGGCACGGCCGTTCGCCCACCTCCACCTCCACACCCAGTACTCGCTCCTCGACGGCGCCATCAAGCTCGGCCCGCTCTTCGAGCGCGCCGCCGCGATCGGCATGCCCGCGCTCGCGATGACCGACCACGGGAATCTGTTCGGCGCGATCGAGTTCTACGAGAAGGCCCACGAGCGCGGCGTGAAGCCGATCCTCGGCTGCGAGCTCTACCTGGCGTCGGGCTCGCGCTTCGACAAGGAGCGCCGCGAGCGGGACGAAGGCGGCTTCGACGCGATCAACCACCTGCTCGTGCTCGCGATGAACGAGACCGGCTACCGGAACCTCATGTTCCTCGTGTCGAAGGGCTACCTCGAGGGCTTCTACTACAAGCCGCGCATCGATCTCGACCTCCTCCGCGAGCGCAGCGAAGGGCTGATCGCCACCTCGGGCTGCCTCTCGTCGATGATCTCGCGGGCGATCCTCGACCACGACGCCGAGCGCGCCTGGCGTGTCGTCGAGGACTTCGCGCGGATCTTCCCGGATCGCTTCTACCTCGAGCTGCAGCGCCACGGGCTCGCGGCGCAGGACCTGGTGAACGCGGAGCTCGTGAAGATGGCCGTCGACCTGCGTCTGCCGCTGGTCGCGACCAACGACGCCCACTACCTCGAGCAGGGCGACCACACCCACCACGACGTGCTGCTCTGCATCGGCACCGCCGCCAACCTCGACGATCCCAAGCGCTTCCGCTTCGACGGTCAGGGCTTCTACGTGCGCGACGGCGACGAGATGGCGGAGCTCTTCCACGACCACCCCTCCGCGGTCGCCGCGACGCTCGAGATCGCCGAGCGCTGCCAGCTCGAGATCGAGATGGGTCGCTACCACCTCCCCGAGTACCAGGTGCCGGCGGGGAAGACGCGCGAGCAGGTGCTGGAGGAGCAGGCGTGGCGCGGGCTACGACGGCGCCTCGGCCTCGAGCCCGACGAGCCGATCCCGAGCCGGCACCGCGCCTACGAAGAGCGCATGAAGCACGAGCTCGGCGTGATCCAGTCGATGGGCTTCGCCGGCTACTTCCTGATCGTCGCCGACTTCATCGACTACGCGCGCCGCAGCGCGATTCCGGTGGGGCCCGGGCGCGGCTCGTCGGCGGGGAGCGTCGCGGCGTGGAGCCTCGGCATCACCGGCGTCGATCCGATCGAGTACGACATCATCTTCGAGCGCTTCCTCAACCCCGAGCGCATCTCGATGCCGGACATCGACGTCGACTTCTGCATGCGCGGGCGCGACCAGGTGATCCGCTACGTGGCGGAGCGCTACGGCGGCGCGGAGGGGGACTACGCCGCGATGCGGGTGGCCCAGATCGCCACCTTCGGGACGCTCCAGGCGAAGGCGGCGATCCGCGACGTGGGCCGCGCGCTCGGCATGCCGTTCGGCGACGTCGACCGCATCGCCAAGCTCGTGCCGGAGACGCTCGGCATCACGCTGGCGGATGCCGTGGCGCAGTCGCCCGAGCTGCGCGCGCGGATCGAGGCGGACGGGCAGGTGGCGCGGCTCTTCGAGACGGCGCGCAAGCTCGAGGGCCTGACCCGCCACGCCTCGAAGCACGCCGCCGGCGTGGTCATCAGCACCGAGCCGCTGATCGAGTCGGTCCCGCTCTACCGCGACCCGCGCTCGGGCGACGTGATGACGCAGTACGACATGCGCTGCGTCGAGAAGATCGGGCTGATCAAGTTCGACTTCCTCGGGCTGAAGACGCTGACGGTGATCGCCGACGCCGAGCGCGGGATCCGCGAGAGCGCGCGGGCGGACTTCGCGATCGACGCGATCCCGCTCGACGACCGCGCGACCTACGACCTCCTGTGCAGCGGCGACACGGAGGGCGTGTTCCAGGTGGAGTCGCCGGGCATGACCGACCTGGTGGCGAAGCTCAAGCCGCGGTGCCTCAAGGACGTGATCGCGCTCGTCGCCCTCTATCGGCCCGGCCCGCTCGGCTCCGGCATGGTCGACGACTTCGTGAACCGTCGGCACGGGGTCACCAAGGTCGAGTATCTCCTCCCGGAGCTCCAGGAGCTGACTGCGGAGACGCTCGGCGTGATCGTCTACCAGGACCAGGTGCTGCAGATCGCGAACCAGCTGGCGGGCTACTCGCTCGGCGAAGCCGATCTCCTGCGCCGCGCGATGGGCAAGAAGAAACCCGAGGAGATGGCGAAGCAGCGCGAGCGCTTCGTCTCGGGCGCGGCGGGCCGCGGCGTCGAGCGCGCCAAGGCCGAGCAGGTCTTCGATCTGATCGCCGAGTTCGCGGGCTACGGATTCCCGAAGGCGCACTCGACCGCCTACGCGCTGATCACCTACCAGACCGCCTACCTCAAGACCAACTTCCCGCGGGAGTACCTTGCGGCGCTGCTCACCGTCGAGTCGGGCAACCACGACAAGCTCGCGCGCTACATCGCGCACGCGCGCGCCAAGGCGATCGAGATCCTACCGCCCGACGTGAACGAATCGGAGCGCAGCTTCACGGTGGCGGGCGGCGGGATCCGTTTCGGACTCGCGGGCGTGAAGAACGTCGGCGAGGGCGCGATTGAGGCGATCCTCGAGGCGAGGCGGGCAAGCGAAGGCGGACAAAACCGCTTCGGGGATCTCTTCGACTTCTGCCAGCGGGTCGACGCCCGCCGCGTGAACCGGCGCGTGGTCGAGAGCCTCGTCAAGTGCGGCGCCTTCGACTCGCTCCATGCGAACCGGGCTGCGGTGTGGGCGTCGCTCGACGCGGCGCTCGAACGCGGCGCCGCCGCGCAGCGCGATCGCGAGATCGGCCAGACGAGCCTGTTCGGGGGCCCGGCCGCGCGGAGCGCCGCGGATCTCCCGCGGCTCGCGGAGGTGGCGCCCTGGACCGAGCGCGAGCGGCTCGGCTACGAGAAGGAGCTGCTCGGCTTCTACGTGACCGGGCACCCGCTCGCCGCGGTGGCGCCCGAGCTCGGCCGCTTTGCCGACGTGCGCGCGAGCTCGGTCGAGGGGCGGGACGGCCGCGAGGTGCGCGCGGGCGGCCTCTTGACGCAGCTCCGCGAGACGCGAACGCGCGGCGGCCAGACGATGGCGTTCGGCACGCTCGAAGACCTCGAGGGAAGCTTCGACCTGGTCGTCTTCGGCGAGCCCTACGGCCGGCTGCGCGCGCTGCTCAAGCGCGCGATCGAGCCCGACGCCGGGAGCCCGCCGCTTCCGATCCTCGTGACCGGAAAGCTCGAGCTCGGCGAGCCGCCGAAGATCCTGGTGCGGGACGCCGTCGCGCTCGACCAGGCCGAGGAGCGCCTCGCGACGCGCCTCCACGTGGCGGTGCTGGCCGAGGAGGCGACGCGCGACCGGCTGCTCGGGCTGCGCCGCGCGCTCGGCGCGCACCGCGGCGACTGTCCGGTGCTCCTCCACGTCCGCCTGCCCGGCGAGAGCGAGACGGTGATCGCCCTCCCCGAGAGCTGGGCGGTGGAGCCGGGCGACGCGCTTTTGCGCGAGCTCGACGGCCTCTTCGGGCGCCGCGTCGCGGAGCTCGTGCTGTGAGCGCCGCCGCGCGAGGCGCGGGGCTCGTGCTGGCGCTGGCGGTCGGCCTCGCGGCCGGGGCGGCCACCGACCTCGAGAGCGTCGCGATCGAGGGCGCGGCGCCGGCCGCGAAGGGCGTCGGCGGAGCCGGCGCGCTCCGCCAGGCGGCGCTCGAGGCGGGGGTACGCGATGCTGTGTTGAAGGTGGCGGACGAGGTGGCGCGCGAGAGCGGGCCGGCGCCGGACCCCGCGGCGCTCCGGACCGCCCTCGGCAACGACGTGCTCGGGTACGCGGTCCGCTTCCGGCTGGTCGAGGACCGCGGCGAGCGACCCGCGCAGAAGCTCCAGCAGCCCGGCGTGGAGCGCGAGTACGCGGTCCAGGTGGATGTCGAGGTCGACCGCGGGCGCATCCGGAGCCGGCTCGCGGGAGCGGGGCTCGCGAAGGCGGTCGCCAAGCCCGCGGCGGCGCCACCCTCGACCCTTGAGGTCACCTTCGAAGGGGTCGACCGCTACGCCACCTGGGAGACGCTGCGCCGCGCGCTCGCGGGGCGCGGGAATCCGGTGCGGCCGGTCGAGTTCGCGCGCGGCCGGGTCGTGGCGGCGATCGATACGGACGAGGCCCCGGCGGCGCTCGCCGATCGGCTGCGCCAGGCCGTGGGCGATCAGCTCGGGATCTCCCTCCGCAGCGCCGAGGGGAGGGAGCTCCGCATCGAAGTCCTCTCGTCTCCCGGGGCGCCCCCTCCCGCCCCGTCCGCAGCGCCTGCGGCCGCCCGCCCCTGAGGGCTACGCGCGATTTGACGAATCGGACCGAAATCGGTATCGACTCCGCCACGTTAGACGCGTTCTTGGCACGTAGCTCAGTGGGAGAGCACTACCTTGACACGGTAGGGGTCGGCGGTTCAATCCCGCCCGTGCCAACCAGACGATTCCCGCTCGGGCGCGGACGCGACCGAGCTGAACACGGTCCACGCACCGTCCAATAGACGACCCGAGCCCTCCGGCGGGTGGGAGCCTTGCGAGCCCGAGCCATGTTGCGTTCATGAGCGAGATCCAGGTGCGCCTGCCGGACGGCAGGCAGCTCTCGGTGCCGTCGGGATCGACGGCTCTCGCCGTGGCGCAGCGGATCGGGCCTGGTCTGGCGCGCGCCGCGGTGGCGGCGCGCGCGGACGGCCGGCTGGTGGACCTGCGCCTGCCGCTCGCCGCGGATTGCGACCTCGCCATCGTGACCACCCGCGATCCGGAGGCGGGCGAGGTGATCCGCCACTCGGCGGAGCACGTCATGGCGGACGCCGTCAAGCGCCTGTTCCCCGAGGTGCAGATCGACGTCGGCCGAAGCGACCACAGCGAGAAGTTCCAATACGACTTCCTGATCGACCGGCCCTTCACCACCGACGACCTCGCCCGGATCGAGGACGAGATGCGGCGCATCCTGGCCGAGAAGGCCGGCTTCGAGCGCGAGGAGGTGAGCCGCGAGGAGGCCACGCGGCGCTTCGCCGCGCTCGGCGAGAAGCTCAAGCTCGAGCGGCTCGCCGCCATCCCGGCCGGCGAGCCGATCACCATCTTCCGCCACGGCCGCTTCGAAGACCTGTGCCGCGGGCCCCACGTCCAGCGCGCCGACCAGATCGGCGCCGTCAAGCTGCTCGAGGTCGCTGGCGCCTACTGGAAGGGCGACGAGCGCAACCCGATGCTGCAGCGGATCTACGGGACCGCCTTCGCCTCGAAAAAGGAGCTCGACGAGCACCTCGCGCGCATCGAGGAGGCCAAGCGCCGCGATCATCGCCGCCTCGGCGCCGCGCTCGATCTCTTCCACATCGATCCGCTCGCGCCCGGCTCGCCGTTCTATCACCCGAAGGGGATGGCGCTCTACAATGCGCTGGTTTCCTACATCCGCTCGCTCTACCCGAAGTACGGCTACCAGGAGGTGATGACGCCGCAGCTCTTCCGCGCCGAGCTGTTCAAGACCTCGGGCCACTACCTCGAATTCCACGACGACATGTTCTGGTTCGAGGGGGACGAGGGCGAGGAGCTCGGCGTCAAGGCGATGAACTGCCCCGGCCACTGCCAGCTCTACCTCTCGGAGAAGCGCTCCTACCGCGACCTCCCGATCCGCTTCGCCGAGTTCTCGCGCCTGCACCGCAACGAGCGCAGCGGCACGCTGACCGGCCTCTCGCGGGTGCGCGCGATGGCGCAGGACGATGCGCACATCTACTGCGAGCCGGAGGCGGTGCCGAGCGAGATCGAGCGCTTCTTCGCGATGACCTCGGAGGTCTATCGCGACCTGCGGCTCTCGGGGGTCCGGGTGTCGGTGTCGACGCGGCCCGCGCGCTTCCTCGGCGACCCGGCCGACTGGGAGCGCGCCGAGCGCGCGCTGATCGACTCGGTGCAGGCGGCGGGCTTCGCCTGCGGCATCAAGCCCGGCGAGGCGGCCTTCTACGCGCCGAAGGTCGAGTTCGACTTCGAGGACGTGCTCGGGCGCAGCTGGACGCTCTCCACGCTGCAGGTCGACATGGCGATGCCCGGCCGCTTCGGGCTCCGCTACGTGGGCCGCGACGGCCAGGAGCACCAGCCCGCGATGCTGCACCGCGCGATCCTGGGCTCGCTCGAGCGCTTCATCGCCATCTATCTGGAGCACACGGCGGGGGACTTCCCGCTCTGGCTCGCCCCGGTGCAGGCCCGCGTGCTGCCGATCGCCGAGCGCCACGCCGACTACGCGGCCAAGGTGCATGCCGCGCTCATCGCGCGAGGCCTGCGCGCGGAGCTCGACGCGCGCAACGAGAAGCTCAACTACAAGATCCGGGAGGCGGAGACGCACAAGATCCCGGTGATGCTCGTGGTCGGCGACCAGGAGGTGGCGAACGGGACCGTCACCCCACGGCGCCGGCACGGGCGCGAGGGGGCGGACGGTCCGCTCCCGCTCGACGGCCTCCTGGCGGAGCTCGTTCGGGCGGTCGCCGAGCGCGCGGCCTAGGCGGCGCGACGAACCCGTCCCGTTGGAGGAACCAGCATCCCGCGATTTCCCAAGCGAGAACGAGAGGCGCGGTCCGAGGACGAGGCCCGCATCAACGAGCGGATCCGCGCGCGCGAGATCCGCGTGGTCGACATGGACGGCACGCAGCTCGGCGTGATGACGCCGTTCGACGCGATCCAGCGCGCCGTGGAGCGCGGGCTGGACCTGGTGGAAGTGGCGCCGACCGCCAATCCACCCGTGTGCCGCATCATGGACTACGGGAAGTACAAGTACGAGCTCAAGAAGAAGCAGGCGGCCAGCAAGGCCAAGGCGCACGCGGCGACGCTCAAGGAGGTGAAGCTGCGGCCCCGCACCGACGACCACGACCTCGACTTCAAGCTGAAGAACGCGCGGCGTTTCTTGATCGAGGGCGACAAGGTGAAGATCACCTTGATGTTCCGCGGCCGCGAGATCGTCCACACGAGCCTGGGCTTCGAGCAGCTCAACAAGGTGAAGGAGCTGCTCGCGGACATCGCGAACGTCGAGAACGCGCCGCGTCTCGAGGGGCGCTTCATGTCGATGATCTTGGTTCCCAACCGCGAGGCGATCGCGCGGCTCGAGCGGGCGCGCGCGACCGAAGAAGGCGCCGAGGAGGCCTCGCCGCCCAAGCCGGCCGCCCAAGAGCGCGCCGCAGGAGAGTCCTAGATGCCGAAGATGAAGACCCATCGCGGCGCCGCGAAGCGCTTCAAGCGCACCGGCACCGGCAAGATCACGCGCATGCAGAAGGGCAAGAACCACATCCTGACCAAGAAGAGCCAGAAGCGGAAGCGCCACCTGCGCAAGCGCGTGCTGGTGGCGGCCGTCGACCGCCAGCGGATGGAGCAGCTGCTCCCCTAGCGGGAGCGAGGAGAGGACCGGACCATGCCCCGAGTGAAACGAGGCGTCGCCAAGCACCGACGCCATCGCCGAATCCTGGACGAGGCCAAGGGCTACCTCGGCGCGCGCAGCCGCCTGGTGCGCGTCGCGCGCGAGGCGGTCGAGCGCGCTTGGGTCTACGCCTACCGCGACCGCAAGCAGCGCAAGCGCCAGTTCCGGAGCCTTTGGATCGCGCGCATCAACGCCGCCGCCCGCGAGCACGCCATCTCCTACAGCCAGCTGATGCACGGGCTCGACAAGGCGGGCATCGAGATCGACCGCAAGAACCTCGCCGAGCTCGCCGCCGCGGATCCCCAGGCCTTCTCGGAGCTGGTGGCGCGGGCCAAGGCAAAGCTCGCCTAGGACGGCGCGCGGCGTGGCGCAAGAGCTGCGCAGCCTCGAGCTGCTCGTCGCGGAGGCCCAGCGCGCGGTCGCCGAGGCCGCGACTCTACCGGCGCTCGCCGAGGTGCGCGCCCGCTTCCTCGGCCGCAAGGGATCGCTCTCCGGCGTGCTGCGCGGGATCGGCGCGCTGCCCGCGGCGGAGCGCGGCGTGGCCGGCGAGCGCGCCAACGCGGCCAAGGAGCGCATCGAGGCCCTGGTCGGCGCGCGGCGCGAGGCGCTCGAGCGCGAGACGAGGGCGCGCGCGCTCGCGGAGCGCCGGCTCGACGTCACGCTCCCCGGGCGCTCGGTGCCGCCGGGCCACCTCCACCCGGTGACGCAGATCGAGCGCGAGGTCGTGGACTTCTTCCACGGCCTCGGCTTCGCCGTCGAGGAGGGCCCCGAGGTCGAGACCGAGTACTACAACTTCGAAGCGCTCAACATGCCGGCCGACCATCCGGCGCGCGACATGCAGGCGACCTTCTTCGTCGAGGGCGGCCACGTGCTGCGCACCCACACCTCGCCGGTGCAGATCCGCGCGATGCGCGGGCGCGAGCCGCCGTTCCGCTTCATCGTCCCCGGCCGCGTCTACCGCCGCGACCGCAGCCCGCGCCACGCGCCGATGTTCCACCAGGTCGAGGGCTTCATGGTCGACGAGCGCGTCTCGTTCGCCGACATGAAGGGCGTGCTCTACTCCTTCCAGAACCACATGATGGGGGCAGCGGTCGAGCTGCGCTTCCGCGCCTCCTACTTCCCCTTCACCGAGCCCTCCGCCGAGCTCGACTACCGCTGCCTGATCTGCGCGGGCGCCGGCTGCGCGACCTGCTCGCAGTCCGGTTGGATCGAGGCGGGGGGCTGCGGGATGATCCACCCGGTGGTGCTCGCGAACTGCGGGATCGACGCCGAGCGGTGGCAGGGCTTCGCCTTCGGGATGACGCTCGACCGGGCGGCGATGCTCCGCTTCGGCGTCCCGAACATCCACCTGCTCTTCGACGGGGACGTGCGCGTCCTGGAGCAGTTCTAGTGCGCGTCCCGCTGCGCTGGCTCGCCGAGTGGATCGACCTGCCGGAGACGCCGGCCCTCGTGGCGGCGCTCACGCAGGGCGGGCTTGAGATCGAATCGGCGGAGCGGATCGGGCCGGACCTCTCCGGGGTGCGCGTCGGCCGCGTCGCCGAGCGCCTCGCCCATCCCAACGCCGACCGTCTCTCTCTGTGCCGGGTCGAGCTCGGCGAGGGCCCGCCGATCGAGATCGTGTGCGGCGCGCCGAACGTGGCCGCCGGCCAGAAGGTCGCGGTGGCACTCCCGGGAACGGTCCTCCCAGACGGCACGCGGCTCGCCAAGGCGAAGATCCGCGGCGTCGTCTCGAATGGGATGATCTGCTCGGCGCGCGAGCTCGGCCTCTCGGCGGAGTCCGAGGGGATCCTGGTGCTCCCGGCCGACGCGCCGCTCGGCGCGCCGGTGGAGGCCCTGCTCGGCGCCGGCGACACGGTCCTCGAGATCGCGCTCACCCCGAACCGCGGCGACTGCGCCTCGCTCCTCGGCATCGCCCGCGAGGTGCGTGCCCACTTCGGCGGCGAGCTGCGGGAGCCGCCGACGCAGCCCGAGGAGGAGGGCGAGCCCGCCCGCGCGAGCTGGCGCGTCGAGATCGCCGACCCGGCCGGTTGCCCGCGCTACGTGGCGCGGCTCGTGCGCGGCGTCTCCGTCGGTCCGAGCCCGGCGTGGCTCGCGAAGAAGCTCGAGGCGGCGGGGATGCGCCCGATCAACGTGGTCGTCGACGTCACGAACCTCGTCCTCCTCGAGCTCGGCCAGCCCCTCCACGCCTTCGACGCCGCCAAGCTGCGCGGCGGCGCGGTGCGCGTGCGGAGCGCAGCGGCCGACGAGAAGATCGCGCTCCTCGACGGGACGACGCGCGCGCTCGCGCCCGGGGACCTCGTGATCGCCGACGCCGACCGCGCGATCGCGCTCGCGGGCGTGATGGGCGGGGCCGAGACCGAGGTGCGCGGCGAGACGACCGACGTGCTCCTCGAGAGCGCGCAGTTCGATCCGGTACGGGTGCGGAGGACGGCGCGCCGGCTCGGGATCTCGACCGAGGCCTCGTACAGCTTCGAGCGCGGAATCGACCCGGCGGGCGTGCGGCGCGCCGCCGACCGCGCCGCGCGGCTCCTCGCCGAGCTGGCGGGCGCGAGCGTCGCGCCGGGCGCGGTCGAGGCGGGGGCGCCGCTGCCGGGCCCGACCGAGATCGCCCTCGATCCGGAGCGCGTGAACCGCCTGCTCGGGAGCGCGCTCTCGCGCGGCCAGGTCGTCGAGCTTCTCGCGAAGGTGGGCGTGGCCGCCGTCGACGCTGGATCCGGCGCGCTCGCCTGCCGGATCCCGAGCTATCGCAACGACCTCGCGCGCCCCGTCGACTTGGTCGAGGAGGTGGCGCGCATCCACGGCTACGACCGCATCCCGACCACGCTCCCGAGCGAGCGCCTGGTACCCGTCGTGCGGACGCGCAGCCGCGAGGTGGCTGAGCGGGCGCGCGACGCCCTCTGTGGCGCGGGCCTCGTCGAGTGCATGACGCTCCCGATGACGAGCGACGGCGCGCTCGAGCGTCTGGGCCTCGAGGCCGGCGATCCCCGCCGCCGCGCGGTCCGCCTCGCGAACCCGCTGGTCGACGAGGAGTCGCTCCTGCGCACGACGCTCGTCCCGTCGCTCCTCGGCGTCGTCCGCGAGAACCGAAGCCGCCAGCTCGAGCAGGTCCGCATCTTCGAGATCTCCCACGTCTTCCGCGCCCGCGGCGCCGGCGAGCTTCCGGACGAGCGCGTGGAGCTCGGCGTCGTGATCACGGCGGCGGGCGAGCGCCTCTGGGAAGGGGCGGAGCGCGCGCCGCTCTTCTTCGAGCTCAAGGGGGTGGCCGAGTCGCTGCTCCGCGGGCTCGGCTGCGAGGCGCGATTCCGCGCGGCGGCCGACGAGCCCTTCCTACACCCGGCCGCGAGCGCCGCGATCGAGATCGCCGGCGAGCGCGTGGGCGCGCTCGGCGAGCTCCACCCGGAGGTGGCGGCGCGCTTCGATCTCGACGCCCCGTGCGGCGTCCTCGTCCTCGATCTCGACGCCGTGGCGGCGCAGCCGCCGGCGACTCCGCGCTATCGCGAGGTGTCCCGGCAGCCGAGCGTACGCCGCGATCTGGCGGTCCTCCTCGCGGGCGACTGCGCGGCGGGCCCGGTGCTCGACGCGATCCGCGCGACCGCGGGCCCGCAGCTCGTCTCGGTCGAGGTGTTCGACCGCTACGAGGGCCGCGGAGTGCCCGAGGGGCGCGTGAGCGTGGCCTTCCGCCTCGTCTTCCAGCGGGCGGACCGGACGCTCACGGATGCGGAGGTCGCGCGCTCGATCGAGCGCGTCGTCGCGATGTTGGCCGATCGCTTCGGGGGGGAGCTCCGCCAGGGGAGCCCCTCCGCAGCCGGACCCGGAGCGTGATCCCCATGGGAGGACGGACGATGACGAAGGCCGAGATCGTGGAGCAGATCTACGAGCGCGTGGGCTTCTCGAAGAAGGAGTCCGCCGACCTCGTGGAGAAGGTCTTCGAGATCATCAAGGAGACCCTCTCGGCCGGCGCGAAGGTGAAGATCTCGGGCTTCGGGAACTTCGTGGTGCGCGAGAAGAACGCCCGCAAGGGCCGGAACCCGCAGACCGGCGACGAGATTCTCCTCGAAGCCCGAAGAGTCCTCACCTTCAAGCCGAGTCTCGTGCTAAAGAATCTCCTGAACGAAGAGAAGACGACGGCCCCGCGCGCCGGGAGCTGACGAAGCCGCCCGGAACGCCGGTCGAGAGTCCGCGGGGGAGGGGGCGTGGAGAGGCACGTGGCGGGTCGCTCGCAGGGCGAGACGCGCGCCCAGGATTCCAAGCGCTACTTCAAGATCGGCGAGGTGGCGAAGATCACCAGCATCAAGCCCCACGTGCTTCGCTACTGGGAATCCGAGTTCCGATGGATGGCGCCGCAGAAGTCCCGCTCGAAGCAGCGGATGTACCGCCAGCGCGACATCGACGTGATCCTCCTCCTCAAGCGCCTCTTACACGAAGAGCGGTTCACGATCGCCGGCGCGCGCCGCAAGCTCAAGGAGCTCGGCATCGCCCGCGCGCTCGAGGCCCCGCAGCTCGACCTCGGCCTCGACATCGACCACCTCTCGCGCTACCGCCGGATCCGCGACGAGCTGCGCTCGATCCGCGGCATGATGGGCTGAGGGCGCCGCGCGCCCGAGGTGACAGCCGGAGGCCTGGGGGCTAAACCTCTCCCGTCGGGCCGTAGCGCAGCCTGGTAGCGCGCCTGAATGGGGTTCAGGAGGTCGCGAGTTCAAGTCTCGCCGGCCCGACCAATCCGCACCCGCCCCCCGCCCGGCCTCGAACGCCTTGGTTGCACCTCAGCTGCTGGTCGTCACGCAGGCGGGCGCTTTCGACACGTACCGAAGGTGAAGCCGGTTCTGAGACATTCGGCGCTCGCTCTGGCGTTGGCGTTCTTCTCCGCAAGCGCGCGAGCCCAGGAGCAGACCACGATCGGCCCGTGGCCGGAACGCCCCTTCAGCGTCCTGCTCAAGCGGGACCCGGGCGCGACGTGCACTCTCCGCCCCGAGGAGGTGCTCGATCGAGTCATGGGTTACGCGCTCGAGTGCACCCCCTTCGACAAGACGGCCCTCGGATGGAGTTCCGGCGACCGACGTGCGGTCTGGTTCATCGCCTCGCACGCTGGAGACGCCTGCTGGAACAACACTCCCTCGGGTTCTTGGATCATTCTCGACGATGCCACCGGGCGCGAGATGGGTCGGGGCCTGTATCCGTGCCCGGAGCGACCCAAGAGGCCGGAGGGACCGCCGACCTACGTGGTGAAGGTGGATCCTGGCGTGGGGTGCCGGATGCTCCCGGACGAGGTGGCCGAGAAGTTCTCGTGGCAAGGCATCGTCTCGATGCGCTGCACCACGATGAACAGGCTCGTCGAGATGTCAGGACCGGAGGGTCTTGACCAGCGCGTGGTCTGGCTCGTGGATCAGAGAGAAGAGTGGAGCATCATCGAGGACGCGAGTGGCA
>Ga0335082_10003944_pt1 | contig 16147 bp, 11 predicted proteins | sample Lox_Sample_41_FD_206718 | JGI IMG/M metagenome (GOLD analysis project Ga0335082, IMG submission 206718) | Soil microbial communities from Loxahatchee National Wildlife Refuge, Florida, United States - Lox_Sample_4.1 | ecosystem: Environmental > Terrestrial > Soil > Wetlands | place: USA...
CTACGCGGTGATTCGCATGGACGGCTGGCAGCCGGCGGTGGCGCCGGGCTTCGGCTGGCCGCTCGGCGAGCGCGCCTGGGTGAACCCGAGCCCGAACGCCTCGAATCTGTGGATGGCGCGCTGCTACGCGGGCACGGTCATGCTGGAAGGCACGACGCTGTCGGAGGGGCGCGGCACGACGCGGCCGCTGGAGCTGCTCGGTGCGCCGGACCTCGATCCCTACGCGCTGGTGGCCGCGATGCGAGCGCTCGCGCCGCGCTGGCTGCGTGGCACGCGGCTGCGTCCATGCTGGTTCGAGCCCACCTTTCACAAGCACGTCGGTAAGCTGTGCGCCGGCGTGCAGATTCATGTCGAGGGCGCGCTCTACGACCACGAGGCCTTCCGGCCGTGGCGCTTGATCGCGTTGGCGTGCAAAGCGTTGCGGGCCTTGCGCCCCGACTACGACCTGTGGCGCGACTTCGCGTACGAGTACGAGCACGGGCGTCTCGCCATCGACGTCATCAACGGCAGCGACCTGCTGCGCCGCTGGGTCGACGACCCGGCGGCGACGCCGGCCGACCTCGAGGCCCTCGTGGCAGCCGACGAAGTTGCGTGGACCGAAGAGCGACGCGCGTTCCTGCTCTATCCGTGAGTCCCGGTCGCAGTGTCTGAATACGCGCGGGCGCGGCGGGCCGCGCCGCCGCTCAGGCCACGTGGCCCGGCCGCCGGGCCAGCCAGGGGCTTGACATGTTCTCGCCCCCTTGGCATAAACAGGAACCGTAATTCCGGTTTCGATTGCTCGCCATGCCGCACGCCGCCGTCGCCGCCTCGCATCCGCTGCTCGAATGGGTCCGCCCGCCGCAGCAGGCGCGCACCCGCGAGAGCCTCAGCCGCCTGCTCGACACCGCCGAGACGCTGATTGCCGACAAGGGATTCGACGAGAGCAGCATCGTCGAGATCGCCCGGCAGGCCGGCTCGTCGGTCGGCGGCTTCTACCGGCGCTTCCGCGACAAAGACGGCTTGCTGCACGCCATCCACGAGCGCTTCTGTGACGAAGCCCGCGCCACCGCCGACGCGGCGCTCGAGCCGGCGCGCTGGCAGGACGCCGCCCTCCCCGAGCTCCTGCGGGAGTTCACCGAGTTTCTCGTCCGCATCTACCGTGAGCGACAAGGCATTCTGCGCGCCTTCCTTGTCCAGGGCATGTCCGACGCCGGTGTGCGGCAGCGCACCGACGGGCTCTTCGACCACCTCGCCTCCCGATTGCGCGCCCTCCTCCGAGGACGACGTGCGGAGATCCGGCATCCGGATCCGGCGCTCGCCGCGACCTTTGGTCTGCGCGTCGTCCTCGGCGCGCTCAACAACACCGTGCTGATCCAACCGGAAACACTGACGCTGCGGGATCCGCGCTTCCCGCCGGAGCTTGCCCGCGTCCTCGCCGCCTATCTCGGCGCCGCGGCGCCCACCCATCTCACACGCAGGAGACCTTCCCGATGAGTAGTTTGACCCACCTTCACCCGGCCCAGCCGGTCGAGCAGTTCCGCGTCCCGCAAGACGTCGCCTACAACTGGGAGTACGACGCCACGCGCAAGCAGCTCATGCGACTGTATGGGCATGCCAAACGTGATCAGTGGGATTCGGACACGCGGCTCGACTGGTCGACCGACGTCGATCCGCGCGCCGAGCTGGTGCCCGACATGGCCATCGGCATCTACGGCACGCCGATGTGGGACAAGCTGACCACGGCGGAGCGCGAACGCCTGCGCCATGAAGCCATGACATGGCAGCTCTGTCAGTTTCTCCACGGCGAGCAAGGCGCGCTGCTGGTGACGGCGCAAATCGTCGATACCGTCCCCTGGTACGAAGCCAAACAGTACGGTGCCACGCAGGTGATGGACGAGGCGCGGCACGTCGAGGTGTATCGCCGCTTCGTGCAGGAGAAGCTGCAGCACGAGTACCCGGTGAACCCGCAGCTCAAGGCGCTGCTCGATACGATCCTCAAGGACTCGCGCTGGGACATCAAGTTCCTCGGCATGCAGATCATGGTCGAAGGCCTGGCGCTGGCGGCCTTCAGCACCATGCGCGACACTACCACCAATTCCCTGCTGCGCGAGCTGACGCAGGCGGTGATCGAGGACGAGTCGCGGCACGTCGCCTTCGGCGTGCTGTCCCTGCGGGAGTTCTGCCAGAACGTCTCGGAGAAGGAACGCACCGAACGCGAAGACTTCGTGTACGAGGCCGCCGTGCTCATGCGCGATCGCATCCTCAACCGCGAGGTGTGGGAAGCCATGGGGATGGACGCGGACGCCTGCATCGCGGCGTCGCTGGAGTCGCCGCTCAACAAGGAGTTCCGCCGGCGCCTGTTCTCGAAGATCGTCCCCAACGTCAAGAGCCTGGGGTTGCTCTCCAACCGCCAGCGGGCGCGCTTCGCGGCGCTGGGCATCCTGGAATTCGAGGACAACAGCACCTCCGACGTCGACCAGGCCATCGTCGAGGCGCAGCGCCGCCAATCCGGCGCGCCGGCCGCCGCCAGCTTGAACTGATCGCACCTTCGTCGCGGGGCTGTGCGAAGCGCCCTCACAAGCGGTCAGCGCTCAGCGGTCAGCCACAGAGTTTTTCCGGCTGATCGCTGACAGCTGATAGCTGACCGCTTCCCCATGCGTTGAGTCGCGCCGCCAGACGTGCTCGAATCGCGCGCCGGGAGGGCCGAATATGGAGGTCTGCGATCCACGCGAGGTCGGGTTCGACTCGCAACGTCTGGAACGCCTGTCCGACGTCATCCAGGACGACATCGACGCGGCGCGCTACGACGGCTGCGAGCTGATCGTCGGCCGGGGTGGCAAGATCGCCTACCACGAAGCGTTCGGATACGCCGACCGCGCCGCGTTGCGCGCCGTGACCAAGCACCAGGTGTTCGTCACCATGTCGGTCGGCAAACAGTTCACCGTCGCACTCGTCTTGAACCGCATCGAGCGGGGCGACTTCAGCCTGACGACGCGCGTCGCCGAGCTGATTCCCGAGTTCGGTTGCCGCGGCAAGGAGCACGTGACCATCGCCCACGTGCTGACCCACACCGGCGGGCTCCCGGCGCTGTTGCCGTTGATGCCGCTCGAACAAACGGGCAACCTCGCAGCCGTCGTGGCCGCCACCTCGGCCACGCTGCTCGAGTCGCGACCGGGTTCACGCGTGACCTACAGTGTCGTCGTCGGCCACGCCATCCTGGCGGAGCTGGTACGCCGCGTTGACGCCGGGCAGCGTTCGTACCGACAGATCCTCGCCGATGATCTCTTCGGCCCGCTCGGGATGACGCACACCGCGCTCGGGCTGCGTCCCGACCTGGCGACGCATCTCGCCCCGGTGGTCGTGCGTGATCGAGCTCCGGGTCTGCTCGACGCCGCCTTCCTCGAGGGCTTGGGCCAGTCGCTCACCGCGGAGACCGAGATCCCCGCCGGCGGCTATGTCTCGACCGCCCGCGACTTGCACCGCTTCGCCGAGATGTTGCGCCGCCGCGGCGAGCTCGAAGGCGCGCGCATCCTGTCGCCGGCGATGGTCGAGGCGGTGCAGGTCATCCGCACCGGCGACCTGTCCAATAGTCTGTTCGAGTACGCCGAGGCGATGCGAGGCTGGGCGCCCTTCCCCGCGAACCTCGGCCTCGGCTTCTTCGTACGCGGTTCGGGCATCCATCCGACGCCGTTCGGCACCCTCGCCTCGCCGCGCACCTTCGGCGGCTTTGGGGCCGGCTCGACGGTCTTCTGGATCGACCCGGCGCGCGACATCAGTTACGCGTTCATGTCGAGTGGTCTGATGGAGGAGTCGCGCAGCATGGAGCGGCATCAGCGCCTCGCGGATCTGGTACACAGCGCACTCGTGGCTCCGTGAGCCACAGCCAAGCGGTCAGCGATCAGCACTCAGCCCGGAGTCTCAGGATCTATGAACGAGAGACACCTGCACGACGAAGTTGCCGCGTTGCTGCCGGCGCGCGAAGGGCATTTCGGTTTGGAGTCGGGTCACCATGCGGACATGTGGCTCGACCTGGAGCTGTTGTGTCTGCGGCCGCAACGGGTCCAGGCTCTCGCCGCCGAGCTGGCGACGCGCCTCGCCGCGCATCACGTCGAAGCCGTATGCGGACCGCTCGTCGAAGGCGCGTTCGTCGCGCTCCTGGTTGCCACGCGTCTCGGCGTGCCGTTCACCTACACCGAGAAGGTCGTCGATCTTGCCGTCGACGCTTTGTTCCCACTGCGCTATCGCATCCCGCGCGGCTTGCGCGCCGAGCTGCACGGCAAGCGGGTGGCGATCGTGGACGACGTCATCAATGCAGGATCGGCGGTCCTCGGCACCTGCGAGGCCCTCACCGCCTGCGAAGCGAAGCCCGTGGCGATCGGGGCGCTCGCCGTCCTCGGGCACGCCGCCGCCCGCTTCGCCGCGGACCGGCAGCTCACGCTGGATGCGCTGGCCACCCTCCCCAGCGACCTGTGGACCCCTGCCGATTGTCCGCTCTGCACGCGCGGGATTCCACTGACTGCCGGGGGTGGCTGAGCAAGAAGACCTGGCGTGGGAAATCCTACCGGGGCACCACACCATCCACATTACGACTGGCAATCAACTCCCAGAACGGACGAGCAGCGGCGAGCTCTTCCCACATTGCGATATTTCATTTGTTGCTGAAGCCGGTCAGACGTATGTCGTGTGGGGAGACTGCCGTTCCGTTCGCCTCACGTATTCGCAATCCGCTCGCGCGGATCGATCCACAACCAACACGCCGCCGCCAGCAAATAGAACCCCGCCACCGTCAGCAGCGGCGCGTTCCATGAGCCCCAGCGCTGCAGACATATCCCTACGACCACCGGGCTGAGGGCGCCGCCGAGATTGCCGAAGGTGTTCATCGACCCGCTCACCACCCCGGCGTGGCGGCCACCGATCTCCAAGCACACCGCCCACGCCGGTGCGACGGCGAGCGCCGCCGTACCCGCCGCCAACGCGAGGAGCAACGCCGCCGTGATCGGCGCCGGGGTCCACACCGCACCGACGATCGCGGCAGCAGCCACGGGTAAACCGGTGAGACCGGGCGCACGCCGCCCAACCCGCGTGCCCCACCGCAAGGCCAACCCGTCGCTGACCACACCGCCGACGAGCACCCCCAACGCAATGCTCAACAGCGGCAACGCCGACAACCAGCCGACTTGCCCGAGATCGAAGCCGCGCGCCCGCAACAGATACGTCGGCAGCCAGGTGATGTAGAAGTACCAGCCGTAGATCGCGCCGCCGTACATCAGACAGACCGCGAACAGGCTGCGGCTGCGCCGGACATCGGCCCACGGCACCCGCGGGTGCGGCGTCGGCGGCTCACTGCCGATGAGCTCCAGCTCCGCGGCATTCACCGCGACGTGATGGTGCGGGTCGTCGCGAAACCACGTGTACCACGCCGCCGCCCAGACGACGCCAACCATGCCGAAGATCGGGAAGCTGTGGCGCCAGTGCATCAAGCCCAACAACGCCACCACCAGCGGCTGCGTCAGCGCCCCGCCGAGCGCGCCGGCCATCACCGCCAGGCCGAAGGCTCGGCCACGCTCGCGCGCCGGCAACCAACGCGCGAAGGCGCGCGCCATGCTCGGAAAGGTTCCGGCTTCCCCCATCCCGAACAGGAAGCGCACCAGGAACAATGACGCGAACCCACCCACCCAGCCGGTGGCCGCCGTCATCGCCGACCACCAGATGACGATGCGCGCCAGCATCAAGCGCGCCCCGAAGCGATCCGCCAGCCAGCCGCTCGGCACCTCGAAGAGCGCGTAGGCAAACGTGAAGGCGCTGAACACGTACCCCATCTGCGCATCGCTCAACCCCAGGTCCGCCTTCATCGCCGGCGCCGCCGTCGCGATGCAGACGCGATCCAGGTACGCCACCGCGGTCAGCGCCAGCGTGAACGCCAGCACGCCGTAGCGCGCGCGAGACGGTGCCACAGCAACGAGCACGGGAGAACGGTGCGGCGCAGACATGCTGCGGCGTTGTAGCCCGCAGCCTTCCTGGGCTGCAAATGGACGCGTGCCGATGGCGTGTCAGGTTGGTCTCGCTCTCAGCCATCAGCCGGAGGATCTGTGCGGTCTGGAAGGTGAGTGACCTGCAGACTCTGTGGCTGATCGCTGAACGCTGAGAGCCGAGCGCTGGGCAGCCAGGTCCAGCAGCACCGCGCCCGGCAAGGTCGCCATTGACCCGTTCTCCATTCCCGGTTCCCTGTTCCCGGTTTTCCATTTTTGTTTCGCGCGCGGTACAAGACCTCCGTGTCGTTGCCCTACCCACTCCTGTGCACCTTGCTCGGCGCCGTTCTCGGTTGGTTGCCGCGGCTCGTGCACGGGCCGATCGCGCAGAAGTTCAACCTGCTGTATATCCACGGCGACGTTGCCGTGTGGTCCTATTACAGCGCCCGCATGCTGATCGGCTTCTGGATCGGCATCACGCGCTGGCCGGCCAGGTGGTACCTGCGCGGCCCGCTGTGCGGGTTTCTGGTGGTGTTCCCGCTGACGTTGATCTCCGTCGCCATGCCGGGCTGCGGCTGGCCTTGACTGCAGTGGAATTTGACCACCGGTTCGGTGGTCGGGACACTGATTGCCGGCATTGCCTACGGCGTCACCGGCAAGCACCATCTCTGATCGGCGCCATACCGCACACTGCCCCGCGTGCAGCCGAGCCGCCGACTGTGCTAGGTGGACACCAGGAGCACGGGATGACCGCATCGTCACCGCCGCACGGCAAACGCGACACTGAGCACCGCCACGCCACGGTGATGTTCGCCGACATCTCCGGCTTCACGGCGCTCTCCGAACGGCTCGATCCGGAAGAAGTCACCACCATCATCAACGGCTGCTTCGAGCGCCTCGAGAGCGTCGTCCTGGCCCACGGCGGCACGGTCGACAAGTACCTCGGCGATTGCGTGAAGGCGGTCTTCGGCCTCGCGCCGCACGGCGGGGACGCGGTCGCCCACGCCGTCCACGCGGCGCTGGAGATGCGCGCGGCCTTGTACGCCTTCAATCGCGACGCACAGCTCGCCCACCCGCTCGACATTCACATCGGCATCGCCACCGGGCCGGTCATCGCCGGCATGATGGGCGGCGCCGCCAAGCAAGAGTTCACGGTCATGGGGGCGACGGCGGAGCTCGCCGCCCGCCTCGAGGACACTTCCCACAAGGGACAGATCTACGTCGCGGCGGCCACCCAGCATCACACCGCCGCCGAGTTCGAGTACCGCGCCTTGCCCCCGCTGCCGCTGTCGGACCGCCAGTCTGTGCCGGTCTACGAGCTGCTCGACGTGAAGGCCACCAAGCGCATCACCCGCCAGAGCGAGCGCCGACAAGCGACAGTGATGTTCGCCGACCTCGTCGGTCTCGACGCGCTGGCCATGCAGCGCTCCGCGCAAGAGGTGACCGAGCTCCTCAACGCCTGCTTCGCCAGCTTCGCGGCGACGGTGGTCGAGCACGGCGGGGTCGTCGACAAGTATCTCGGCGGCGGCATCATGGCGCTCTTCGGCGTCCCCAACGCCATCGAGGACGCGCCCAAGCAGGCGCTCAACAGCGCCATCGAGATCCGCAATCGCCTCAGCCGCTTCAACGACGCCCAGCAGCTACCCACGCCGCTGCAGATTCACGTCGGCATCAACACCGGCCTGGTGATCGCCGGCAACATCGGCGGCCGCCTCAAGCGCGAGTTCACGGTGATGGGCGACACCGTGAATCTGGCGGCCCGCCTGAAAGAGGCGGCGACCCCCGGCAGCATCTACGTCGGCGCCGAGACCCATCGCTACACGCGCCAGCACTTCGCGTACACGGCCCTGGCACCACTCGAGCTCAAGGGCAAGGCCAAGGCCGTGCCGGCCTACGAGCTGCAGTCGGCAACGCGCCAGGTCCGTCGCGACACACCCGAGGCCTCGGCGCGCATGATCTTCTCGGCGATGGTCGGCCGCGAGCGCGAGCTGGAACGGATCACCGAACGGATCCACGAGTTGGTCGCCGGACGCGGTGGCATCGTCAGCCTGATCGGCGAAGCCGGCATGGGCAAGTCGCGGCTCATGGCCGAAGTGGCGGCGACGGTCCGCCAGCTGGACGTCACCATCCTGGAGGGGCGCTGCCTCTCCATCGGCCATACCCTGAGCTTCCATCCCTTCATCGACTTGATGCGGCAGTGGGCCGGCATCACCGACGACGAGCCCGAGCTCACCGCCGAGGCCAAGCTGCTGAGCGCCATCAGCGCCCTGCTTCCCGAGACTGTCGCCGAGGTTTTCCCGTTCATCGCCACGCTGATGGGCATCCCGCTACACGGCGCGCATGCGGAGCGCATCGCCGATGTCCAGGGTGAGGCCTTGGAAAAGATGATGTTCAAGAGCGTTCGCGAGCTGTTCCAGGCGATCGCCGCGCGGCGGCCACTGGTGCTGGTCCTCGAAGACCTGCACTGGGCGGACCAGTCGTCGTTGAGCCTGCTCGAGAGCCTGCTGCGCCTCGCCGAAGAGCATCGCGTCCTGTTCATCAACGTCTTCCGTCCGCACTACACCGAGACCGCCGAGCGCGCCCTGCGTGTCGCGCGCGCCCAGCACGAGGCGCGGCACGTCGAGATCCAGCTCGAAGGCCTCGGCTCGGCACATATCGACGCGCTGATCCGGAACCTGCTGAGCATTGAGGACCTCTCCGCCGCGACCCGCACCCTGATCGCGCAGAAGGCCGAGGGCAATCCGTTTTACATCGAAGAGGTCGTGCGCTCGCTGATCGACCAAGGGGCCGTGGAGTATGCCGACGGGCGCTTCCGCGTCACCGCCAAGATCGACACCGTCGTGATCCCGGGCACCATCCAAGACGTCATCATGGCGCGCGTCGACCGCCTCGGGGAGTCCGCTCGCCAAATGCTGCAGACGGCGTCGGTCATCGGTCGCCACTTCTACTACAGCATCATCTCCCACATCATGGAGCGCGAGGGATCGCTCGATGACGATCTGGCGTTGCTGCAGGAAAAGCAGCTCATCGAAGCAGGCGGCGGTCGCTGGGACATCGCGGTCGGGGTGCGCACCATCGCCGACGAGCTCGAGTACATGTTCAAGCACGCGCTGGCACAGGAGACGGTCTATCAGTCGGTGCTGCTGAAGACGCGTCGCGAGCTGCACCAGCGTGTCGCCGAGACCATCGAGTCGTTGTTCGCGCCGCGCCTGGCGGAGTTCTACCCGACCCTGGCGTACCACTACACCCGTGCCGAGCAGCTGGAGCCCGCCGAGCGCTATCTGTGCCGCGCCGGGGAGCAGGCCATCAGCAGCGCAGCCTTCAGCGAAGCGCTGCATCTGTTCCGCGACGCGGCGACCATGTACGACACCTTGCACGGCGCCACCGGTGGCGACGTCACGCATCGCGGTCATCTCGAGAAGCATCTCGGCTTGGCACTCCTCAACACCGGCCAGCACGTCACCGCGATCGATCACTTCGACCGCGCGCTGGCGTGTTTGGGTGAGCGCGTGCCCGCCAACGAGCTCGCGCGCGCCGTGCGCTGGGCCGTCGACATGGCCGTCGTGCTGTTCCGCATCTACGTGCGTGACGGCTTCCGCGGCCCGGTGCCCGACGCGGCGCGCCAGCAAGAGATCTTCAAGCTCTACTTCGAGCGCGGGCACGCCGAGGTCACTGCGGCGCCGCGCCGCCTGTTCTTCGAGACGGCCACGCCGATCCGCCGCTACCATCGCATGGACCCGAGCCTGATCGACGAAGCCTGCGGCATGTACGTGTCGTGCGCCGCGATCTTCGCGTACTCCGGCCTCTCCTTCGCCGTCAGCAAGCGCATGCTCGAGGTCGCCGCGACGCTGCGGCGCGACGACAACGTCGGCGATGCCTTCGTCTACCGCTCCATGCTGTACGCCTACGAGTACCTGCGCGGCAACTGGAGCGACGCGCCGACGATCGACACCGCATTGATCGATGAGGCCCTGCGCCACGGCTTGCTGTGGGACGCCACCATCTATCTCGCCATCGACATGGACCGCCGGGTTCGGCGCGGCGACTTCGCCAGCGCGCGCGGCGTCCTCCGCAAGCTCGCCGACATCCGCGACACCTATGAGTATGCCGTCGCGGAATCGAACCACAATGGTCTGCAGATCATCCTGCTGCTGGAGGAACGGAAGCTGCGCGACGCGTTGCCGCTCATGGAGCAACATCACACCGCCAGCCACGAGGGCACGTTGAAGGTCATGAGCCTCGGCATGGTGGCCAAGACGCGCATCTTGCTCGGCGACCGCACCGGCGCGGCCGAGGCGTTACGGAGCGCGATCGAAGTGACGCAACGCGAGGGCGTGCTGTCGCCGTGGCATCAAAGCATTCACCACCTCGCGCAGCTCCTCTTCGACGTCACCGCGCTCGAAGATGCCGCCGCGCACCACGACCGATCGATCTGGAACGCGCTCAAGCGCGCCGGTGTGCGCAGCGCGCGCCGGGCGCTGCGCACCGCCTCCAAGGTGGCACGCGAACGCGTCGAGACGTACACCTTGACGGGTCGCCTGTGGTGGTGTCTGGGCAACCGCCAGCACGCCTGCAAGTGGTGGAGCCGCAGCATCGCCGAAGCCATCCGCCTGGGCGCTCGCCCCGAGCTGGCACGGACCTATCTGGACGTGGGGGCGCGCCTCGGCGCCACCGCCCTCGACGGGATCGATGCCTCAACCTATCTCGAGATGGCGCAGCGGCTATTCGTCGAGCTCGGCCTGGATTGGGACCTCGTCCAGCTGACGGCCGTCGAACGTCGGCTCCACGGCGCCGAGCCCGAAAGCGCGGTGGCCTGATGCGTGCCGCCGCTCCGCTGCGCGTCGTCCTCATCAAGCCGAGCAAGTACGGATTGGACGGCGCCGTCGAACGCTTTCGGCGCGGCTTCATGCCGAACAGCACCCTGCCCCACCTCGCCAGCATGACGCCGCGCGCCATCAACGGCCGGACGATCGAGGTCCATTCCATCGACGAGTACGTCGAAACCGATCTCGGCTACCTGCGGCTGCTCGAACGTGATCCGGATGTTGAGACACTGGTGGCCGTCGTCGGCGTGCAAAGCCATCAGTTCCACCGCGCCCTCGATCTGGCTGCGTATGCGCAGGCTCACAGTGTCGGGCACGTCGTCGTCGGCGGACCGCATCCGATGACCTGCGACACCACCGCGCTGCACGAAACCAGGGTCAGCTTCGCGCTGGCCGAAGCCGAGCTGATCTGGCCCCGCATCCTGGCCGACGCCTGCGGCGGCGAGCTGCAGCCAGTGTACGGCGCGGAGCAACGCTGGCAAGCACTCCTCGACCCGCCACCGCTCATCCCACCGCTCGAGCGCAACCTGCGGCGCTACGCGGTGCAGATGCTCGGCGTGTACCCGGCGCGCGGCTGCCCGTATCGGTGCAACTTCTGCTCGGTGATCAAGATCGCCGGCCGGCAGATTCGCACCCAACCGGTCGAGACGACCCTGGCGACGCTATGTGCCGCCAAGGCCGCGGGCATCCTGCTGATCATGTTCACCACCGACAACTTCAACAAGTACCCGGAGGCGACGACGCTGTTGCAAGCGATGATCGACGAGCACATCGACCTGCCCTTCTTCGTGCAGTGCGACACGCAGGTGGTGCGACAACCGGAGTTCGTCGAGCTGCTCGGTCGTGCCGGCTGCTACCAGATGTTCATCGGCGTCGAGTCGTTCGATCGCCAGGCGCTCCTCGACGCCAAGAAGAACCAGAACCATCCCGAGCGCTATCGCGAACTGGTGCGGTTGTGCCGCGCGCACGGCATCGGCTCGCACTTCTCCAACATGCTCGGCTTTCCCAGCGATACCCGCGCGGCCGTGCTGGACCACCTGCACACCCTGCGCAGCCTGCGGCCCGACCTCGCGTCGTTCTACATCCTCACCCCGTGTCCGGGCACCGAGCAGTATGCAGACTTCCTCGACGCCGGCCTCATCACCGAGCGCAACCTCGACCGCTTCGACGGCACCTATCCGACCTGGCGGCATCCACGCCTGACCCACACCGAGCTCAGCGACCTGCTGTTTCGTTGTTACCGCGAGTTCTACGCGCTGGCCGACGCAGTCCCCAAGAGCCTGCGCTGGTTCTGGCAGAAACGCCGTGAGCCCAACGTGCTGTTGAAGATCGCCACGGCGGCGTACTCGTTTCTCGCCCGCACCGCCGCGGCGCAACGCATGCATCCCATGGCCGGCGGTTTGGGTCGCGTCGCCATCGATCGCGTCGACGACTACATCGATCTGCGCCGCCATCGCTACGGCTTCGAGCTGGCGCCGCTCCCGCGGTTGGTGTCCGCCGTCGCCCCGGCTCACGCCGCGCCGCTGGCGGCGCGCTTGCCAGGGCTCGCCGAAGCGACGCTCTGATCCGCCTGCCGCGCCGCGCGGCGCCGGCCGAGCAGCGCCACGGCGATCGGCAGCACCGCACAGAGGACGCCGAAGGCATCGCCGCAGCGCGCGTAGAGGGTGAGGCCGTTGGACGAGCGGATCACCCCGGCGGTGGTCGCCCGGGTGCCGTTCGCGGTGCTTGTCACCACGCGGCCCAGGGGGTCGACGATCGCCGAAGGTCCCGAAGTCGACGCGCGCACCAGATAGCGATGCTGCTCGACCGCCCGCATGCGCGCCATGTCGAAGGCCTCTTCGGCATACTTCACGTCGCCCAGCCACGAGTCGTTGGTCAGCGTCACCAGATAGCCGGCGCCCGCCTGCACGCGTTCGGTCACCAGCTCGGCGAACATCACCTCGTTGCAGATGACCACGCCTGCCAGGCCGGCCGCGGTCGGCAGCAGCCGCGCCGCTCTCCCGGGAGTGAACTCACGAACCCGGGCGAACTGCCGGCGCAGGAGACTGCTGCCGCCGAACGGGAAGTACTCGGCGAACGGCAACAGGCGCTGCTTGTCGTAGGCGGCAACGATGTGGCCGTCGGGCGCGATGAGGAAGCCGGCGTTGAAATAGCGCGGCTGCGCCGGGTCGACGGTGCGCGCGCCGCCGGCGACCAGCTCGGTATGTGACGGCGACAGCAGCTGGCCGAGCGCGGCACGGTACAGCGGCTCGTCCTCGAGGAAGAACGTCATGGCGCTCTCCGGCCAGAAGACGATTTGCGGGTGCGTGGTGCGCAACGCGTCTGCGGTGAGCCGCATGTACTGCTCCAGATTGCGACCGTAGAACTCCTGCCGCCACTGCGAGCCAAGGTCGAGGTTGCCCTGCACCAGGGCGATGCGCGTGCCGGCGACCTGGTCGTTGTCGAAGCCACGCATGCGGCCAAACCCGTAGCCGAGGACGGCGAGCAGGATCGCCAGCACCAGCCCGACACCTTGCCAGGCGTGCGCGACCGTATTGGCGGGCGTGTCGAGCGGTGCGCGGCGCCGCGCCGCATACGCCAGCCACAGCTCCGCCCACGCCGCGTTGAACGCCATTGTCAGCACGCTCAGACCGTACACGCCGGTGACGTCGGCGATCTGCGCCAGCGACGTCAGCCCCACCTGCGAGTAGCCGAAGATACCGAACGGATCGCCGACGAAGAGCCGCGCCCGCCCCAGCTCGGCGCCGGCCCATGCCGCGCCGGTCAGCAGCGGCAGCCAGCGCGACGGCCGGCGCCCCAGCTGCCGAAAGCACAGCGTGAAGGCGATCACGAACGGGCTGATGGTCACCACCCACACACCGACGAAGAGCAGCACCCCGAGGGCGAGCGGCTGCCGGTAGTAGTTGGCGACGGCGCGCGCCAACCAGGGCGTGCACATGTAGCTGCCGAGCAGCGTCGAGACACAGCAGATCAACAGCGCTATGGACGTGCGGGCGCGGCGCACCGCGAAGTACCATGGGATGAAGGCCACCCACCCCAGCCAGGCGATGCGACTCGTGGGGAAGGACGCGCCGTAGATCACCGGCACGGCCAGCAGCGCCCACGCGTAGGCCCAGCCCTCCTGCAGAAACCAGCGGCCGCGACTCACGCCAGCTCTCCGCGGCGCTCGATCGGCCGGCACACGGCGGCGTACACGGCCGCGCCCAAGCTGTCGGCGTCGTTGTACTCGTTGGCGTGCAACGGCGCACCGAGCTCGACGGCAACGCGCAGCGGCGCGCCGCGCAACACCCGCGTCGTCAGGTGCTGCCACGGCGTAAGGTCCTCCACCCAGTAGGCGCGGCGATCGCTGTAACGCACGGTCACCGGGATGATCGGCACGTCGAGCCGTTGCACCAGTCGAAAGGTGCCGGGATGGAAGGGCTGCGGCAGCGGAGCACCGGTCGTCGTGCCCTCGGGAAAGACGACGACACTGCCGTGGCGCAGGCGACGCATCAAGCGGCGCGCCGCGCGCATCCGATCGCGCGTGTCGTCACGTTCGACCAAAACCGCCTCGGTGAATCGCGCCACGGTGCCGATCAGCGGCCAGCCGGCGACGTCGGCGCGCCCCAGGAAGGTCGCCGCCAGCACGCCGGTCAGCACCGGCACGTCCAGGTAGCTGCGGTGATTGGACACGTAGAGGCAGCACTGGTGCGCCGGCGTGCCGACGACGTGCACGTCCACGCCCAACCGTGGGCAGGCCCAGCGGCACCAACGCGCCAGCTGCGTCAGGGCTCGTGCCGGCGACGGCGAACGGAAGCGCTCGGCGGTTTGATAGAGGCGCAAGCGGGTGACGGCCGACCCCAGAACGAGCGCCAGTGACAGATAGGGCATGCGCAACGTCAGCGGCACGCTCGCGCCCGCCACGGCTCAACCGGGCTCGTGGGCACGAAACACCAGACACGTGTTGGCGCCGCCGAAGCCGAAGGAGTTCGACAATGCCGCACGGATGCGGCGGGGGCGCGCCTGGTTTGGCACGTAGTCGAGGTCGCACGCGGGGTCGGGAGTCTCGTAGTTGATCGTCGGCGGGATGACTTGGCGATGCACCGCCAGGGCGGTGTACGCTGCCTCGATGGCGCCGGCGGCGCCGAGAGCGTGGCCGGTCATCGACTTGGTGGCGCTCACGGCCAGCGTCGCGGCGTACTCGCCGAAGACGCGCTTGATCGCCAGGGTTTCGATGACGTCGTTGTGCGGCGTCGAGGTGCCGTGGGCGTTGATGTAGTCGACCTCGAGGGGATTGATCCCGCCGTCCTCCAGCGCCAGTTGCATGCAGCGCGCCGCGCCGTCGCCGTCGGGTGACGGGCTGGCGATGTGATACGCATCGCTGTTGGCGCCGAAGCCGGGGATCTCCGCGTAGATGCGCGCGCCGCGATCCATGGCCGCGTCGCGCCGTTCGAGCACCAAGATCGCCGCGCCTTCCGCCAGCACGAAGCCGTCGCGTTGCCGATCGAACGGGCGGCTCGCCCGCGCCGGCTCATGGTTGCGGGTCGACAGCGCCCGCATTGCCGCAAAGGCGCTGACGCACATGAACGTCACGCTCGCCTCGGTGCCGCCGGCGAGCATCGCGTCCTGGTACCCGAAGCGGATCAGCCGGGCCGCCTCGCCGACCGCGTCACCGCCCGAGGCGCAGGCGCTCATCAAGGCGCGGTTGACGCCCTTGGCCCCGAAGCGGATGGCGATGTGCGCCGGCGCCATGTTGGCGCTCATGCGCGGCACGAAGAACGGGCCGACCTTGTCGCTGCCGGTGTCGCGGTAGTGGCGCGCCGCGTCCTCCACCGTGCCCATGCCACCCATGCCGACGCCGACGAGCACCCCGACGCGTGCCGACACCTCCGGATCGATGCGCAGCTGCGCATCGTCCACGGCCATCTGCGCCGCGGCCAGCGCGTAGTGCGTGAAGGCGTCCATCTTCCTGAGGTCCTTCTTCTCGATGAACGCGGCCGGATCGAAGTCGCGCACCTCGCCGGCGATGTGCACCGGCAGCGGTGTCGGATCGAAGCGGCGGATGTGGTCGATGCCCGACTCCCCGGCAACCAGTCGCCGCCAGTTGGTGGCGACATCGTTGCCCATCGGGGTGACCAGGCCGATGCCGGTCACCACCACGCGGCGCTCGTTTCGAAGCATCGAGTCAGGCTTACTGGAGCGTTGCGCGCGGATCAAGGTTTCTGTGGATGCGATCGCAGGGGCCTCCACAGATTCAGGTCGTCACCAGCTTCCGCCAGGACAAGCCGGTCGAACGTCGTGGCGCTAACCGGCGCGCGCCGCTCTTGCGCGCGTCCGTGTTGAGCGCCCAGTCAGCGATCGCGCATGGTGCTCGGCATATGCGTCGAGCAGCCGGCG